>Ga0256836_1000031_pt1 | contig 106051 bp, 106 predicted proteins | sample 4561380metaG_FD_185974 | JGI IMG/M metagenome (GOLD analysis project Ga0256836, IMG submission 185974) | Hydrothermal vent microbial communities from Guaymas Basin, Mexico - 4561-380 | ecosystem: Environmental > Aquatic > Marine > Hydrothermal vents | place: Mexico: Guaymas Basin | collected...
CGGTATTTCCAGTATGTGAAATGTAAAATTTGTAAGCAATCGATCCAGATTTTGTATCAAACTCTGGAATTAAACCTTTAATTGCAGTACGTGTTAAATCATCAACTGCATTTGCAAGCTGTTCTATAAATCCGCATAGAGACTTAAATGGATCTTGATTTTCGTCTTCGGAAGCCTCAGTTAAAATGTCAAGCATTAGAATTTCAGCTTCAGTAAGGAGATTCATTATTCCTCCTCATTTTTATTTTTATTTTCTTTGTCAGCAACAATAATTCTTACATTTCGTTCTTTATAAGGATATCCTACATCCTCGCATAAATCTTTAGTCGTCTCATATCCAAACCTACATATTAACAATTTAAAACCCGGATCTCTAATTTCATATGCAGGATTTCCTTGAAAAATTTGCTCCAGCATTTCGTAAAACGCTTCACGTACGGGTTTATCTACATCAAGATACGCTACACGTCTTCCTTCTGAAGTATAGACAGGAAATTCCAACTTCATGAGACACCTCCTTTTTTTGTTTTTTAGGAAATTTTTGAGAATTATTTATACAGATTTTAACAAATAAAAAATAGACTCTCCAGCATACTGCTGGAGAGCCTTGTATACAACATTATTTAGCAAATTTTTCTTTTATTACGTCGATTAATACTTTGATTGCAGATCCAAATGCTGCTACCAATGTTAAAATTGCAGCTGCTCCAATTATTGCAAGTGGAAGTCCTTTTAAACCGAGAGTTTTACATGCTGCAAAATACTTCTTGAATAAAGTAATAGGTTTTGTAAGGTGAGCAGTAGTTAAACCTGCAATTTTCTTTCCGATAGCCCATACTGCCAAATACAATGCAATACCTACAGCTAATAATACTGCAACACCTTTAACTCCATATTCACCTTTAAGAGTTTTATACGCTTTTTGGAAGAGTTCTTTAATTTTACCTAAAACTCCTCCAGATTTAACAGCAGCTATAGTTGCGCTAGCTTCTTTAGTAAATGCCTCTAATTTCTTAAGTACTTTCTTTACGTCTTTTTTAGCACAATTGAATACATCTTTAAATTTCTCATCATCAAGTCCAAGTGCTTTTTCTACTACACCTTGGAATTTCTTACCAAGCCATACAAGAACACCTAAAGTTTCTGCATAAATTTTCTTGTAAGCATCCATTATTTGATTGTATACGGATATCACTTTTCTGTAAATTTCCTGAGGATGTTTGTATCGTTTTAATGCTTTTTCAAATTCTTCTTCATCATTGTATCTAAGCTCTTTTAATGCTTTTCCAAAACCAGCTTCTCTTAAATCGGAAACTGCTCTTTCAAGTTTCTTAATTTCTTCATCTACAAGTTTGTTAAACGCTTCTACTTTATCTTCAATTGCGTCTCTAATTGCTTTTATTTCTTTTCTTTTTCTTTCCTCATCATCTTTATACTTTACTCTTGCATATCTTTCAATAACATATTCACATGCATCTTTACATACAGCTGCACTATTTCTTACGGTTTCTTTTGTCTTAGATATTGCGGATTTTACGTGGCTGAAAGTTTCTAAATTTAACGCAGATGCATCAATGTTTGCTGCAAATGAAGCTACAAGACGTCTAGCTTGTTCATCAAGATAATCAGCTACTTTGTTTACTAAATCTGCTAAATTGGAAACACTACCTATGCTAGCAGGAGCTTCAGCGTTTTCAGCCTCAGTTAAAATATCCAATGCCAAAATTTCTGCTTCAGTAAGTAAGTTCATATTACAATTCCTCCTGTTTAGATTTGAGTTTCTTTAATTTTGTTAAGCATGTTAAAAACTTAAGCATCGGGTTTATCTTTATCTTCTCTAACCCGAATAAATGTAGGATGTCTAAGTTTTCCATCTTTTGTAACTTCTAGAAATTTAACTTCAACTATTTTACCAATAATTTCTTCAGGATGTTCGAACCATCTTCTCCTATATTCGTATGGTAAACCTGAAACTTTTACATATTGATCCTTATACTTAACCAGTAGTGCTTGAATTTCATTTGGACGTTTTGTAGAAGGTACTACATCAACAACAAGTAAATCTAAGGTGTAAAACTTTTTGAATTTTATCCAATAGTACGTTCGTTTACCAGGTTCGTAAGGTGCATTACCTAATTTAAGCATTAAACCTTCCCAGCCTTTTGCAACAAGCTTATCGGTTAGTTGTAGAAGATATGCAATACTTGGTTTTTCTACTTTATGATGTGGCACGTATATAAGTTTTTCATCATCGTAATGCGATAAAAATTTTTTCAAGTCTTCTTTACGTTTGATATAAGGACGAGTGTAAACAGAGTTTGCAAGTTCATTTGGATTGCCAATTAAAAAGTCATAGAGGTAATATTTAACAAGTTTTTCTTGACTTGGACTTAATTTGTATTTTCTAGAGCTGGAAAAGGCCATTGAGATATTCCAATTTTTTGCATAAATTTCACCGTCGAGGATATAAGTTTCTCCTTTTGGAACTACGGATTGGTATTTTTTAATATGAGGAGCAATTACTTCTTCAAAATACGTCATACGTTTACCATTTCTACTATAGCACATGAAGTAGTCTCTGGTTACGAAAGTTACGCAACGTAAACCGTCAATTTTAACTTCCCAAAAGCAAGGTTGAGTTTCTAAAAAGTACTCTAATTTACTTTCAGGTACTTTTTCAAACGATTGAGCAAGCATTGGGTAAAACTTAGTTTCGGTATCTACATCTCCTTTAATTGCTTTTTTGATAAGTTGTAAACCTACTCCTATACGCAAATCTTTTGCAAGTATCCTTTTGTACCATTTGCAATGAAATTCATCGCATTTCTTAAAAAATTCTTGAAGTGTTTTAAGCAGTACATTGCCTGATAATTTTCTGAGAGCAATTGCAGTCGCAATGTTCCAGAATTCTTCAAATGAGGTTGTATATTTTTTACCGCATGGGATTTTTTGAAGGGTTTCGTAAGAAACGTTGAACTTCAAGTTTTTATCAAATACAAGTTTTACGATTTTCATAAAGATTGCGGGATATAGTTCATATAGTTCGCGAATGATTTCTATTTTAACTTTTTGTTTTGTTTCTTTTTCGAGACGTTCAAATATTTTAAAAATCTCTGTTTCAGGTTTCATTATAAAACTACTCCCCGGAAGTTTTTATTAAATCTTTACAAGCCTTATAAATACAGAAGTAGAAGTCGTAAATTGCTTTAATCAAGCGTAAATACGTTTTGTAATATGATTTTACTGGCTTAATTGAAAAAGTAATAAAATGATTGCTTCCTTGTCTTGAATGAGTAAAGTTTTCAAGTTTTTTTGACATTAGTTTGATTGCAGGTTCTAATACGTTTTTCTTATCTTCAATTACAAAGGAAATACATATGTTTTCTAAAACAGTGTAAGCAGGATCGTGAATAAATGTCACAACTTTACAGCCGAGTTGATTTAAGATTCTTTGAATAGGGTAGATTTTTTCATCAACATCTATCAATTTTGAGTTACTACATTTGGGACATTTTTTATCAGTCCATATAGAGTCGTGAAAAATCTCAAAACATTTAGCGCATACTTTCATCAGCATACCCTCCTTTTTCTTACTTGATTATTTCGTTTTTCGACGCCTACGTTTCTTAAAACCTTCATCTTGTTTCAATACTTTTCGTTCTTCCGGAGTTAAGATGCAAGTCCATATGAAATAAGCTTCCGATTCGGATGCGTCAGGTTTAATATATCTTCGAACCTTTTGTACGATTTCCTTTAGTTCCTTTTTTGGACTCTTTTCGTTTTTACCATAAAAGATTTTGTCTTTTTTTGTTAAATTGTATTGACGCACTAACTTTTTTGCTAGCTTCAAATATGAAATTGCTGGAGCATTTAATGTCTGATAGTTATTTAAAACTTGACTGAAAACAGATAAGTATTCAGGATGTCCAATGTAACGCGGAATTATTTGTTTTACCATAAATTCATTTTCTAGTAATTCAGGTGTTAAATCGCCATCTTCAAATAGGAATTTATCGATTTGAGCAAAGATAGACATGAGACCCTCCTAATCCATTTCTTATTTATAGGATTACAAAATCTTGCTCGGAGTATAGCAAATCTGAACTAAACTCCTCTTTTTTCAGCAGACATATTTCTTTATAAGGACAGAAATAACATTTGGTTTTTTCAATAAATGGATGATCGAGATTTGGAATTTGTTTTGTAGCTATTGCTTTTTGAATTTCATTAGCTTTATTTATACAATATTCTACATCGGAATCATTAGGATTATACTCAAATGTAAATACTTTGATAGCATCTAGATTTCGCGATATATATAAAAGCTGTCCGTATTTTACAGGTTTTTGTTGTTCAGTTGCAAGTAAATACATATAGAATTTGAGCTGACGAATATGTTCAATCCGTCCAGTAAAAGACTCGGATTTCAATTCATCAGCCTTGATTGTTTTGATTTCAATGACGTTATAAGAATTGTCATCAAGAATATTAATTGCATCAATTCTACCTTTTACTTTAAGTTGCTCTGAATAAATTTCATGCTCAACGTAATCAAATCCAAGCAGTTGTTGTAAAAACTGATGAACAAACTCTCCAACTGCGGTAATAAGTCCCAAGTATGGATAAACGGATACATTACACTTATCGTAATTAAAGTACTCAAATAAAATTTGACGAATACATTTGGAAGTTAATGAGGATACGTATATATAGTCTTTATAAAACATTGAATTCTTTTGCGTAAGTTGAGAATACTCCTTGAGAGCATTTAAAATGTTTTCTTCATCTAATAATTTGGCGACATTTGACTGATGCGAAATATCGACATTTATATTCGGCTGTATACTAGATTTTTGCGTTTCTTTTTTCAGAATTCCCGCTTGAATATAATCCAGCAAATTTTCTAAATTCATTGCAGTATACTCCCAACTAAACTTACGAAAAAGAAAAGTTAGGCTGGGTTGCAACCCAGCCTAACCTATTTTTGTAACTCAGTGTAGTATGCATATTTACGAAATGTTTTAAAGATTTTTGGATTTTTTTGCTCACTTAACTGCTTAAATGCTAAATATGCAATATATGCCTTTGTAAGTTTTTCACATAATTTACCTGAACAGAGCTGAATTTTCCTGCTATTTGAAGTCTCAATTAAATGCATTAAAGCATCATCTTTACTTAAAACAGTTGCTAGTTTTTCGGCAACTTTATGTTTATGTTTTTTAACAAGAGTTTTCATTTCAGATAAAAGTTGATTGACATCTTCATATGTTTCAATATCGCAATGCTCAGCAATTTTTTTAGCAAGTTTTAATCGTAGCTTTGCAAATTTTTGACTTGAATCAATATACTCAAGTAGTCTCCGAATTATTCGTATCGCGGTCATCAATATTCTCCTCAAGCAATTGAGTTTCTAGATTTTTCGAAGTTTCAATTTGTTTACGTAATACTTCTTTTAACGTTTCGACATGTTCATCAAAAACTTCCTTGAATTTTGGATCGTTTTGATAGTACTCATATGCTTTTTTCAAATGGAATTTTTTAGGATACCCTTCCATAGAATAATAGCCACCCGATGCTCCTACTACCTTTAATACATCTCTCAAATAGAGGAAATTTGTCCAAAATTCACTAAACCCATTTGCATAATCTAAAACCATGTAAAATGGATGAAATGGTGCAACGTATTTGTTCTTCAGAAATTTACATTCGGTAATTGCTCCTTGAAATCCAAAACTTCCGGATTTATCAGGTTTTAATTGAGTATACGGTTTCATAAGTAAAACTGAGAATGCTGCAAATATTTGTGCTTTACCACCAGGTATTGATTTGTTTTCAAGCCCAGGTAAATTAATCTCGTTTATACCATCAAAAGGCCCAAGCTTTGGTTTCTCTCTAAGCTGATTCACTGCAAGTAGTGTAATATTGTATTGTGCAAGATAACCAGTGATAGTTCTAAAGAAAGCTGATAAAATTCTAGCATTCAAACCTAGTGTTTGATTTATATCATTTGTCTTTAATTCTTTTTCACTTGGTGTTTGAGCAATAGAATCCCATACGATAATAGTTGGGACTTTAAGATAAGAAGGATCCTTTTTAATTTTTTCACGTTTAATTGCAATGATTCCCTCAATAGATTCCATTACCTTTTCGAGTGTAATACCTGCATCGCAATATAATACTTTATCAAGTTTTACACCAAGTTGTTGAAATCTTTTACGGGACATTGCAGCTTCGGTGTCAATTATAAGAATTATTGCGTCTTCATATTTTCTTTGAATTGCTGATACGCATTGTAATGCTAAAGTAGATTTACCTGCACCAGGATTTGCTAAAAACAAATGGAATTTCCCTAAAGTTATACCACCTCCGCTGTAAATGTCAAATATTGTCAAATTTGTCGGAATTAAAATATCGTCGTCCTCAGCTTTTTTTCGAACTGGCAAAGATTTGGATTGTAATAAGTCAACTATTTCATCGTATAAATCTTCAGATTGTTTTCTAGTCTTCGCCATCATCACCTCCAATTACTGTAATCGTTTTTTGTAGTTGAGTTAAAATACGAGGATCAAGTTTGACTTGATCCTCAGATGTATCTAATTTCGATAAAAGCTTGATTTGTTGTAAACGTGTTGATATTGCTGTGGATTGTAACTGTCCAAAAATTCTCAATAACTCAACGTACATTTCATTTTGATTCATTACATTCTTACTTTTATATGCATAATAGCTGGTGTCGCGTTTATCTGACAAAATCTGTTTTTGCAAAGTTTGTAGATTACTTTTAATTGTTGAAAGCATTTCATCAATATCGGATAATCTATTATCCAAATCTTGCATATATTCATCTAGTTTTTTATTTTGCAAAAGAATTCCTCCTTTTATACGAGATGTTTTTGAATTTGTTTCATGTTAAATAGTTGCTTTCGAATTTGAGGCAATAAATGCTTTGCTCTAGGTAGAAAATCATAGAAAATTTTAAGCTCGTAGGCTAAAGCTTCAGCACGTACTGTAATTAACTTTTGATTCAAGAGATCCAAGTATGTATATCTACATACATTTGTGATAAATTTATGCCAATACTGAGTTTCTTTTGTATAGCGTTTAAATAGGTTATTTGGATGCTCATACAATTCATCTAAAACATTTTTGATTCCGGTTAATTTAACACGATTTTTCAACTGCTGCTTTACATTTGATGTCAATAATCGTGGAATTAATTGTAATTTGGCAAAGCGTTTAAGAAAATCGCTGTAATAAAGTACTAAAATTGCACTTTCTTTTTTAGTAAACGGCAATGAAACAGTTTCACCAACCGTATAAGTTATTAATGGCGCTACAAATGTATCAAAAAACGGTTTGTTAAAGTTATATTGCTCGTAAAATACAGAGGTTTTCATACCATATGTCTTTTCTAAATACTGCATCATATACATCAAATATTTATCGAAAGCAACCTTTAGGCAATAGTCAATATTTGCCTTATAAAAATCATCAAGTTCTAAATAAGTTAGCGAAACTTGATATACGTCAGTGTATAGGTAATACAGCTGACGACTCAAGAAGTCAATTACAAAACCAATGGGATTATAACTTTTATGCATAATAGGAAGAATGTAAAAAAGAATGTTGTAGAAAAATTCGGAAACTACGTAATCTTCGTCTTTAAGCATTACTTCGGATAAAAATTTCCAGATGTTTTCTCTATTTTTCTTAGAACCGTATACTCTTTGTTTTACGATCACAAAAAGTTTATCAAAAACTCCATGTTTTCGTAAGGGTTCTAGTAAAGTTTCTGTTATTTTAGTATGCAATCCTGGTGAAAATTTTTTGGAAGTGTAAAAAATTAAACCATATAACTTCATCATCCAGGCATATTGAATCAATAAAAGACTATCTTCCTCATTTATCTTAACTTTTGCACGAGTATTAGTACGAATTTTTAGTTTCACATTTGGTAAATAATAAGTTTCGAGATATTGCTTTAGGAAATTAAACCCTGCAAATAAAATGTCAGAGAAAGTAATTTCGTCAATCCAAGAGTTTAAATATAGGTAATATGAGTAGAGAAATTGCTTTGCAAAATCAGGAAACTTCTCGAAAAAATCATCCAAATCGCTTAAAATATACGGACGAAATTTCCGAGTGATTTTTTGCTCTAATTGAACGGTTACATCTTGTAAAGTCTCGTAAGGATAATTTATTCCGTATTCATCGCATGCATACTCATAAATCGACTTACGTGTAGAATCAGTTACACCAACATGTAATCGATACCCTCTGATATTAAACGAAAACCCCAAAGTCTCATAAAACATAACGAAATACCTCCTTAATTTGCTTGATACAGTGCGAGTAAAAATATGAGGGGGCTTTTTATGCCCCCTCATATTTTGCTACAATTTGTTTAATCGTATCCTGAATTTCTTCTAGCGTATTTGAATCTACAATTCCATATATATTTACACTGATTCCGATGGGATTACGTACAATCTCAAATCGTTGAATCAACTCAAAGTTGATGTGAGGAAACTGTTCTCGTAAGGTTTGTTGCAATTCCTTAATCAGTTCATCGGAATACAAATCGATATTGCAAACAGACTGATATTCAAACGTACTCATTAATCCCTCACGTTTGATTGATTGTATGATTAATCTAGCAAGATAATCAAATATGCGCTACCTGTTTTCCTAAACTCGAAATGCAAAATCAGCAAATTCTTCGTAAATGTAAGATAATCGAATTTCTACATCTGGTGTCTTTCACTTTATGCGTTAAACGAAAAGCTTTTATGTAGCTGATCGATTGCAAAGCGAAAAAGAATCAGATTTGAGTACGAGGATATCCATCGAGTATTGCATCATACTTTGTGTTGTTCACTTTATGTGAATTTTCTGATTGCAACAATTGATTTGATTACAAGATCGATTAACCATCGATTACTCACTAGTGTTTCTGCAATACGTGTTTTCTCTTTATGTGATTTTAAAAGAAAGCTAATTTGCAATAAGGATAGTAAATTGCAACGATACTAGAAAGAGATATACTCACCACATTTTGTGTTTTGATAAGATGATTTGTTAATCTCATTGCTTTTTGAGTTTACAATAGGTTAATCAAAATTTGAGAAATCAAAATCGGATATGTAATGACTCGTTATAGCGGATAACGTAGTCCTATCCGCTATATTTTCTATTTTTACTTAAGATATTTCTATCTCAAATTTTGATTAGTTATATTCTTTATTACCTAATTGTCTATTTTCGATAGTTAGGTAATCTTTAGATATGAAATCAACAAAATCTCTTTTAATTCTCACATAAGAATCACAAGTGATATCAAACGATAAATCAACCAGGAATTTGCGAATATTTGCATTTATGCGAATATTTGCAAATTCCGATGAACTATCGATGTTATTACTTATTCCCATAAGCATCATTAGTAAGCAGATAATCAACAATAGAACGTATGATTCTCTTGTTTGAGATATCTTTAGATATCTCAAATGAGAGAATCTTCTATTATTGCTTAATTTGCTAAAGGAATCGTAAGTTTGATAGATAAAGCTATAGAATAAGCTATTCTTATTTACGCAGATCACGTTTTCGCACTTGTAATCCAATTGCTTGCATTGGTTTTCACATCTGGTTGGGATTTGTGAGAACTCCAACATTTGCAAACACCTCCAATGATTTTTTGACGTCAGGCTGCACTCGTTTTTAAAAACGCAGGTGCAACGAGTATTATCTAGTGCAGCCCGGTCCGGTTCCTAAATATATTTAGCCGGATCGCGATCATAATATGTTATTCGGCACGTCATGTTAGACATCTGGGAAAACTCGTTGAATTTATTGGTCTTGCAATCTGTTAACCTAAGGTTGTCTGAGTAACGTGAGGTTTTCCGTTAACCAGACGTTTCGATTTCGTGAAATCCAGCGAAAAACGTTGCAAAAATTGTGGCTTAAAACGCTTGACATTTCAGAGACGGCGTATAAATTTAAAAACAGTGCAGCCCGGTCCGGTAGCAGGTTCTCTTCGCAAAGAAGAGAACCGAGAAGGAGACAGGGCATCTACGTGTTGATTTTCTGAGTAAATAATCCCCAGAATCTACCAAATTTCAAGAATCCTTCCGAAATTTGCTTTATCTTCCATGCAAAGTATAAATCGGATTTTAACTTAACAAGTTTTAAAATATTTGAATTTCCAAATAAAAGAATTTGCGTTAATTACACATGAATATTTTAAAACATATAAAAATGGAGGTATCTAATTGTGAAAGCTGCAGATGTAATGAGAATTTTGCAGATTAGTCGATCAACTCTCTGGCTTTATGTGAAACAAGGAAAAATCAGAGTCAGAAAGTTGCACAATGGTAGATACGATTATAATGATGAAGATGTCTGGAAACTTGCTGGTAAATGTAAGGAAAGAATGAATGTGATTTATGCAAGAGTTTCTACTCATAGCCAAAAAACCAGTTTAGAGAGTCAAGTTAAGCAATGCGAGGAATACTGTAGAGCTAATGGGTTAACTGTACATAAAGTTTTTAAAGATATCGGATCTGGTATTGACTTTGAAAAGCGAAAACAGTTTATGCAAATGTTTGAGTTAATCAAGCAATTCAAAGTTGATAAAGTAATTGTTACATACAAAGATCGCCTATCTCGTATTGGATTTGAATTTTTAAGAAAAGTTTTTGAATCATACGGTACTAAAATAGTAGTCATCAACGAGTCTAAGTATGATGATGAAAAACTTGCTGAAAAAGAAATCTTTCAAGAATTAATTTCAATTATTCACTCTTTTGCAATGAGACTTTATAGCAATAGAAAAAAGAGACTGAAATTACAATATTGCGAAGAGGAGCTAAAGCATGAGCTCAAATGTGATAAAAGTACATAAAGCATTGAGGTTAACCTCAAAGTATGCAAATAAAGACAAAAAACAATTCATTTTTCAAATACTTGATGATGTCAAACGTATGAAAAACCAAATGTCTGAATTTATGTATAATCGAATTCATGAATTAGTTGAATGTTTGGAAAATAAAAAGAAGAAAAGTCAATTTATTGGTAATTACAAACAATGGAAACACTCAGTTCTTCCAGCGCATACTATTCAAACTTTATTTTCCGATGTTATGACTTGCTATTTGAATCACATCAAGCAACTTATTAATAATGCGAAAAAGAAAATTCGCATTCAATCTAAACTAAATATTTCAAAAAGAAGTCAACGTATCTCTATTGAATTTAAGAAATCTCCTTTATGCAGATTAATATCGTATTTATTATCACTATCCAACTTACAAGAATACACTTCTTTTTCACATGTAGAAGCCAAACTTATAAGCAAAGAGTTGCAAGAATTTTGGCAAAATCTCTCTTTCAAAAAGAAGATGCTTGTTATAAATATTGTCAATAGCAAAATTCAGAGAATACTAAAAAGAATCAAACGTATTCAATTTACCTCTGGAAGCTTCAGATTAACCGCTTCTGGTTACTCTTACGAAATTGTGAAAGATGAAGATAATTCACTTTTCAAATACTTTTTAAAACTAGCTTTCAAATCTAAATCTATCTATCTTCCACTGCTTTTAGAAGATAATCCTAAAAACAAAAGAAGCAAAAAGTACTTTCAAAGAATACTTACTGGAAATTTAAAAAAGCAAATCTTTTTGATTGACCGAAGAAATTCTACAAATAGTAAGAAACTCTTTTTTGTAGTAGTAAGCGAAGAAAATTTGACATTTCATGAATTTGGAAAATTTGTTGGATGCGATGTAAATCTAACATCTGAAAAGTTTCTTACATTCTCCAACGGATTTTCCGTTGAATTTGATAAAAGATTTCTCAAAGAATACCTCTCGTTTTTAGAAGAAATCGATAGAAAAGGATATCGTAATCTGACTAAAGATGAAAAGAGAAAACTGAGAAAATATACAAAAAGAATTGAGTGGTATATTGAGTTTCTCATTGCAAATGTTATAAACAAACTCAAACAACTTGGATATACAGATATAGTACTTGAAGATTTAGATTTATTTAACAATGGAAAATTTTATGTTAATCTCTTTGGATACAAAATGAAACTCAATAGATTTGTAAGATTTCTCAGACTAACTGGATTAAAGGAAAAATTCATTCGTATAGCTCATAACCGAGGAATTAGAGTACATTTAACACACTCCGCATATACTTCACAAATGTGTCCTTGTTGCGGACACATTTCTAAAAAGAATCGAAAAAGTCAATCTGAGTTTGTATGCGAAAAATGCGGTTTCCAATATGATGCTGATAGAATTGCTAGTGTAAATCTTTTACTAAGAATCAAACATAAAGAAATTTGCAAAAAACTTCATACTCAAACAAAGGATACTAAAGAATTCAGAGCAAAACCGATGACCTCTAGAAGTATTTTGTCAATCCTTGAAAAGTATTTTGATTTTATGACATTGTCTAAATTACTGGTACAGTTGGTAGATGTTCTACCAACTGAGTTTCTTGCTAGATACTTTCGACATAAACGTATGATTTTATGCGGGTTTCATCATGCGGTTTCCCGATAATTTAATTTTCGAATGTTTTCGAATATTTCAAAATAAAAACCGGATGTCATAGTGATTCAAAAATACTAAAAGAAGGAGGCGTTATTATGGAGTCTATTCACTGTGAAATCCTCGAAAACCTTTGTAATACTACATGTAATCCTAAACTTGTAGACATTTTTCAGCTTTTAGAGGAATATCTGAAACCTTTTTCTAAAATCTACTACGGCATATCGCAATCCGAATTTACAATTTACCATCCTAATTTCAAAATCACTATTCGTTGCATTTCTGAAGAACCTTTTGAATTTGTCCTCGATTATAACAACAAGGAGTTATTCAGCACTACTGACATAAATAAAGTAATAGAATTTCTGGAGTATACTTTATTACCAGACTACGAAATGGGCTTTATCTCAGATTAGTCAATTTGCATAACATAATAATGCATCACTGAGAGCTAAGATGTATTGCTAAACCTTTGAATAGCAAGGAGGATTAAGAAAATGAATAAGTATCACCAGATTATCCACGAGTTTATTAAAAACACAGATATTGCAAGAAATAATGCAAATTTCATCAGATCTCTCCCAGCTCTTGAACATGTAGTTGTCGGCGAGGTTATGAAAGACTATCTCTTTAATCAAATTTACAAAGGGTTACCAGTTAGAGAGCATCACGAAACTGGTTGGACTTACCATCATCAAGCATTTAAATTATCACCTTACTGTATTGGACTCTCTGCAAAAGATGTTGCATTTTATGGTTTGAAATCTAATGCTAAAAATGCTAGAAATGGTAAACCTCCAAAACGTCTCGAAACTCTTTTTATGCAATGTGCAAATTTAATTTGTTTGATTGCACAAGAAGTATCAGGTGCAACTTCATTAAATGACATTAGTACAGTTGCTGCAGGGTATTTATGGTATCTTGAAACAAATGGAATTAAAACGTACACAGATTACGAGTTGATTAATATCTGGCAAGAATTTCTTTTCAACATAAATCTTCCATTTCGCTCAGGCAACTCTCCATTTAGTAATATAACTCTTGAGTTTGGAAAACCAAATAAAATTCTCGCAAAACACAATGTAATTTACGCTGGAAAATTACTTGATAAGACTTATTCTGAAATTCCAAGTGAGTATTTTGATAGAATTAACGATGCATTTATTGAGGCAATGAAAATTGGTGATGGAAATGGAAATCCGTTTACATTTCCACTAATTACAGTAAATATCACAGAAGATTTTGATAGAAATAATCCAATTTGGAAAAAGCTACTTAGAGAATCAGAGTACTTCGGTGGATTTTATGTGCAAAACTATCTCAAAAAGCCATTTCTTGAATCTGAATATAAAAAATACAATCCAAATATGAGACCGTTTGATGAAGACATGATATATAGTAATTGTTGTAGAATGCTATTTAATGTCTCCACAGTTGAAGCAGTTACAGGAAGTAATCCTTTTCACTCTGGAGCAGGAGTTGGTGGAATAGGTGTATATGCAATAAACTTAAACAGACTCCTATTTCTTGCAAAAGACAATTTCGAGCTTTTGAAGGAGATGCTTTCCTATTTAATGGAAATTGGAGCAAAAGCATTACAGAGAAAAAGAAAATGGATTATGCAACACTATGAAGACTTATATCCATATCTTTCATTTTATCAAAGAACAGATAAATCCCTCTTCAATATCTTTTCAATTGTAGGTGGACATGAAGGTATGGTTAATGCAGGATTCAAAGGAGGGCTTGCAAATCCTCAGGCAAAAGAATACGCTCACAAAATCTTACAATTCATTCATGAAAAACTTAATGAATTCATGGAAAGAGATAAGGTTTTATATTCACTTGAATATGCTCCTTCAGAAAATGCCGCAGTAAAACTTGCACAAAAAGATTTACAATTTGCATATCAAATTGCTCAACTTATAAACAACAATCAAAAGTGTACTCTATTTCATGATGAAAAACTCAATGACTTTGTAAATAGAGCAATAGAAATCCATGGTGAAAAAATATTTGACATACCAGAGGGAGTAGTGCTAGAATGATAAGCAAAATTCTATTTGTATTGGGAGTTATAGTAGGTACACTATTTGCACTTTCGCAGATTTTATTTTCACGCAAAAAATAAATAGAAAAAGGGAGTATTATAGCTATGTATTTGGATAAAGAAACGATTTTAGTTGCCGATTACATTGTAACTTATAAAGACGAACCAAATACTGCATCGCTTCTATTTCACATTCCTGGTTTAATTTGCAATCTAGATTGCTATAAATGTCACAACAAATATTTTTCAAAGCAAAACAAAAAACCTTATTACACTTACAATGAACTCAAGGATATTTTAAAGAAAGCAAAACTTATGCAAATTGAGTCTATTATAATTTCAGGAGGAGAGCCAACTCTCCTCCTCTCTCCTTTAATTGAACTTCTGGAGTTTATAAAGGATTTCGGTTTTAAATTTATCAGAATTGATACAAATGGTACAAAACCTGATGCAGTAAAGTATTTACTTGAAAAAGCGCTTGTAACTCATTTTGCAATTGATGTAAAGATTCCACTGGATGTAGAAAATAGTCGATGGCATGAAAATTTAGAATTATGGGATCAAGTTTTATTTTCAGGTAAAAAGAAATTTAGTGAAGTAATCGAATATACAATAAATCTTAAGCAAACCTTTGAATATCTTAGGCTAGCAAAAAACTTGCTAAAACGAAGAATTCTATTGAGAACTGTAAAATACCCCCAATATACCCCACATATTCTAGATTGGATATATCAGAATATTACCGAACTTGAATTTCCATATGAATATCAGGTTAATCAGTTTTATGAACCAGAAAAACTTTAAGAAAATCAAGGAGGAAACGCAGAAATGGTAAAGCCAAAAATGTTTGTATCAGGTTCTGTTGATGGACAAAGAGTATTCTTAACCTCTGGATTTCAAGCGCCATCTTCAGCTCCATTATTTGAGCAAATAGATGTTGCAGCACATTTTCAATCTTACGCAACAGGTGGAGCAATTTTGCATCTTTTTACAGTTGAAAATTTAAGCGAGAAAGAACAAGAGGATTTAATCTTCAGAATATTTGAAAACTTCCCAGTGCAATATATGACTAAAACTCCATTTTTAACTGTATGCAACGAATGTGGACATAAAGCTGTAGGATTACATCATGTATGCCCAAATTGTAGAGGAACAGATGTTACGCTCTACTCTAGGCCAATTGGATATTTTAGACCAGTATTAAGAAAAGAAATATCTGCAGACTTATCTGATGCTCGCTTTAAATTCTGGCTTGACGGTAGAATTGAAGATTTTAGAACCAGATACAGAGTAAGTAAAAAAGACGTTGAAAGTATTGTTGAAGAACTCTCTTCTATCTCCTAAGTCAACGAGTAAAAAAGGATCCTCCCCGAAAAGGGGAGGATCCTTTTTGTCTTGCTAAAATAGCGTAAGTAAACTCAAAATACAGAAAATAGTATTTCCAACAAGCGCTGCAAAGTATGTAAATGAATTTGGATAAACAAGTGCAATTGTGAGAAGCAAAATTTGTATAGAGATTAATGTAAGTGCAAGTTTTAGTTTTGTAAGCAGTTTTTGAAAACGAATCATACTGTTAAAACTTGCGTCTTGTAAGGTTTTAGTGTTCTTTTCAGTGATTTTTCTTAATAATGCTAATGCTTGTTTTAAATCCGAAATTTCGTGGTGTAAAGTATCTGTACTAGTTTCAACATGTTTTAAAGTACTATGAATCTGCGCAAGTAAGTCATTTTGAGATTCAATTAGACGATAAATACTTGGTTGGTTTTCGAAATTCATGTCCCTCCTTCCTGTGCTGCTTTTTTAATACCTTCCTCAAATTTAGACAACCATTGGTCTAACATTTTCATAACAACGTCTTCCTCGTCCTTTAATTTTTTTGGGAGGAATAGAGGTTCTATCAGCATTTTAGAGATAACGGCTCCAAAAGTTTTCCAAGCAACATTTATAATAATTGCAACTAAATTTAGTTTAGCTTTTTGTAGCAGATAGATTATTAGTTCGATGAGAATATCTAATCCTTCTACTGCAGTGTATGCATAAAGTGGCGATTGTTTTGGATTTGGTTCAGTAAAAATATTTCTTCCAAATTTTAAAACGTATTCTGCAACTGCACTATAAAGTATAGCATATTTTCCTAGTTCAGCCTGAGCCGATTTCTGTAACACACTACGTTTGTAGTACTCAAGCAACGTATTAAAAATTTTACGTCCAATATATTGCAAGAAATATGCAAGTTCAAGTTTTAGCATACGTAATGTATGTAGAATTACATGTTCAGTTATAGTAGGAACCCATGCAAAAGGAGCAATTATAGCTAAAGCTAAATCTCTAAATGCAATATCAAGGTAAGCATATTTTACTGCAAGCTCGATATCAGTTGTTTTATAGCGATTAAGTAGACGATTTTTGATTGGAGGTATTTTATCAACGAGTTTTGCAAGTAGTTTTAAGTATGTACGATAAAAGTCTTCAATTTTTTTACTTACTGCTAGAAGAAGGAGACATACAATGATAACGAATTTTTCAATGATATTTAGATCTGCCAAATATGAGGCAACGATGAGGGCTTTATCTAGACGTCCAAGTTTTTCGATTTTCTTTTGTAGTTTTTGTAAACCTTCTTCTGTAGTCATCAATTTTCTGATTTCTTTAGATGTCCAACCTGCCAATTTTTTATCTCTTAACGCTTTGGCAATAACTTTACTAGATGTAAAACAAAAACGATTAAGTTTTAATAATGCTTCGCTCATATTCTCTTACCTCAATGCATTCTTTGAACATCAAAAGTTTTTGCATTGATTTTGGAAGTGGAATATTATACTTTTCAAAGTAGTCTAAAATAAGATGCGGATCTACGTAGTATTTAACAGCCGTCGTCCAAGTAGGTTTTTCATTGTTAATATGTCCTAAAGTTTTTCCTACATCAAGCATAACCTGTTTAAAGTATTTTAGATGCACTTTTGGATCGTCTATATTTTTATATGGATTTTCTTCAAAAAGATATTTGTATGCTATAGCTGAACCCTTTAGATGTCTGAATTTATGTGCAGTAATTGGTAGCCCAATTCTTTTACGTAAATAATCATTTAATTTCTGGGCTTTGAATGTAAATACTCTTTCACTTGGCTTTTTGTTTTTAATAAGCTCTTTTAGGTATTTTACAAGTTTTGGATCGTCAATGATATGAGTTTGTATAATTCCTTTTTTACCAGGATAACGAATTACACATTTTTTATTGTCACATTTTATATGCTTGCGTAATATTGTAACTAAACCGAATGTATCCTTTGTTTCAGTACCAATACGTGCAGCAGTTTGATAAAGTAGCTCTGTTGCAAGAGCCATTTGCTTAATTATCGGATCTTTTGATTCTAGATCCTTTAACCAGCGCCTTCTATATTTTTCGATGTTTTTAAGTAGGTACTTTAGTTTTTCAGTGTATCCTTTGACAACGCGTTTCTTGTAATCTTTTGTATAACAGAATTGCCAGGATTTACCACCGATAGGTCTAAATTTTAAAACGTAGCTATCGTCTTTTTCAGGATTGTAGTCTTTGTTTATTTCAATTTCAACGTGAATTAAAGGAATATTACAGTCGAGTTCCTTTTTGGTTTTACATACATATAGTTTTAACTGCGCGTCGATACAAATTAAATTGGTATCAACTAAAACTGGAGGATAACCCAGTTTTCTAAGTTCCCTATTGAGCGTCTGAATAGAAATATACTTCCACTTATACTTATGAAACAGGTATTGAATTGCGTATTTCAATTTTTTAACGAGATCCTGTTTTAATTGCATATACTCAGGTTTTAGTTTATGTTGAGCCAGTTTCTGAATATCAACTTCACCCTCTTTACTTGATGAGTCTATTTTTTGGGCAATTGAGTATAATTGTTTTTGTAGTCGTTTTATAACATCAGGTTTCGGAAACTTTTCGCTATATGTTAACTTATACGTTTTTAACAAGTGAATTAGTTGTATGATTGTTTCTTTGTCATATATTTGCTTACGATGTATTTTGTACAGCAACTCAACGATGTTGTATAAATTATATTCGAATTTACAATTTTTACGAAAACTGGATATGGCTGCTTTAAATTCTTCGTCGTTGAGTTTTGGTTCAGTTTTAACTACACAAAATCCTGAATTTTTACAAATATGATAAATCAGATAATGAATTAGATGCTTACCTAACGTCTTGCATTGCATTTAAAATTCTTTTCTGATTCTAATTCCGAGTTTCTTTTCGCAGTTATTTTTACGATATAATTCCGCAGCTTTCTTTGCGATATCAAAGTAGTGATATTCGCTAGCTCTTAAGTATGCTGCAAATAATAATCCACAATGATATTTACAGTCATCAGTCATAACTGGAAATGCTAAATCTTCAGGTCTTAAAAAGGCTTTTTTACCACATTTTTTAAGTAATTGCTTTCTCCAAGTTCTAGTATGCACTTTTTGTTGTAAACTTGCAGGAATAATATCGGTTCTAACTTCAAGTAGTACTGAATACATGGTAGCTTCCTCCCACGTTGAGTTTATGTAATTTAAAAAACAAAACGATTATTTTAGATTTTCACTAAATTAAAAGAAGGTGGTTATGGAGGATGTATGATATCAGGTATCCATTTGAAAAGCTAACAACAAATGATAATATTTATTGTGCAATTATTGGATCAACATTATGGATTAAATGGTATGATAACGTTATTAGCTTAGATTCTGATTTAAATTCCATTAATCGAACTACGCTTCCTAAATACATTCGACTATTTTTATATTACCTTGACAAATATACGCTCCACGCGTTTTTAGAATACTTGATCCAAAATAACTTCGTGTTTCTATTTGACTTTCAAAATTTACAAGGATTTATTGCAAATGAATCATGTCAGTGTTTATTTAAAAACAATACTGCAACTATAAATAGCTATTTACCTGCAATGTTTATGTTTTATCATAAGTTTCATACGCGAAAAGTTCATAAGAAAATTTTCTACAATCATCGTTCGGATATTAATCTGTTTAATAGGTTTTTTAAACAATTACGCTCATAACTGGAGGTACTGATGTGTTATACAAGGAGATATGTGAAGAAATTGCAAACGAATTAAATACTAGCTCAAATCAGGTACGATTTGTAATTGATCGATTTTTCGAAAAATTGCTTGAATTATCTTCGCATAATGTAGAATTTGAAATTCCAGGATATGGACGTCTTAGAACGTTAAAACGAAAAAAATATATTGAATTAAAAGGAGTGTAATAATGGCTACAAAAGCAGTAGGAAACTGGACTAACGCAGAGTATCGTAAGATTAGAGCATTTTTAACCCTCGCCCTATTTAAACATGATGGATCGTATACTAAATTTGCAAGAAAATATGGTGTAAGAACGTACTCTGATTTCTACAAAGTATTCAAAACTATTAAGGAAAACCTTAAAAAAGACAGAGAAGGTATTGCATTTGAGATTATCATTGACATGGCAAAATCTGTCGTTGGAAGATTGAAACCGAGAATGCAATCAACGCTTGGAATTGATGCAACTTTTGCAGCATTTGTATACGTATTGAGAACCATTGCATTTATTTTAGATGATCTTAAGACATTAAAAGTTGCACTTAAGAAAATGGACGACGAAAATAAATCCCGCAAAAAGTAATACTGAGAATGTAGGCGGTTGTGTTAATGGCCGCCTACATTTTTTGTCTCGAACAGATCTGTGTAAATAAAAGCATGATTTTAAAATAAAAAGGAGGTATTACAAGATGTTTTACGAAATTGGAAAAGAATTTGAGGTATGTTTTGCACACCGTGTAAGAACTCAGGATCATCCTTTAGGTAAATGCAAAAGAATTCATGGACATAATTACACAATTGTCCCTATTTTAATAGGAGATATTGATACAAAAACCCAAATGGTTTTAGATTACTATTACTTTTCCGACTTCAAAAAGTTTTTAGATGAGTATTTCGATCATCGTTTTGTTGTTGATATAAATGATGCTGAATTACTCTCCGAGCTAGCTATCAAAGAGGATACTACAATTGAAATTTGTACGCCATATACTAAAGAATCCTGTAAATTTAGTGAAATTCCTGAAAAAGAAGGTTGCTGTAATTTATGGCTTGCAAAAGTAATTGATGACTCTATTATAAAAGGATCCTTGATAATAATTCCAGTTACGCCTACTGCAGAAAATCTAGCAAAATTTTTAGCAGAATTTTTTGCACATCAACTCATTACAAAATTAGACGATAGAATTTTACAGAATATTCGTACACTAGGAATGAAAGTAAAAGAAACTTCAAAAACCCATGCATTATACGGATTAGATTTTTCAGAACTTTATCAAAATCTTACAGATATTGAGGAAATGTTAAGTCCAGATGAAAATTTAACAGAGTTACTTACAGAAGAAGCACTTACAGAATTTATACAAGAGGAGGAGGAAAAATAATGATGCTCCCAATTGAGTCAAATTATATTCCAAAAAAGTATTACGCACTTGTTGCAAAAATTTGCGTAACAAAACTTGTTTATCCCGAAGAAAACTATCTCTCAAATCTAATATCCAGCGTAAATAGTATATCAGATATCAATATGTATCTTGATACACTTGTTAAAAGAAAACATTACTCAATTTTTGGAACGCTTTATTACACAACGGAAAATCCTAAATACTTTGGAAAATACAAATGTTTTAAGCTCAACAACAATTTATATGCAATAACTTTGCGTCATATTCTTGAAGAGAATCCTAACGGATTCTCCCTCTCTACATTTTCCGACATTGATTTTAATCTTGATTTTACAAAGCTTTCCAGACATGTGTATGTAGTTTACGAAGATGAAATACAGCTTTCGGTTTTGTTTGTAGGAGTTTCTAGAGTATTTACTCATCAACTTGTAAGACATACAATTTTTAACTTTATGCAGGTTTCCAATAGGTATACTACAATTGAAAAAGAAATCTTCAGATATCTCGACGATTTAATTTCCGACAATCCATTTTTAAATCTAGAGCTTATTCAACTTATGCAAGAAAGTTTGTCAATTTATAGAACTCTACTTAATTCTGGAATAAGAAAAGAATATGCTAGATATGTTGCACCAATGGGTACCCCAACCGTAATCTTTGTAAATGGCTTGAAAGAACATTGGTATAAACTACTTGAAACTCGTCTTAAAGATGCAAGTCAATATGAATTTAAAAAACTAGTATATCCAATTGCTAAATATTTACATTATTCAAATTAATTTAACTGGGGCATTTTGCAAATGCTTAAATACAATGCTTTAATACAAACTCGTAATAAATTTAAGTTTGCGCATCAATTAAGGTACTCCGATTTTTTTGTTGAAAGCTACGATTACACTCATTTGCATTACGTACATGAATATATTTCAGGATATGCAATTGCAGGTAGTATTCAAAAAATCACTCAATTTAGAGATAACCGAGTTTTGTATCTTGAGGTAAATGGAGGAGGCTATTTTTATATTCATCCCTATTCAAAGGTACTCACCATTGATCGTAATACCAATACGTATCAATGGATACGAGCACAAGATTTAACGTTGGGAACTCTACTGGAAACTGGTTCTTATAAACAGGAAGTTGTGTATCTAAAATCGTATAACTTTGATACTCGTTTTATATCCATTGATGCTGCACCATATCACAATATTCTTACTTTTTCCTTTAATAATCATATTGTGCTATCATCAGATTTTCCTCCGCTTTACGTCCTACTGATTCCTATGTATTTTTCCATTTTAGATGATGCTCAGTATAACACTTTGCTTACTGGGTTACAAAATCCTTATTTATCAGCATTTATCATCATCAATCCAAATTCGGGAATTACTGATGATTTATTTGAAACATACAAAACAAATCCCGTAATTCAAGAAAGATTAAAAGAACTCAGAAAATATGCCAAGCTATTTGGGTACATACCTACAGGTTATGCAAAAGATCTTGGAAGACTTGATGAAATTAGACACCAAATTGATTTGTATAAAGCTTTAGACTTTGAGGGAATATTTTTCGATGAATGCTATTCAAGTCCTGATATGGCAATTATATCGTATTACAAAGAGATGACGGATTATGCTCATAAACTGCAAATGGAGTCAATTGGGAATTTTGGTGTAAGTCCTATTGATAGTATTTATTGGGTGTTTTTCGATTATCTAGTTGCATTCGAAAATTCATGCGATAATTTTAGTATTGATAAAGTACAATTAAAACCAAATACATGTGTAATTATTCACTCATGTTCTGATTATAATAGCACTTTATCAGAGCTTGTATCAAATACAATAACCTACTTTTACATTACTGATCGCGACTATATTTATCTTCCAAGTTACTTTACAGAGTTATGCCAAAGTGTATCACAGTATAATGCTGATTTAATTGAAACCTATGGAACTTCATAAATCCAATAGGAGGCAGTAAATCATGCAAGAATTTGTAAGAGTTCATATGTATTGTCCAAACTGTAGACGTTATACAATTGCATTTTTTAATCTAAAGGATAATGTAATGATTTGTAACGAATGTGGGTATTCCTACTTTATATGTGAGGATGAAGACGATTTTAAAATGGAGGTTGAATTTAATGGCTAGAGCCGCGGGATTTTGCTTTAACAAAACCGGTGATAAGATATTAATGATTCTAGTGTCGGTAAATGGAACTACTTATTGGTCTTTACCCGGCGGAACGATAGAAGAAGGCGAATCTCCAGAAGATGCTTTTATTCGCGAGGTTAAAGAAGAAACTAATTGTACAATCAAAATACTAAAGCCTCTGGGATCGCATCAATTTAAATCAAAGACAGTGTACTTTTTTCTAGCGCAGGTTATTCGCTATATTCCTAAACCACAATATGAAGAAAATATAATAAAAGTTGAGATGAAACCTGTTTCTGAAGCATTTCAATTAATTAAAAATCCAGTTTACAAAAAATTCTTTAAACTTGCCCTTGACGAATTCCATAAACTAAAGCGATAAATGCTATTTGAAGTAGTTGTTTCAGCCAATGTATCTTTCCATGATTTTTCCACTGAAAATAAAAGTGATTACATTGAAACTTATGTTGTAAATAAACAACAGGTATATATCGATCCTCGAGTTCAAGTAAATTATACAGGTGCCGGTTCACTTATTGAAATAAGTCGTATGAATTACAATATACGTAAAAAGTGTGAGGAAGCAATTGTAACATATCAAATGGATAAGTTTTACGGTTCAATTTCAATTATTACGCATAAAATACCTGAGGCATTCGTTTGGACTCATAATTTTGCAAATTATCAGGTTTCCAGCAACTATATTGAAACTATCGTGAAAGAATCGCATAAAAATATAAATCCTTGTGTTTTTACTCACCTTGCAACTTATGAAACAATTGTAAACGACGGGCGTTTACAAGGTTTATTTACTAGCGTATATGCAGACTGCTATCTACAAATCTTAGATTATGCGCAATTATTATTTGTAGGACACGTTTCTGATGTAAAATTACAAAACGACGTAACTTTAAAATTCAAAGTACCCTTTAGTCATAAATGTGCATTATTAAAATTACCACAATATACCCTACTTTCCAAATCAAGCGATAGAATTAGCATTGAGAATAATATCGTTTATTATCATGCAACTGTTAATCAAGGTTCAGATGAACTAGTTGTACAATTTACAAATGGTGCAAAATTAACATGTATTTTCGAAATCATTCCAAATTTAGCCATCTACTACCTATAGTCGAAAATTTCTATTTAAAAAGGTGTCTACGGATATGCAAATTGATTTGAGCAATGTAGTTTTAAATAGAACGTTTCTACTACCAAAGATTGATTTAGGACTTGATAAAAAATATTACGAAAGAAAAGCACTTAAAGATAAAAATATCTTAGATATTCAGTTTCAAGATGATGCGGCATTTTTACCTGATTTATTTATACCTGAGGATAAGTTTGAGGATAAATATCAGGAGTATTCTAGAGCAGATTATCTCGATTTTTATACATCGCTTTCTACTATTTCAGCTTTTCTTCACTTTATTCAGAATGAAGATAAGTTTGCTTATGTTGAGAAAAAAGCACTCGCAAAACTAATTGTTGATAGAATTACTCATGAATTTCAATTTAATGTGAATCTGCCCGAATTTGAAAACTTTGAGATTCTTAATATCCTGTATTTTAAACGTATTCAAATTTTAAACATGATTTTTGCAATTTACTATATGCATGCGTTAAAAATTGCAAAAGCATACAAAAATCCACATTTACTTAGTATCTTGACGCGTTTACTTCGGGATAAACAAAAAGCATCCAAAATAGTATCCGTATTTGAAGCACTTAAAGAAGTATGTTTTAGTGGAGCAATTTCTTTTCCAAGTCAAATTGCATATGTAAAGAAATTGAGCGAGTCATATGCTATTGACTCGCGTATTCTATGTATATTTTCCTATAATTTGGCATCAACTATTTTTAAATTTTATCAACAACTTCTTAATATTCCACCTATATATTTTGCATATTTCTATTTACTCCGAGTTATTTCAAAGTATGTCTAGTTACGGGATTTGAAAATAACTCTAGGATTTCTTTGTTATAGGATTTGATTGCGGAGGTTCTTTGTATACGCTTTAAAATGTCATCAATTGTTGCAAGAAACAATCTTTTTTGTGTAACATCTGATTTTACAAGAGTTCCCTTAATTGGAAAGTTATTTGTAGTCCATATATAGTAAAACGCCTTATAATCAGGAAAAATTATATACCAGTGTTTTATTTTGTCTTTTTGGATTTCACCAGATATTGCATATAGTGCTGTTGGTTTAACTGATTTTGGATAGGGAATCAAATTCATTTTAAATTTTGGGAATTCAATTATTGCAACTTTTCGATGAGCAATGATATACATAAATTCATCTTCTGTAAAGCGATAGTCTTTGAGGATATTACTCTTAAGAAATCTAAAATCAGCCTCAGAATTTGAATAATATAGTCGCATATTTCAACCTCCAAGTTTTTTAAAAGGAGCGTAGTACAATGGGATATAAACTAACTCAACCTAGATGGATTAATCCAGGTGAACCAGTATTTGCAGATATTACTAATCGTCCAATTCAGGATTTATACCAAAATTTCTTAAATCACTTGACGTTCTTTTATGATCCAAGTGGAACTGACTATACTCGTTTTCCAAGCGCAGACGTTAATTTTACAATTCCTGAAAATACACTTTGTTTAGCAAACAATATTGATTCCGTTAATTATATTGAAGATGAAACTGGACAAGAAATTAAAAACGTTCAGTTTTACATTTATCAAGGAGGAGCATGGAATTTATTTAAGAGTCTCGATCTAACTAAAATTCCTAAGAATACCTATTTTTGGAGCACTCAAAAGCTAAAATGTAATACGTTTTATATTGGTGGTTTTCAATCAAGAGCAAAACAAGAAGTTGTTCTTGCAAATATCATTGATTCAAATTCAGTACAAGTTTTACCAAATCATAAATGCGTAATTCCTACTCTCGAAACGCTAAAGGCTCAAATTCATGATATAAATGTATCCTCAGGAACTCTCAAAGATTGTACGCTTACAAATGCATCTCTAGATAACTCATCAATAGCAAACTCAACAATTAATAATACTACACTTATCAATTGTACTTTAGAAAATCCAGAGACAAATACCCTCTCTACCCAATCCTTAAATGTGGACTCTAATGCAAATTGTAAATCTCTTCATACCTCTACATTACAAGTAGATTCTAATGCTACAATTCAACTGGCATCTATTGAGAATGCAAATATTTCTCAAATTCAAGGAACTGAGTGTACTTACGATACTGGAACGTTTCGCGTTTTAAACGTTACTGAAACTTTTAATGGTCCTGCAATTACAACTGATAATATTTCCTCAGGCATTATTGCGGGAGAAACTCTTACTGCCGATTCCGCTGTAATTGATAGCTTAACTACTCAAACATTAACTGTTGAATCAAACGCAACTATTGCAAGCTTAAGTGGTACAAGTATTGAAGCTAAAAATTTAACTATTACAACAAATGCTCAAATAGATACTATAAATTCAACAACAATTAATGCTAGTAACATACTTGCAAATACCCTTTCTACTCATTCGCTAAATGTAGATTTAAATGCGCAATTTGATGCAATAGATGCTACAGCTCTTGATGCAGATAACATAATAGCAAACATAGCAAGTATTCATTCATTAACTGTTGATTCAAACTCTCAGTTTAACGTAGTAAATACTACGTCACTTAATGCTAATAATGCATCCGTAAATACTCTTCATACTACCTCTTTAAAAGTGGACTCAAATTCTCAATTCAACGCGATAAACTCTACTAAAATTGAAACCGGAAATATACTCGCAAATGCAATTAATATACATTCATTAAGTGTTGATTCAAATGCTACATTTAAATCCTTATCTGCGACAAATTTAAATGCGGATACTGTACATGTATCAAATGATATAGAAACAGATACACTAACTGTATCTACAAGTGCTTCAATTCAAGATGCAACTGTGGATACTTTACAAGTTTCAACTAACGCGCAAATTAAACAGAGTTCAATTACTACATTAAGTGCTGCTAATGCTACAATCGATAATATAGATGCTACAGATATTGACACACAAACAATAACAGTTACAAATTTAAATGCATCAAGCTTCAACTATCCTAATTTTATAAACAATTTTAGTGCAATCTTTACTACGGATACAAATGGTAAAGTACTCTTAAATGTAGAATCTCCTCTTATTTATACAGATACCGGAATTAGTTTAGATTTAGCTGAAGTTGAAAAATATTTAGTTGCTGATGCTACTCATACATTAGGAGACAAAGTTATACATGTTAAAGATGCTACAATTATTGTGGATTCTTCATCTGTAACTGAAATTACAGATACATCTTCAGGAACTGTTTATTATACTGCAACATATACCATTGATGCAAGTGTAACTGTAGACGGTTATGAACTTGTAAATTACATGCTAGAGCAAATTCTTGCAACAGGTTTAAATCAATTAGATGGGATCGTGATTAATAAAGATGTTGCAAAAAAGCAAATTCAAATTATTTTAACTTTACCTTCTATACCATCAAAACAACTTGCTTTAGGTTATTCAATTTATGCAATTATGCGGCCTACGTTAACTTAGCACTGATTTAACTAAAGACTTAAAGTAATTGAGAATTTCTTCTCTACGCATTTGTATTGTCTTTTCAGGAGTATCTACTTTGATGGTAATAATTTTAACTGGTTTGGTTTGTCCAATTCGATAAATTCTATCTACAGCCTGTTTTAAATAGATATCTCTAAATGGTAAGTCAACGAGTATCACCGTATCTGCTTCCGTAATTGTAAATCCAACACCAAGTAGCGCATATGTAGTTACTAAAACTTTTGCATTTGACTTTACAAATTCTTTGATTTTAGCAAGTCTATCTTTATCCTCACGAGAAATTACCATACATTTAAATCCACATGTTTTTTCTATAATCTGAGCAACTTGATTTAGAATTTGCGCTGAATTTGTAAAGAAAATAGTTTTGATTGATTTTGCAATATATTTACAGTACTCGGTACATTTGGTTAAAACTACAAGCACTAAATTTCTTAACGCTTCATTATAATGCTTATTTACAAGTTTGGTGAGTAATACTAAATCTGCAGCATAAGCAATTGTTATGTAATTTTTAAGTGTATCTCTAAATTTCGGATCCTTTATTTCCTTTAAAATCTCAGTACGTAAATTTACAATTGCATTACGAATCTCCTTTGGAATTTTGTAGTAGGATTTATCTTGACATTTTAAAATAAGCATAAGCAGTTTTTCGAAACGTTTGTTATTGCGAAAATGTTTTTGATAGATTTCATAAAGTTTTTTAAGCGCTTCTTTTTGCAATTTACGATATTTTGGAAGTAATGCTTTAAATTCATCAATGATTGTCTGTCTAATTGCTTTTAAAAGAATTTTGGATTTTTTGAGAGTTTCTTCATCAAGTTTACAACGTAAAGTTATTTCGTATTTTGGCGGCAGTTTGAGTACTTGTGTTTTAAGCTTTCTTACCATAAAAATCTTGAGTTTATTCTTGAGAATAAATGAAGTCAACTCGGAATTATATTTGTAAATCTCAATAAATCTCTTGATAAATTCATCAGTCATAAATGGATCAAGTAGTTTTAAGTATGGAGCAAACTCAGTAAATTTTCCAGCAATAGGTGTACCTGACATCAAAAGAATCTCATGGATTTTATATTCTTCTTGTAACTGTGAAAGTAATGTAACACGTTTTGTATGTATGTTTCGAATATAATGAGATTCATCAACAATTAGCATAGGGCTTTTTCTTAAAAACTTATGAACCTTGTTTAAACTCTCAAAATTTACAATTATGTATTTTGGATTCTCAACAATACTATCTGGGATAACTGTAATCATATCAGAATTGACTTTCATATCAAATTTTAAAATTTCCTCTTTCCAATTTGGTTTTAATGAGTTCGGACATACTATTAAAACTTGATGCGCATTAATAACTTTTGATAATGCTATTGCAGTTAGCGTTTTACCTAATCCTTGATCGAATGCTAAAATCATTCCGCGTAGATTTGTAACTTTACGAATGGTTACATATTTTTTGAGAGCTTCAAGTTGGTAAGGATATAACTTTGCATTTATTTCCTCAAGTTTTCCAAAATTTGCATTTACTGGAATATAATCAATTTTTTTCAAGGTAGATAGGTAATAATTTTTTAATATAAGCTCAACTGTTTTAAAATGACTTTGTAAATCGCTTGGAAATGCAAATTGTTGTAGAAAATTAAAAAGAAACATTAAATCGAAATGAAATGCATTGGGATACACTAGAGTTTTTATAAGTTTTGGGAATTCAGTACGAGTCATAGTTTCGAGAAAGAAAACTACTGAGTCAAACTTTTGCTTAAGTACATTTTTGAATGTATTCAGATATCCATCAGGTAACCAATCCTGCAAAATTGAAAAATATCTATTTTTCAATGAAACCTTTGGGGTTATCATCTTATTTTACTCCTTTTGATTGATAATTAAATTCTTTTTGAGGCTTTAAAAAATGCTTACAAATTATGGAGCTTTACAGTATTTCTATGGCAAAAATTTTGAAAAGACGTGTTTTTCAGGAATAGCATGTCCAATATGCGGCTGTCCTGATATAATATTTTTAGGTAGAGTTCCTTTAATGGGATTTCGTTTTAAATGTCAGAAATGTAAAAACGAATTTGCAGTTAGACTTGCAATAATTCGTTCTGATAAAAAGCGTAGGTCTTTAAAAACTGACTATAATGCTGAGGGGTAGTAGATAAAATGGTTAAGATAAAGATAGGAGATAACTTGGTATTATTTCGCGTTGGTCAGGATAAACCTTATTTATATTCAGTTAACAACTCAATTTGGAAATATCCCGAGTTAATTCCAACAAATGCGGTTATTCATTCATACAATCATAACTTTGCAGGAATGTATGATTTTATGGCTTCTCCAATTTGTGGAATGTCGGATAGATGGTATACAACTGATAATCAAACCTGTTCTCAAACTACACTTGGCAACTGCAATTCTATTATTTATAAGGATTTTTTCAGCGGCTCTATTTGGGACAGGGTTAAAAGTTCTATAATACGTACTAATCAAACATTTACAGAATATAATGCTAGATATGAAACTTTCGATGCAGTTTCTAGCGGTGTTTTCTACCGCGGTCCAATATATGCTACGAAAAATGCTTATATTATGGTAGGATTGTATACAAATGGCGATGGGTATGTAGAAACTTACGATCGAGTAAGCAAACGGATACTCAAATGGCCTAAAATTTGGGATTTATCATGTAACGGTTATCAATCCTATTTTCTAAATAGCGAACTTACAACTACAACAAATTATCTATTATGGTATGGAACTGCAACCGTTAGTGCCCAGTCGTATCAATATATAGGACATGAATATCATTTATGGGTTATAGTTGATGAAAACGGCAATCCACGCGGCATAACTCGTATTTACTACGATCAAATAAACGACAATCGTACAGAAACTGAGAATACATACGGTCTCGATTGGGGCACCGGATCTACTACCGCAAACAATATTGGTTACGGAATTATTGAAACTGATAGATACATTTACATATACGGATCGTTTTTAGTTAAACTTGGGGCATTTGGTGGTCTATCAATTATAGATAAACAAACTGAAAAAGTTTACGTTGTAAGATTTCCAATTGATTCAGAATATTTTAATCACGTAAGAGCGGTTGCAGGTACTGGAAACGGTGTAACTTGTACGCGCTTATTCTATGATGCTAATACAAATACACTTTACGCTCGTAATGTGTATCGTTACGGTAATCAACTTACAACTGATTACCATGTAATTAAACCAGTTTATGATGAAACAAATGACGTATTTACCGTACAATTTGAAATCGGCGAGGAAATCTACAAGTTACTTGATATCAATTTAAGTGAAAGTTACGCACTTGCTGCAAATAAATCCGGTACACTATTTTATGGACATGCATCAGCATACAGTTTATTTTTCCTTAGAAACGATTTTAATACAGGCAAAATTGAAGTGCAACATATCGAAGCGTTTGATTATGTACCCTACGCGATAAGTCGAATTGATGATGAAACTTTTATCGTAAACTGTCATGCAGTTTGTGATTGGCCAGATACTTATAAATGCTACTTACTTAAACCGGGACTTGCTCATACTTTAGATATACACTTTCCAAATGTTACTTACACCTACGATGGTAATCCAATTGATACCTACGTCAAAGTTGCTGCAAAGGACTATGAAGGTAACTATGTTTCCGCTAAAATAAAATTAACCGTTCAAACAGGAGACGGTGCATTTATTGATTCAAATGGTAATGAAGTTTTAGAATATATTGTTACAACGGATTCAAACGGTCCTATTCAGGTTCCATTTAGAATTTTAGGGCCTGGAAAAGTTACAGTGCATGGAGATTATATACTAGACAATACATAAGTCTTTTTTCGTTATGAGTTTATTAGAAACTAGAGTAAGTGTAACTGTAGTCTCCCTTGATTATCAGTCAAACATTGTTGATTATAAATCAAAAAGCACGAACGTTTTCATTCAAAATGCTTCTCATGAAACGTCAAATATTTCTCTTGAGTATAAAGATGATATTGCAATTGCCTACGTAACATCAAGACGTACTTATTATCTTGACTCAAATGCAACTGTAGGAGTTCAAGTGTTATCATATCCAAAACCAAATGTAGTAAATACTTCATATCAATTTTCATCAAATGCTTTAACTCAACTCTTTTCTCTGGCTTATAATACTATAATCGATTCACGGGTATATCAAGATAAAACGGCAAGTGCCTTTGTATTCTATCCCTATAGAATTTTTGAAGGAGATGATACATCAGCAATTGTTTATCATATAAAATGCGACTTGCTTAAAACTTTAATAGGGCTTTGTTTTCAAGGCTATTCATCTGAGTATTTAACAATCCTAGTGCCAATTACAAAGAATTTAAACTATAAGATTTCAGTTTGTACTTTTACAAAATATAACCGAGAATATATAGTTGATATACAAGCGCTAATTTCCAAAGGATTTATTGTAGATCAAGTTTACGATGATTACAATAACCCATTTTATGTCAAAGTGATACCATATTTTGGAGTTCAAATTTCATGATTAGAAAGCTATCATTTCTCTATAAAGATTCTAACGGATATGAACTTGTTTCGATAGAAAGTGAAAAGCAGTTTGCATATACATTTTTCGATTCTAATGGTGAATACATTTTAAATCCCAATAAGACTTATATTGATACAAATAGTATTTCAGTAGAGTATCCCGATCGAATTACAGGTGACATTCAAGATGTAACGACAAAATATACTACGCACTTTTCAGAAAATGTATCCATTTACATTCCAAAATCTGGTATTCTAGATAGATGTAATCACGAACTCGAAAATTTCGATTATTTAGATAACTTAAGAGTATATGCACTCGATGTACAAGATTACGTAACATTTGAATTTGACTCAAATATTAAAATAGAAAACTTTATGTTTTACGTGCCTCCCTCATATTTTTCAACAAAATTACGAAAGCAGCTTTATAGCAGTCCATATACATTTATCTACAATAAAACATTAAAGCGCGTATTTTTTGGGGCGTATCGTCATTCAAATGTATTAATAACAACCCGTGATTTTGAGACAAATACTGAATACGAATTAGAAATACGCTCTACAGCAAACTATCCATATCGAATCAATGCGCATATTACGCGTCTATCTTATACTATGATTCCTAATATTTATGACACGGGTTATCAAATGTCTTACATTGGTCCTTGGATTCCTACATATGATTACCATGTTTTGTATACTACGGCCTATCAAGCAGGTTATATACCTGCAAAATTATGTGGAGTTACAACAGTTCCTCAGGAAGGTGTATGTCCTCCGCTTTCTACGCTTAGAAAGTATTTCTCATATCTACTGGTATACTTTTATGGAGAACTTTGGGGTACCTGGATAACCTATGGAATTCATTTTAATAATTATCAGTTACATTTGAATCCACGTGCAGGCTGGGCTTTCTATGATCCCGATGGTAATAAGTTAATTGGCGGCGGTACTTGTGGATATGATGATAACATTCGCGTGCAAATGGTTGTTGATGTATACAATGGAATTTTAGCGTTTAGAGTATGCGACGTTCATCGTCTTCATAATGCTTTAACTACTATGAGAGATACGTATACACTTGGAGCTCGTTTTAATCTAGATGACTTTAAAACATGGGATGGTTCCTTTTTTATTCTGCTAGATAGATCTTCATGTGTTTATGCATACGATGAAGCAATTTATTGGTTTTTATGGACTCCCGATATAAAACCAAAAGCGCGTTTTCGTGTAAATATAAAAACATGTAATATTCGAATTTATCCAAGTTTTATGATTTCAAACATACCGGATTCTATCAGAGAATCCGGTTTAACTTATGATAACGGATCAAAAGTTTTTGATTCAAATTATAATCATCTAGGAAACATTGCTTACTCGTTTACGGACACTGAAATTACTGCGTTTACTCACACGGATGTTGCATTAATAAAACCAGGTTCACTTTATACTGTAATTGTAGATTCAAGTTCAAGCTATACAATAAGTGCAGATTCTACGTCAATAACATGTCAAATTGATTCAAATACATATTCAATATCTTATTCAGAGAATTCACTGGTTAAATTTACATTTACGGGAAATAGCATAACTATTTCGACATCAAATGATTCTATTGAAATTCCTGTAACGTATAGCAAAATTATCCGCACTGGTAAATTTATTTTATTTGCAAATTCCGATATTCCTCAGGAAGACTTAATACAAATTCAAGCATCTAGCTTATGGCACGAAATTCCGCATCCATTTATTCTCTACAATCTTGGAGTTTATAAGGATGCATGTGATAAAGGCAGTTATCAAAATTTTGAATTGGGCGATTATCTAGAATATGTAGTTGTTGAAAATAAAGACGTTTATATTTTAGCAGTTGCAAAAGTGTTTGGAGAAGAAAAAAATCGTATTATAGCAACCTATCGTAAACATAAGCCAGATTATAACGCATCTGTAGAACGTCCTCGTGAAACTTATCAAGTAAAACGTCTTGAAATTGACGTTTAATTGGAGTTACGAAAATGAGTATAAATGCTTTAATTAAGGCTTTACAAACTAAGTTATCAGAACAGCTCGAAACGTTACAAACAACGTACTCGGATATTTCACTTATTGATCAGATTGCGCAATATATACAAAATACCTCCAATTTTAAAATTGATACAGAAGGTCCTTACGTGTATATTGATGGAGAATTAGTTGCTACAAATCTAATTGTAGACTTCGATAAATTCAAGTTATTTTTCCGAAACAAAATAAATCTTATTCTGGCTACTTTTTCAAATCCTATAGGACAGTATCTGGAAACCAATGTTTATTATGATGATGACTCGTATTCAGAGTTATATTTGGGTTCATTTCAGAATCTACAACTTATTAAAACTATGAATACCTTTTCTGAACTCCAAAAGAAAATAAATGCAATTAAATTACTACAAGCGAGCGAGTAAAAAAGGTTCCCGACCCTTTTATTGGGTCGGGAACCTTTATGTCTCGTTATACTACAATTTTTCCATCAATTGATACTCTACCTGGGCCAGTTATTGTTAGAGATACACTAGTGTCATTATCAGTGTTAGTATTTACTGTAATTGAGGTTACTTTATTACCAGAAGAATCTATAAAGTATGCATTATCTGATAAAATTGTAAGTTCAACGGGTTTTGCAAGACGATTTCCTTCTCCATCCCAAACGTTTACGTAAATATTTGTATCAATAGGTGTACCTTCCCAAATGTATTGATTGTTTGCAAATCTAATTTCTAGAGTTGTAGGAATGTTTGGTGCAATTAAGTAAATTTGCTTGTCATTTGTAAGAGCCCATATTCTTCCAAATTCATCGAATCCAAGTTCTTGTAAATCTGGGAAAGTTTGTTGTGTTACGTAAGTATAACCAGATGTTGTAGGATTATATTGAAACTCATAATAACCGCCAGAAGATATAAAAAATAGTTTGTCTCCTTTTATTGACGGTAGCGCATACTCAAAGAATGAGCTACCAATATCTGTAAAGTTAGTTACGCTTTCAATACTTAAACTTTTAGGATCTGTTGCATCTATACTCATTACGATTGCAAATGGAGCAATTTGCGGACGGGTAGTTGTTGAAGAGTCTGCAGTCAATAGAAGTTTTCCATCTGATGTAAATGCAGTTACTAAATTAAAACGGATATTTGTTGGGAGAGCTCCGCCCATTTCAGCAATAAAATTAGTTTTTGGATTTATGTTACAAGGCTCAATTTGTAGTTGTTGAGTTAGATGATCGTAAGTTACATAAAGAATTTCTATTCCGCAGTTTCCGGAATCAGAAATTGAAGGAACTGCAACATATGCTTCAAATCCGTTTTCGGTTTCCCTGAAGGCACCAGGTGATGTTTCCCAGTAATAACTTGATGTTGAGTTTACTGTATAAGTTTGTAATGTTATTGTATTTGTAGTATTTCCGGGAACTCTCTGATATGTTCCGAAACGTAAATTATACTCATTAAAACGTACATGCCACATCCAAAAATATACTACTGAATCCTCTTGACATAGGTTTCTTAAAAATTGAACTTTTCCTAATGCACCTCCGTAACCTAAAAGTGTTAATTCGCCGCCTTTTATGTATTCGTAAACATGAGCATTTCCATTAATATCAACGGAAATAAAATAAATATGAGAATCAGTTATGTACGTTTCAGTAACGATCGTGCCATACGGATCTGCTAAGTATTCATATGAATATCTAGTACCTTGACGAGAAATTCGAGTAATATATCCTGCAAGATGCCAGTAAACATTTGGATCCAAATTATCCTGAATTAGAGAAAATTTATTTGTAAGATATTTTGCCTCATATTGATAATGGCAAGGATGTAAAGGATGTCTATCTCCTCCTAAGTGTACAGCAATTGCTGTTTGTAATTCAAATCCCCCAGCGGCCATTTTAAGATAACCTAAATACTGCTGAGTTAAAGGTAATTTATCTAAAACCATATTTTTAAGTACCATAATATCTGGGCCTTCTAATACCTTTACACCTACATTAGTCTCATATCTATCGTAACCATTTACCACTGGAATCATTGAAGATAAGCCTCCTTTACATTAGTTTATAACTACATCATTAGAAATAACTTGAGTAATCCGGAGTTGCAGATTCAGTTAAACCATATGTAATTCTTAAGTCAAGTTGTAATTTTTCACCTTTTGCATAAATTTCAAGGGCATCTATATTTACAAGCTGAAAAATTGCAGTAGTTTGTCCATTAATACTGTATTCAATTGTACTTAAGTTCGTCGGAATGTAATTGATTTTGACAAAACCTTGTGTTGTTGCTAAATTCGATACAACTAAACTTGCTTCAACAATGTTGCTTTTATCTAAATGCGGAAAGTAGTACAAAATGGATTCAGGAATAACTAAATCAGGAAATCGGAATGCTAAGGTATAATCTGTAGCATCTTGAATAAGAGTACTCCACGTTACAGTTGTTGAGAACCGATAGATTACTGCTTTTCTACCTAAAATTTCATCGAGAGGTACCCATTTTTTAAGCTGGAAAACGTAGGCATAAGGTACCGAATCATCAGTATCAATCCAAATTGGATATTCATAAGGATTACTTGGAGGTTCAGGTCCAAGCCAAATACTACGAATTATATCAATATGTTGATAACGAAGCATTGAAATACACTCCTTTTTCTAAACCTAACATAGTTTTAGTTATAAAATGACTTACGGCAAAAGAAGGAAGATATAAACTATGCTTACATATACTAGTTTAGCGAAACTTAAAAAGATAATAACCGATCCGAGATTTTTAAAAGAGATTGAAACTACAAGTTCGATTGCAGTATTTTTAACACTACTAAATATTGCAAGTTTATTTTTCAACAAGTTTTTTAAATCAAAGATACAGGCATTTGTTCAAGGATTCACAACTGCATTTGGAATTTACGCAACCTATCTAGATACCAGTTTAACTGATATTCTTATACAATACCTTGGGCAAAAAAATAAAGAAGTAAGTGACGAAAGGACTCTATATTATGAGTATTTAAAACGAATTGGACTTGTAGCAGTTGGATTACTAATTGCCTCTGTCTTAGCAAAGCTACTGTCTCGAAAAACAAGCGGAAAAGTTATTAAAGCAAATGTAGAAACAGTTGCACCTTCCGATGTATACTTTTTTGCAGGATTTTTTATCGGTGCATTAGGATGCGTAGTTTTAACATTTACACTTAAATTAGATTACAAACGTATTATAAAACAGCTATATAAAGAAACCAATTTAATGGCTTTCTTTGTAGTTTTTTACTATTTGGGAGTCGCTCTCTATAGACGTTCACATGTATCTGATGAATTCGTAGAAACTGTTGAAAAAGTACTGTCTAAGGAACTACGAAGACTTCCAATTCGTCAAGTAAACCAAATTTATTCAAATAGTGTTTTATTGGTTACAGGTGCTAGATTTACATCTAAACTAGATTCTCTGAAATACGCGTCTACTACAAAACCAACACTTCGTGTAAAACCTGATAAATCCGAATTCAAACAATTTGTAAATAAAGATATTTGGTTAATTTTGGAGCAACCTCTTGCTGCCTTCAAACTATCAATTGCTGAAATCGTTAAATATGCTTTTTTAATAGCATATTACCTTGTTTTAAAACGTTACAAAACAAAGTATGATATTGAGCTTGCTATTGTAAAACAGTTTGAAGGAGCTGCTGTAAAGGCATCCTTTACAGGACATATGACGCTGTATATAGGCTATGAGTTTGTATCCAATTTGTATTATAAGAATGCAAGGTTAAAACATTTAGTTGCCGTAATCCTTCATGAACTAGGACACGTATTCAATTTACATTTAATTCAGCTTTCAATGACTGCTTTACTAAGTATCGCCCTAATTGGAACCTATATAAATCATAAATCGGAAATTGCATTTGTTAACGGTTGCATATTTTGGATACAAGTAATGCAAATTATGCGTCGTCAAGAACAAGAGGCTGATGCATTTGTAGCAACTATTCATATTGAATTTTTAAATGCTTTACGTGAAGTTTTAGAAACTTATACGCGTAAATCTACTTTAAAAGACTGGTTACTTGTAGATCCTCACGATAGTAAACGGAGGGTATACGCGTTAATTGATTTTTTAAAATCTGTCTAAATTAAATTTGAATAAATCCAAAAAATCATATAAAGGAGGAGTTTACCCATGAAGGTATTGTTACGTCCCGGTTACGCCCACGAACTTGAAAAACTCTTACCCAACTTATGTAAATTTCTTTTAAAGGAGGACTACGTAAACTACACAATCAAAGACGATCAAGTAATTTGTAACGGTAAACCTATTGCAAAGTTAATTGAGCATCCACTAAGCGAATCAAGCGAAGTAAAACTTCTTTGGATTGACTCTACATTATTACGAAAAGCACTTGCACGTTCTGGTTTTATCATCGAAAAGGATTTAGTTGTAATCTTTCCATACAGAAAATACTACACAATGCTTTATAGAGCATATTCTGATTTAGTTATAGGCGTAAGAAATACTGAAAAAGAGCATCCAAACTTTGTAGCAATTCCAAAGAGCCAAATAATAACTGTAAATTCCGGCGTTAGAAAGATTCCATTAGGAGATGGTCGTTATAAATACTTTACATTATATGAAGTCGTTACATTTAAAGAAACTTATGCGCATCCATTACCAAAAATCACAATGTATCTTCAATATCAAATTGCAAAATTGATACTAGAATCTGATGCTCCAAATGAACTTGCAATACTTAACGAATTAATGTCTTCATTTGGATCACTCGGCAATCTCAACTTATCTGAGTAAATAAAAGATAGAAGTAAAATAAAAGAAGGAGGTTTTTAAACAATGTTTGCCCACGAAAATAAACTTCTCAGCGAAAAAGAAAAAGCTAAAATCAAAAAGAAACTCGAAAAAGAATTTGCAAAAATTTTAGAAATTCTAGGTTTTGATTGGCAAAACGATCCCAATTTACAAGGTACTCCCAGAAGAATTGCCAAAATGTATGTTGAAGAATTACTTTCAGGTTGCTATACTGAACCGCCAAAAATAACTGTATTTCCAAATGATAATCCAGACGAATTACTTATCGTAAGTCCTATCAAAGTAAAATCATTATGTAGTCATCATTTTGTACCATTTTATGGATATGCACATATTGCTGTAATTACTGGCGATAAATTAATGGGACTTTCAAAATATGCACGTATCGTTGAATGGTTTGCAAGAAGGCCACAATTACAAGAAAATCTGACAAAGCAAATTGCAGATTATATTCAAGAACTCATCAATCCAAAGGGTGTACTTGTAGTTTTAGAATGTAGACATCTATGCATGGGTGTTAGAGGAGTAAACGATGAACATGCGCGTTTCATAACTCAAGCAAAAACTGGAGTCTTCAGAGAGGACTACGGTTTAACTCAAAGAGTTTACGGAATGATGCATCTCAAAAAATTCTAAATAAAATCCTAGGAGGTTTCTAGCGATGGTAAACATTTTTGAAATTCAAAATTCAACCAAAGGAAAAATCTGTCTTTATGCTAATGGTTACGGAAAACTTTCATGGCAATTTATTCCAGTTTTAAATCCAGTTGCTCCAAATCAAATTCAAAAAGGAATGAAAGTATACAATTATGACAATTCGTACTTCTTTGCAACAGATTTATATGAAGCTACAGTAATAGCTTATACACTTGAAAAGTATTTACAAACTAGAGAATTTCCACAATTTGAAGAAAATCATATTAAATGCGATGGTAAACAATTATCCATAGTACATTTCCCGGAAGGAAAAATGAGCGCATTAACATTTTTTATTCATTCAAATCACATCTACCTAGGCTATAGTTTATTTGCAAATAAACAAAAGCTATTTTCATTAAACCTTGCGCTTTCATATTTTAAAGTGCATACTCTTGTTAGAATCTTAAATCAAGCTCCAACATTAACAATGGTTTCTGAAGTATTCAAACGTCAAAAATCACAAAGTAATAGCAATGGTAAAGCATCTAGAAACAACAACAATGTAAATCGAGCTTCAAATACTGCTCCATTTACTCCAAATAAAACAGTGGCTGCAGATGATATACAGCAGGTATTTGAATCTCTGTAATACAACCTAGTATAAAAAGGACGAGGTGGTTTAAAGATGTACATATATCTAAATGGTGCCTTTCATCACGTAACAACTGGAGCTCGTTCATCTGTATCTAATCCAACGATTCGCTCTATTTTAAACAAGATTATCCGTCATGTAGTTTCTAGAGATGGCTACATTAAAAAAGTAGTATTTTTGGGAAATGGAATAGAAATACAATTTTCTGATTTAGGAGCATTGGATTTGTATTCCTTAAAACAGGCACAAGCATTGTTTGGGGATCATGTTGATATTCAATTCAATGCATCTACAGGCGTTGTCAAAATCTTTTTAAAACCAGTTAAGCAAGATAATATAGAAAAACCTAAACAAACTCCGGATGCAAATGAAGATACAAAAGCATCTGAAAATACTGAACCAGCAAATGAACAAGAACTCCCAGTTTATACATTTGAATTTACCAAGGATAAAAAAAGCATCAAAAATCCAGATATTGAAATTCCATGCATAATTACTGCAAAATTTGATCAAGAACTTTATAGCCACGTACTTGTTATATACAAAGATAAAAGTAGAGATGCTATTGCGGAACCAGATGGTACACTTAAAATTGAAAAACCTGTTAAGAAATTAGTTGCAGTTAGCAATAAGAAGAAAAAAGACTAAGGATACGGGAGCATTATGCTCCCGTATCTATTTTTGCTCGTACTTTAAATTCAGTATCAGAAAGGAGAACTAAATGATTAAATTCATACTGCTTCCCAAACAAAAAGAGCTTGAAACGATTGAGGGTAAAACTTTTGATTACGTATTTATTGACTTAAAAAATGCTTTGCCTATGATATTTGATGAAAAAATTGCCATGCATATTCTTGAAAATCCCATGTATGCATTTAGTGAATTTCTAGCAACTATTTTGAATGCTATGTTTTATTTACGCTCGCACATCAAATTTGGTTCACTGATATTTTTTTGCGAAACCGGACAAAGTGTTTACCATAAAAAATATTTAAAGACGTATAAATCTAATCGGTATCAATCATGGGTTCTTCTAAAAGAAAACGAAAAACAAAGTTATCTAAAGGTATTACAAAATATTTTCGAAGCACTCGTAAAGTTTTTGAATCGTATACCAAACACTTACGCATTTATGCTTCGGTATTTTGAAGCAGATTTTATTCCGCATTTTATCGTAAATAAACAAAACACATGTAATGCACTTATCTTATCAAACGATAAAGATTTGCTACAATGTGTAAATGAAAACACTTGGGTTTATCGTAAAGTTTCATCAAAATTTATTACTCGTATTCAAGATGCTCATAAAGAACTTTTACCTGACGTTACCTATGATAAAACAAACTTAATTGCTGAAATTTTATCTATTCTCGGAGATAGTAGCGATGGCATTCCTGGTGTTAAAGGAATTGGGCCTAAAACGTTAACGCATCTTATAGATATACTTCAACCCGAAAATTTAAACGATTTCTTTCAAAAAGCACCAAATACTACCAATAAGCGTATTTTAAATGCATATAAAAAACTAATTGCAAACGAGTCGATAATTAGACGTAACTACAAATTGATTGCTTTTTCTGAAATTGAAAAAAATCTACCAGTTTCAATATTAGATGAAATTGATAGTATTTTTGCAACTCAAAAGTATCCACTGACAAAAATACAAACATTGCTTTCAAAATTTGGGATTTCTACTGATTTACCTATGTTGGAAAAACTAGTTGAATCATAGAAAAAAATAAGTAAAACAGGGAGCTTCAATGATACAAACCGTTATAGTTAAAACAACTGAAGTTATAACTGCCTATATCCTGGATAAATATGATAAACAGGATTTTAAACCTCGTGTGGAAATTGTAATCTTCTACATGATTTTCTTTGCATCGCTTCTCGTTTTATTTTTAAGCAATGATAGTACTTATGCAATTTTACTTGCTTTTCTAACTGGATTTTTAACTGGTTATATGCTACTTACACTATCCGATGAACATTATCTTTCTCCTAATTTAGATGTCATCAAAAGTTTAAAGGCCCGAAAAATAATAGAGGTTGCAGATCAGTATAAGGATTTACTACCAGTTATTGAGGAAATCTCCGCAAGGAAACTCACTAAAAAAATACTAGTGATTCTAATTTCAAAGCTTGTATCCCTACTTTTAACTACACCTAGTATAAAACAAATCATCAACCGGCTTACGAAGAATTTTATTGAGATTTTTGCATCCGCTAAAATAAAAGCGTTAGAGAAAATATTTGCGCGTATAGTTTATACCTATTTCATAGGTATTATCATTGGGTTTATAGGTTCATGTTTATACTATTTGTATATCAAAAAAGTACCGTTTGAAAATTTACTTAAGCAAATTGCAGCTTCGTTAAAAACTCTTGTTTCCTCGAAAGCCGTAACTGCTATTGTAATTGCATTATTTTTGAAAGGAAAACAAGTTTCACAATCACAAATCAATCGTTTGGTTAAAAAATTCTTTCCCAATATTCATTTACCAGATGATAGACTGCAAACTTATTACAGTTTAATTTTACAAAACGTCTTTGGCAAAAACATCAAAGTTAAACGCGTAATTCGTATCAATATTAATTCAAAACGTTTTGAATTGCCTATTTCCAATAAATACATTCAAAACGTCATACATGCATTTGTCAATTATGTTGTGGAAAACTTTTCAGACGATATTCATTTAGTGTATATATTTGAAGCAAACGTAAATGCGTCAGTATACGATAAATCTACAAAAATTCTTTACGTTTATTTAAATTCTTATGAGCAAATTAATTCAATGACTAGCGATGATTTTATCGCATATGCACTCTTTGGATACTTCTGCGTTAAAATCTTAGATACAAAGAAATATATTGGTTATTTAAAGGCTTGGTACATTGGGGTAAATATACTTTCAAGCATTAGCTTTAGCAATTACAAAGTTACCGTCACCGAAAGTACAATTATCAATGCAATTTTAGAAATTTCTCTTAGAGCATTTATAAATGCATTGGTTGGTTATATAAAAGCACTTTATATGCAACTCGGTTTAAAAGACTCCGTTTTATCTATGATTTTATCTGTCACAACAATAAATTTAAACGACGTATTTAAAGGAAATTCCCTAAAGGTTGAACAAGAACTCGTCAAAAAGCTAAGTACAGCAGATATGGTCTTCAACGCATTGACATCTGTTTAAATTAAATAAAAATGGAGTTTAATCATGTATTCCAAGGAGTATTTCTTATATCATTTCTTCTCAACATATACTGCTCCTTCAAATTTCGATAACCTATACAACATGTATCTAGAGCTTGAACGAAGACTTATTCAAGTTAAACTCATTCATTTTAAACCAGTTAAATTCAAGCATAATCCAAATATTCCACTACGAAAAAGCCAATTTGAATTTATCTACGGATACGAGTACGATATTTCAAATGCAGGATTTACATACATTGAGTATTTGCAACAAAATGGACTACTTTCTTTATCTGATGAACTATTACTTTCAACATTAAAGCAAATTAAAAACAGAAAGCTTCAAAAATACTTTATGACAAAACTATTTGGATTGCTCGTTAAACAAAATCAATCTATCTACACAAACTTCATTGAAAGCCTACAAAATTTTTGGTACTTGTTAATACGTACAAATTTACAAAATGGTTTTTCTGGAAAATGCATGCGTATTTACCTTGATGAAATTGTATTTGATAAACCGCTGTTTATAACTTCAATTTCTTTTCCAATTCCGTATAAATTAAAACATCGGAAAATCTACTACTTTATTCAAAATCTGGCGGAGTATAATAAACAGCTAAAAATTACCGACGAGTCAATTGATATTCGTTTACCATTTTTAAATGAAAAATATTTGAAAACATTACATTCATGTATTGCAAAAGGACGTAGCGGTATTATACAATTTGATGCATTATCAAGACTAATACTATCCGATACCTGGGACGACATGTTTTTACTATACGATGAAAATGGACTTTATTACCTTGCAAACAATGAAAAAGTTTATATCAACAATCCCAGTGAAATTCCATCAATCAAAGACGGTATGTCTTATTATCGCTATCTGAATCCTTTAAATTTAAAATGCAGAATACTATTGTAGGTAAAAGGAGTAACTTTCATGCCGCGTAGAAACCATCGGGTAATGGATTTGAGGTTTGGTTTTGGATGTGGAGCTCCATGTATTGGTATTTCAATACTTGGATCCCATAATGTACGAACCAATCGTAAAATGCAAATGCGTTTACTTGATTTAGAAATAGCATTTTGTGTATGCGGTCCTCACCCTGGAATAATGATTACTGGTTCTGATACTGTATATGCAAATAGGCGAAAAGTTCATAGGCTATTTGATTTAGCATTTAACTTTTGTCCAGGTATTGATTGGGCAATTACTGCATCTCCAAATGTTGACTCTGGCGGATAAAATAAAAAAAAGGAGGTATTAAAATGAAGCCAGTATTTACTAAAGAAGAAATTCAAAAAACCATTGCATGTCTTGCAAAAGTTTTAAGTAAACATTTTGAAACCAAAAAAGTTTTAGTAGTTGGAATAATGGAGGGAGCTTTATTTTTTCTCGCTGATTTAATGCGTCAGCTTCCTGAAAATTTCACCTATTGTACCATTCATTTAAAGAGCTACGTTAGCGACGGTAACCAAGGGGAACCTAAACTTTACGACGAAAAATATCTAAAAGACGTACTTAATAAAATTGAACCTGACATAATAATTATTGCTGATGAAATTTGCGACACTGGAACTACAATCAATTATCTTAAAACTACATTGCAGGAAATATTTGGTTTACAACCAGTGGAAATTTACACATGTGCTCTTATTGTAACCAAAACTGGAAAAGACAAAGTTGATTTCTATGGATTTGAATATACAGATGATAAATGGCTTTACGGTTACGGAATGGATTTAGATGAATGGAGGAGAAACCTCGATGAAATCTACTCAAAATAACATGTATCCAAAATTATCATGTAAAACCTTTTGTAAGCTTATTTATAAAGAACTTGTAGATTTCTTTAGGAAAAATCGGGTATTTATTCCTAATCGTAAATTGCATGAACTATACAATCAAAACGAAGAACCATGGATGTTTGTTATCAAAGTTATCTTATCTGCACAAAGTAAAGATAAGACAGTTAACCAAGTTGCAAAAGTATTATTCCAAAAATATCCAACGCTTGAAAAATTGGCAAATGCAAAAATCGAAGACGTAGAAAGAATTATCAAACCAATTCCATTTTACAGGAAAAAAGCGGTAATGATTATAAATGCTGCAAAAATTTTGTACAATGAATTCAATGGAAATATTCCTCATACGTATGAAGATTTGTATAAGTTACCAGGTGTTTCTCGAAAATCTGCTGCAACAATTCGCGCAATTATTCATGAAATTCCATCAATTATCGTTGATCGACATGTTATACGCGTATTAAATCGACTACGTTTTGTAAATAATGTTGAGGATCCAATTTATGTTGAATCTCGTATTGAAAAATGTTGTCCTAAAGAAATCTGGATTCCACTATGCTTGCTTCTTATACTCTTCGGAAGATATATCTGCACAGCAAGAAACCCTCAATGCCATAGATGTCCTTTGCAAAAATATTGCTTTTACAGTCTTTCCAACAGAAAATAAAAAAGCAGGAAGGTATTTGTATCATGGCTACATTAGATTTGTATCTTAAAGTTGCTCGGGATTTAAACTTAATTGAAAATGATGATATTCTTAGTTTGAGTCAGAATGTCCAAAAAAGTTTAGATGAGTTATGTAATATACTCGAAACATTACAATCCAAGCTCGGATTGTATAGTGTTTTATTCCCAGATCCGATTTTGACAATGATTGCCAATAGATTAATTCCAATTCAAGCTAAATTAAAAAGTATTGAAGCTTTTTTATCAGGTCAAGCAATCTCACAGGATCTTGAAAAACTAAATGAAATAATAACCTTGCTCGAAAAAGTATATGCTATCAAGCCACTGCTTGAAGTTTTAATCAAATATTATGAATCTCAGGAATTCGACTCGTTAAAAACTCTTTTTCAGGAAGCCCACAGTAAAGCTTTAGAAATTTTAGAAAATGATGAATTGAAAATAACATCAGACGACTTCTATACATTTTTTCCAAGCGATGCCGAAACATTGTCTTACAACTCCTACCTACAACTAATTAAATTCCGAGATTTTCTATATACTTCGAAATCCAATTATCTAGCATTTTTACGAAAATACTTTTACAATGCTAATAAACCTTTTGATTACATTGCTGAATTCAAAAAAGTTCTAGAGACTTTATACAACAAAGCGCTAGTACTTGATGAGCATATAGCAAGTAACAAATCCTATACAGTTGTTGCAGCATTCTTTGGTTTATGCAATCGTCTTAAAAATGCATTCGCAAACATCTATATTCCAAAATTATCAACTTTAGAACTTAAAAGTGCATACAATAAATTAAAAACGCTTATTCCAAAATTGCAGCAATTTTACTCTGAGAATAAAGATTTACAAGCATATATCTACTCGCTCACTAAATTTGATATTCCAGTTATATGGTATCCATTTTTGACAATTTATAAAGCGCTTTTACCAATTTACCAATACATTTTAGTATTACGTGAGGCTTTTCCAAAAAATGTCGTAGATTATTTACAATTGTATTATGAAGTTGCCAGTGCTATCAATGATTTACGTAAATATCTAGAGGATGCAACAGTTTTATACAATGAATTACGTCTCGGACTACAAAATGAATTATATGCCGAATTTCTTGCAGAAATCAATAAACTAAAACAAAGCAATTTAAATACTATTGACTTACAGCTTTTAAATGAAATTGCAACGATAGTAAATTTCAATCTCGATATTGCTCATAATGATTTATATCAACTATTTCAGGCTCAAATTTTAGCATTTTTATTCCTTCCATTTGAGTATCAGATTTCCTACGAAACATTTGACATTGCAATTTCAAATATTGAGCAAGTGTTGGAAAAATTAGATTTGCTACAATCACTTAATGCTCCATACTTCCAAACTCCAACGGTTACTCAATTTGCTCCTGTCTTCAAAATGTATCTCGATAATTTTAACGAGAGTCATCTTTCTGAATTTCCACAAATATATAGCGTACTTGAAAAATCCCTCAATCAACTTATAGATACGCTGCATACGTATATTCATGCATTATATCCTTATGCAAATTATAGTCGTTTAGTAAATAACTTTCTCAATTATACTTCAATGTATTTTAATCCCGAGTTTATCAGTTTTCTTGAAACTGGAGCAAATGTAGCAAGCTTTCAAATTTCATTTAAAGACATTTTATTTTCTCTTGTTGATTTAAAGAGTTATTTGGATAAGTGGCTTACTCTTGAGGAGGCTTTAAAAAATTTATATCGTAATTCAAGCGGATTTTTTGATACCGTCAAGTTAATTCAAACACAAGAAGCATTTGATGTACAAAAAGCTGAATTCTTAAATAACTTCTGGAAGGAAAGTTACAATTATTTCCGAAACCATACGCTTACACTCCATCTTGACGAATACTGCAATACAATACATCAACTTTCAAATTTCCACGAGTGTATTTTACCACTTTCTTACCTAAATTTTGAAGCATTAGAAAAGCTAGAGCAAATTTTACAATTCTTCGATATCAATAAGATTGATAAGACTATTTCAGAGCTTTATACTTATGCAAGAAACCTTTCAAGTATAGATGTCAATTTGATTACTGATAACTATGAAAAACTTAAGGAGTTAACCCTTGAACCATTTTCGTATAACGAGTGGAATCTAATTTTAAACCAAATGTATGCTCTATCCTTTTTAAAACATGTATTGCCATATAGTGAAATAAATTCATCTCCCGAAAATTTATACCTAACTCTAAAGCAAATTGTACGTACGGTATCTAAATTAAGCTTCATTTCTCCTAAAGTATTGGAGACTCTTGTTCAAAGTTACAATCAAAATCACTATGACATCAAGCAATTTTACCCAATCCACATAATTATTACAAACCTAAAGAGAACTCTTGCAAAATACTTTGTACATGCGCTTGGTTTAAATGATACTTACGTAGATATTATTGTTGGATCAGTTAAATCATTATCTGAACTGTATGAGGTATGCCCTACACTTGGATACAATGAAAGTAAGTTTGCAAATGCTCTCGCTCTCTTTAAAAGACTGTGCGATATCGAGAAAAAATTTGAAGCGTTATTTAAATTCTGTAATACAAGTAATTTGCCAGATACTTTAGAACTTGATACCAATGAGATTCCTAATGTCAACTATAATGCTTTAAAGCAATATATTATCTCACTATTTGAAATGCTTGATAAGGAGTGGTGGCATCTATTTTTCGATAAAGCAAAGTATCATTATGAAGCCTTTATCCAACTTTTTGCAAATAATGTATTGAATGTAGAGTTTGAGTATGACTTTGCGTTAAGCGATATTGTTTTATATGAAGTAAATCCAATGTATGATTATCACGACTCTGCATTTGGTATTATCTATCTAAATGAATCGGAAGTAAGCGATGAATTACTTGGTACTAATACTTATATCCTAAGTCAAGTTGTAAATTACGGATTAAATGAAATTGGATCCGACTTAGAAACCATATTGCAAGATATTCAGGAGTATCTTACGTATTTGCAAGACATCATAAAGTTTACAGAATCATATTCATGTAAATTATTTGTGGAATTTATACAAGGTAATCGAGATTTCTTATATAGACTTCGAAACTATAGCTCGTATTACGACTTTTATAAAGCAACTCCAAGTTTTTTAGAGGAAATAAAACTCAAAATTAATCCAAATATGCTTCCGCAACTAGCCGCAAAACTAAAATGTTACCAAGAGTATTGCGAAATTTTAAAACAGCTTCGTGATAAATTAAAACAGTGGGTTGAAACATATCCAAATCAAGAATATCTACTTGCAAGTCAACAAATGTCTCAAATAACTTCAATCACTGACGACTTATATAATCTATTAACCCAGCTTTATGCAAATTCAAGCATTCTTACCATTATAGTACTACTTAAGCATGTATACAATTTAATTCAAACGGTTATAGAACAACTCCGACAAATTTTACAAAACCTTCTCGATTTTATTCAAGCATTCTACGATAATCTAGCAAGTATCCTCGTGACATATTTAAATTCACTTGCTTCAAATTATCTTTTGGCATCTCTTTTATTTAATCCGAATGCATCATCAAGTTTACTTACATTGCTCGGATTAAGCTTATTTACTACATTATGTAACCAAGACGTTATAGCGCAGATAAATGAAATGTTTTCAAATTTAGCATCCGATGGAAATGTAGGTACTTTAACAGCATATTTATACGAAAATAACTTAATCACAAAACCTGAAGTTGAGTTATTTGATGAATCTATATTTGAAACTTATCCATATCTTGAAGTAATCCAAGTTAATGAAAATTTAGCAATCGATTATAATGATTCAAAAATCACCTGGTTTAATGACAAACCAATTTTAACCTTCCGAATTTATGCAGTACATTATCATAATGATCGCAAAGTTTTACAATCACTAGGTTACGGAGTTATCGACAAGGATAATTCAATATACTTACTTGAGAAGAATCCGACATATCCAAAATTGTATCCGTGGAATTTATATGAAATGGTATCACTTGAAAACGCATATTTCCGAGTATTACCAATCAATGAAACCTACGGTTTACTATTTAATGGAACAATTCCACTTTGTATATACAATTTTGAAACAAAACAAGTTTATGTGGATCAAAGTTGGAATGATGTATCCTACTTAATTCCAAAAGTTGATTTTAGTAATGCAATTGTTTCTAAGTTTTATGGCCCATTTGGGATTGCAGTAAATAAACAAGCCTACTTAACTGACAAAACCTTTAAAGACAAATCTATTTATCTGGTTGACGTAGGTTTCGGTTTTTATTTAATTGACTCCAATGGCAAGGCATTTTACGATTCCTCTATCCTTATGAATACCTATAGTCAATTGTATGTGGATCTTGACAATACGTATCAAGTTAATAGCTATACATATTACGGAGTAAAACTGCTAACTGGCTTAAATTTGACACATGAAACATATGGTCCATTTGCTATAAAACTTGGTAATCAATGCTTTTTGGTATTTAATACATCGCTTATTGCTTCTCAAAACGTTGATCCAAAAGTTTACCTTGGTAATAATTTACTTGTAGATAATGATAAACTATGGATTGGATTTATTAGAGGAAGCCTAAATTATATTGCCGATGAAAATCTTCATACATTAAAACTCGGTACAAAAGAATATAGTCTTAAAATTAGAGCACCCGTGTTAGCCTAAGGAAAAGGAGGGTTATTATGCAACCTATGGAAATTCCAGAGGAATTACTAAAAAAATATTCTCGTTTTATGAGACATCCTAAAGCTTTGTACTTTAAACTGGTTCAAATTCCCTTTGAACCTGAGTTAATTGATTTATATGCTGACAAATATAGTACAATTGCATTTTGGTTGGATCAACTAGAAAAATTTCCCAAAGATTTCCCAGAACCTCTTGCAATTTATATACAACAAGAAAAACAAAAGAGTTTGAGTTTTTTTAAACCAGGGATACATGTAGTTTTAACATCGCCTTTTCTTCCTTTTTACCGCGGTTGGATTTTAGAGGTTTTTCATACGGAAGATGCTGAAAGCTTTGCACAAACTTTACTACAATATGATATAATGGTATATGGTTATAACGTGCATCGTATTAAAAACCTACAGTTTGAATCGCTTTTTAATTTCTAAAATCAACATTATAAAGAGGTATACCCAATGAAATTCAAATCTCTACGTGAGTATTTATTGTATATGATGCAAAACAAACAACTTCCAACTGGACCGAAAGATAATTTCTCAATGTCTGAATCAGTTTCTCGCAAAATCATCCGCGTAAATAAAAATAAGAAACAAAAATAAAACTGTAAAAGGAGGTACTCTTAACAATGAACGATATTGTTTATGTAATTGCATTTGTAGGAAGAAAAGGATCCGGAAAAACAACTGCAGCACAATATCTAGTGGAAAAATACGGTTTTCATAAAGTATCTTTTGCCAAACCTTTAAAAGATTTAGTTGCAAGTCTTGGAGTTAATAAAGAAGGTGAACTTTTAAATCCTGCTCTTAAAGATTTCTCAATGCAAAAACTAATTGATTATGTAATTACGGGTTTAAGAAATTTTGAACCAAATTTACCAATTTCTCATAGTGTAGCTTCAATTATTGCTGCAAGTATTTATCATTATTACCACTCCGATAATATTGAAGATAGAAAACGCATTGCTAGAAAACTTTTGCAATTTATCGGTACAGATGTATTTAGAGCATGGCGTTCAGATTATTGGGTAGCTAAAGCAATTGGTATGATTCAAACTCTTATAAAACAGGGAATTACTAAGATAACTATTGACGATATGCGATTTCCAAATGAATTCCAAGCTATTTTAGAATTTTCAGATGTTTACGTAGTTAACGATAAAATCTACAATGTTTTTAGATACATTGTAGGAATTATTGGAAAAACAGATAACGACGAGCATCCATCTGAAACTGAAGTTGATAAATTAATTCCGAAATGTCATAGTATTATTCATAATACCTATGATGAGAAATTTTTTGAGCATCTAGATAGACTGCTTGAGGAGGTTAATATAAAAGTACGAAATGTAGAAACTGCAGATGGAGCTTAAAGAACGCGATCTTCAACTTTTAGAAAAGTATTTAGGTAAAGATGGTTTAAAGGAATACTTATTCAAGCAAACCCAACTGGAAATTATCAGAGCATCTGTACGTCCAATTCTTACGATTTTAATAATTGGACTCTTTATGATTGCATTGATCATAGGATTATATACTCATCAGCTTTCGTATAAAGAATTTCTACTTTCAATTTCAGGAACCGTATCCACATTAATTGGCTTTTGGTTTGGAGAACGTGCAGCTTTGAAAAATCCAAATGCAAATAATACTCTAGATTAATCAATCCTTAAATTTTCAATGGTAAAACAATGAGTGCAATTCGTACTTATGACAACATTAGTTTAGATGATGTGATTGAAAAATGGGCTCAAGATGTAGCAGAATATTGGTTTCCTTCGTATCGCGACAGGTTTATTAGTTTACTGCGCTACTCTGAATTCAGAACCTATCAATTTACCGATTACGTAAATGAAATTATGCAGTATTACTTTGAAAACTGGAGTGAGAAACGGCTAAAAATTTATTTCTTCGAGTTTTTTAGAAAGCAAGTGTTTATTCAAACAGAAGATTCCGAAGGAAATATTCATTATATTCCAGTTCAATCATGGTGTAATTTTACCCCAGATTATATTATTTTCCATTACAAGTATAACAAAATAACTATCCCACGAAAAACTGCAGAGGATTTAATACCAGAGGAATATGTAAAAGGTTTCCTTTATGCTCAAGCAAAAAATAATGTGAGAGTTCCAACGTTAGCATTCGGAATTCAAGAAGTATACGATGTGCTCTACAGATATTATCAAGGATTTGCTACATTACAAGATGTTGATAAAGTTTTAGCTAAACATTCAATCAACTATTTCCCTTTTCCAAATTTAATTCAACCAAAATCTAAACTCGACTGGGAATGGATAAAGAAGTACGTCTATCATATTGCGTGGGTTAATTTATATGAAAGTGAAGCTTGTACATTTGAACGACTTGTTGAAATCGGGCCAAAATTTTACCGTCATGAAATTTACAACTTTGTATATTTACTTTAAAGAGAAGGTGGTATGTAAAAATGAGCTGTCCCTGTAGAAAATACAGTCGTGTAAATAAACCAACTGTACAAAAAAAGCTATATGTGTATACTGGATGCTGCGGATCTTACAACAAAGACTATCTTGATGCATGTCTTAAGATGCTTTCTCGGTTTTTCAAAATTATTATTGCAGATTTACCATGTTGCGGAATGAATACTTGGTATCTTAATCCAAATTTAACTATAGCCCGTCTAGCAAATCTAAACAAAATCATTATTGATCACATTCCCATTGTTAGCTTATGTAGTTCATGTACATTGAGTTTGGGATTTGTATTTGCACTTCATTATAGCGAAAAATTCGGTTTACTAAAGGATTTGCTATCCATATGTACTCAATATTATATGCCAAATATAGTACGAGCATTAAACGCAAAAAGAACTCTATTGGTTGTAGGTATGCATAATTTATATACTTTTGGTATTGAGTACTACAAATTTCAACAAAGTAAATTACGTGCATTCATACCAACTATTTCAATTTTTGAACTCAATACTACATTAACAACTGAAATGTATTACAAAGAACCATATAACTCTCAATACATAGAAACTCTAAAGCGAATCTCTAGACAGTATGATCTAGTTGTAACTACGGCAATTAATATCGCAAATGAATTGGATTTTACAGTTTACTTACCAACTTTATTATCTGCATAAATAATTCATGACAAAAAACATAAAGGAGGTATTTTTTATGTGTACTACTATCATGTATCACGGAAAGCTTTCACTATTTAAGCAAATCATTCCTACGCCAGAAAAATTAAAACGTATTTGGTTTTATCGCGGATATGATGCTTTGGGACATCTATTTATCAACTATAGCACAAATTTTGCAAAAAAATACGTTGGTCATTTTTGGGATAAAGAGCATAGTTCAGAAAATATAAAGGAGGTTTTTGAGAAAGCAGTTTACAATATTTACGAGCGAAAGCATAAAGGCGATCCTGAAGTACTAATTGCTTTATATGCGCGTGCAATTCCGGAAACTGAACCAATCGATACCCATTTACCTTTAATTCTAGAAATTCAACCACTGGATTTGCGCGACTATATTTTTTTACATCATGGTATAGTATACGAGTTTGATAACGTAAAGGTAACTGACGAAATAATCGATACTCAACTTGTTGCATTTTATATCGACTCGATGTCTGAAAAACTTGAAGTATCTGAAATAGCAAGACATCTAAAAGAGAAAACCAAAGGAATGTCTCTATACATTCTCTACCACAAAATGCTAAAGAAAATTATCGTCGTGGAAGCAGGGTTAAAAGCATTTACTTATCAGTTTAAGGATGGAATGCTCGTATCAAATTTTGCACTCTTTGTATAAAAAAGAAGAAGGAAAAAGGAGGTATATAAAAATGCTATATCGAAATCTTACAGTACAAGTAGATCCTATTGAAAGAAAATTTTATCTTGAGGGAAATGTAAACTGTAAAACTGCACTTGTTTTATACTCCTCAGGATTGGAATCAATCACCAACGTCTATCTTTTATTACGCTTGAATATAAAACCATACTTGCTTCACTTTACATACAATCATTTGGCCGCAGAAATTGAACTCATAAAAACAAGAGAGCTTGCAAAAAAATTAAATCTACCGCTTTACATCATTGAAATGCCTGAATTGGCACCTATCTCTAATTTTGATGAAGAAGAAGCAGAATCTAGTTCACATTACATTCCTGTTCGTAATACGCTTTTTATTACTTACGCTCTAAAAATTGCTGAAGAAAATCAATTGGACGCAGTAGTATTGGGAGCAAATTTATCAGAATCTATGACTTATCCTGATAACTCCTACCCATATATATTTGGATTCGGATATGTTGCAAATTACGCAACGCAATTTCCAAATACTGTGACTATCTTAACCCCTTTAATAAACCTAACGAAAACATATCTCGTAAAATTGGGCGAACTACTAAATGTAGATTATTCAATGTCAAATTCATGCTACTATCCAAATGAAAATGGAGAGCCATGTAATAAGTGTGGTTCATGTATTTTACGAAACATAGCATTTGAGCGTGCAGAAGAACTCGGGAGGTTTACACTGACTTTCTAGTAGGTGTATAAGTTCAAAGGACGGCAAGCAATTGTAAAATGCTTGATAGGGAAACAATAACTGCGTTCAAAGTATTTGTTGATAGCTATCCATTACATTCTCTATTGTTTTTAATAGCGATAATTATTTTTGGATTGATAATTCTTATTTCAAAATTAGGACTGAAATTTGGGAAAAAGTCTAGCTCTAATGATAATGAACAAAGCAAAACTAAGGATGTAGATATTGATGAACTCATCAAGGAATTGCGCGAGACATCAAGCAAACTCGAAGCAATATTAAATCAAATGAGACAAGAAATGCAAACTGATACCAAATTAAGGGATAAGGATTTTAATCGCATTTTCGACGAGTTTAAACACATTCATGAGCGTTTAGATAAAATATATCTACAGGTGGAGGTAATAGTTACAAAGCTTGATTCATTGCTTAGAACCGATAAGTTTTTACGTTAATCAAAGGATGGTATTATTAAGTACATATTAATAAACGGGTAACAATGAAGTTACGTTGTAAGGTAGATTGTAATTTATGTAGGGATCCTGGGGATTTTTACTACGTCCTTAAGGAATTAGAAATCAAATCAGTTAATCAATCCGAATTACTATTAAAGTTTGACTCATTTAGGTTATTCAGATTATTTGTGAAAATTGATACGCATAAAGCGGACTTGTATAAATTTCGCTCAAAAATTTTCGAGTCTTTAATTGCATTTGATCATAAGTTTAAAGAGAATACGTATGCAATAGTTTATACTTTACTACAGCAACTTATTAACATATACGATATTTTAAGCCGACTTATTGTATATTACAATGGTCATATTTGGAATGAATGTGAGTATGCTCAGTCTTCCATTTTTATACGACTGTGTGAATTTGTATGTAAACAGATTCGCACTATTCTTGAAAAATGTGGTTTTGAGTCAGATATTTTTAAGGAGCATGTTGAGGAATTATATCTAAAACCATTTCAACTAGTATTCAAACATCTAGAGCAGGAACGCCATAAACTTACAGATATTGATTTTTTAGATACACTTGTTACATACATTTTCTACCTTGCAGAATTCTACTTCTATTGCACTGTGAATTTTGACTTTTACATTAGTAATCTATCCGTCATCTATATTGGACCATCATTTTTATACTTTAAGAAAACATTTGAGATTGATTACGTGCAATTCTTTATAGACATATTTACTGCGCGCTTTAAAAACATTGTGATTAAAACTAGCGAATATGATATTCTTACAAAATTGCAAGAATATGAAACTGAAACCGTTAAAGTTTGTTTAATGTAAAATTAGTAGAAAAAGGAGGGTACTAGTAATGCCTATTAAAGTAAAACATCCTACTTACGAAGTTATAACTCCGGTTTTTGGAAAAAAGGTACTCGTACGTGGTCTCACATTCAAAGAAGAAATAGCATTGCGTGAATCCGTTACTATGTACAACAAACAAGCATCCTATTTATATCTTCATGCAATTTACAATTGCATCGAAAACAAAGAAGTTTATAAAAATGACTTTGAGTACTTTTTAACCCATACAATTGATGATGATCTTGCCGCAATCGTACTTGGAATTGCAATATTAACCGTACCCGAAAAGAAATTGAGTTTTTCAGTAACTTGTCCCAATTGTAAAAAAGAAAATACATATTCAATACCCTTTGAAAATTTGATAACCGATATAAAAGTAAATCAAAACAATGAGCCAATTTTCGATGCAAAATCCGTAATTTCACTCCCCGAAAGAGATATCGAAATCAGTGTATCCTTCCCAAATTATAAGAAAGCTATTATAATAAATGACATTATAGGTACGCTTTCGTCAGATAAAAGCCTTTGGCCTAAATACAATATAACCGAAATCAATTTACCTCTAATTACAACTGCATTACTTCAATGCTTAATTATTGATGGGGTAAAACAGATATCTACTGGCGAATCTGTTACAATTAGCTGGAATCAAGAAGATCCAAATTTCTTAGATACCATAATGGAATTAGTTAAAGTTATCGCTGAATTTGATGCTGAAATCTTGGAAAAGGTAAACTCTTGGGCACCTTTAAACAAATACTACTTAAAGATGGAGTTTAAGGCAAATTGTAAAAATTGTAATCATGCGTTACAGGGGGATCTAAAATCCACTGTTATAAATCTTTTTCGTCCAGGATCTTAAGAATTTTGAAACTACTTTATTTGCAGAAGTTTTATACTTTTTGGGAGTGGATCCTACGTTTCTATATAAGCTTCCGCGAAAGAAAATTGTTAAAATTATGGAGAAAATTTACAAATTTGAAAAACAGTTTAAATTCATTGCTTCTAAAATGGCAGATCGGTACATTCTTTTACAAGATGGTACACTTGAAGCTGGTGAAGATGTAAGCGATATACAAAGAAAGCTATCGCAAGTTGAAACCGTATCAAATCACTTCAAGAAATTTGAAAGGAGAATTCCTAAGAAAGAATGATAGATCTTCAGCCTTTCATTCAACCAAATGCAGTAGATTTGCAATGTCTTACTGATTATACTCAATTTATCGTAAGGGATATTTTAACTCTACTTACATATCCAAAGGGTGCTAAAATTTACGATCGTCTTTTCGGTTCCGAAGTTTTAAATAGAGTATTTGACAATCTAGATGACTTACTACGAAAACAACTTGAATCCGATTTGACTTATGCATTATCACAAAGTCAAATTTTTGACTTAGTAAATGTAATTGTAAAGCGCATTGAAAATAAAGAATTATATGCTGAAATTACGCTGAAGTTAAAAACAAAGGATTTAACTTATCGAATCCTTTTGAAAATTGCTGACAAATACGTATCTATACTAAATATCGAAAAAGTACTCGGGGTACTCTAAAATATGATTTTCAATCCACTTGATTATCAACTAGACTATTTAAAAGCATTGCATTTGATTTATAGTGCATTTCCAGCTCCTATTAAATGTCAGTATTTCCAAGCGCAAATGCAACCTAACCTAACAACTCAAACTTCACTATATTCTCATGAACTCGACTCCTACTCAAGCTTGCGCTATTTACAATTTGTAGACTTACCAGTATATATGATTGATTCTGGATACACAAAAACTCAAGAAGCAAATGAAACTGGAGTAATTTTCCGTCAAGATGAAATTAACATAGTTTTTCCATCTCATTTTGGTATTGAGCCTACAAATGCTGATAAGATTGCTTTCACAAGCGTTAATCATAATCGCTTGTTTAAAGTAGTAAATATTCAAATTTCAAATTTCTTTGAAAAAGCTCCATTACGTTTCTACCGTCTAACTCTACAGGTTGATAAATACGAAATATCTAAAATTTTTGAACGTGTAGATAAAAAGTACATTTTAAACTATGACGTTTGGTACTTTTTTGAAGAGTCCAAGTTCAAACGATATACGGCATTTTTAAATTTTCTCGACACATGTCTAAAGGCTTTAGATATGCAGGTTGATGAATGCGTTAACAATGTACTTGCATATTTATATGAGCAATACAAAGTAATCTGGAATATATTACTTGCAAAATACATGTACAATAATTTCCAACTTTTAAGCTATGACTCATTAAATCCATGTATCTTGATTCTTAGGGGATTACCAAGTGATGATCCAAATGCTTTAACCTTTAAGCAGTACTTGGAAGATCGTAAAATACAGGCAACTAAAGATGGACAAATACCATCATTGACAAGCAATGATAAATTCTACTTACTTGCATGTACATATTATGCATTTCAATATTTAGATACGCTATTAAAAAATCCAAGGTAGTAGATGGCATTAACTACTGATACTTTTATCAAACAGTATATCGATTACGTTAATAATGCTGATTCCTCGTTAACTCTTGATTTTATCCTATCACAATATCCTGAATACTACAAATCCTTTAAGTTTGCAAATGTTTTAGCAGAATTTCTTGCAAAACGAAGTGTTGGTATTATAAATTATGCGACATCCTATTTTGAGCCTTCCTATTTAACAGGTAAAAACTTTCTCAAAACTATGTCATTTTTATACATTGATTACCTTTTTGATGTTGAAGCAGTTGATATCTTACAACAACGAATGGTTTATCAAATTAGACATCTATTTTCAAGGCTTGCAATTAATGAGCTTATAGAAAATATCCTGTCAATTTTAAAAGTCTATCAATTGATATGTGATCAAGTTGTTTTAGTTAACAAAGATCCAATAACGTTTGTAACAAAAGATACTGGTTTGCTACTTGATACAAACACCGTTTTAAAAAGACTTCGCTTGGATCCTAAGGTTATCGAGCAACTAACAGTACCTACATTTACATCCTTATACTTTATCGGGAAAATTGAGTATGTAAAAGAAATCCGTACGGAGTTATTTTTTCTCAATACATTGGCATATGTTGCATACTACAACTATAAACGCCACGGTATACTAGAGAAAACTTTACAGCCTTTTACAGAAACAAACGAACTCTACTCGTTTTTAGAAATTTATTTGGCTCGTCAGTTTATTTTACATTTGATAGGCGTAAATGTCGATTTTCAGCAATTTTTACTACTAACTGAAGACAATGAGTATTTAATTTCGGAGTACATTAAATATACATATGCTGGCTACTTTACAACTCCAGAGATTAGAGATAAAGTAGTTCAATTATGCGTTGAATATGTAAAACAACGTATTTTCGAATATTTAGATTTTCGTACTTATTTGCAAGAACATGTAGAGCTTGATCCATTACTTGAAAAATTTGCAAGCAAGTTTTATGAAGAATGTAAAGGTTTTAAGATTTTAGAGCATGCGGCGTATTTCGCCGCAACTACATTTTACGATAGGTATACTACACAATTAGGATTTGAAGAAAATCTAACGGAAAAGTTTAATGAGTTTGTTAGTTATTATACTGTTGATTTAACCAAAACTCATAAAGAAGAATTTGAAGTTTTTACCAACTTTGAGTTGTTAAAAGAAATCAATTACGACTTGTATCTCATTACCGTAAACATAGCATATTACACATATGTAGTAAAACAGTTTCCAGAAAGTGAGTGTTTTAAATTCATTGCCACATTAATTGACGCGATAAACTACTATTTAATTCAACTTAAATACGAAAAATGTCTTCTTACGAACTACTATAATTTTAAAGAGTCAATTGCTAGTTTCTTGCAAATTTATCGTAAGATTTTTCCATATTATGTAACTTTTTATTCCGACGAGTCTATATATTTGCAATTTGAGTCGGTATTTGAAACTTTGAACATTACGGATTTACAAAGAGCTTTAACTATTTTAATTTACCCATTTGAAAGACTTCCCCTTCAAGAACATTGCGAAAAACTAATTGAGAAATACAACAATACTTTTTACGCATATTTAGATCGCATCATTTGTTATCTTCCTTACACCGGGGTAATTTATTACGATCAATCTAAATTTGTATACAACTGGACTCTAGATGGTGTAAAGCCAGATTCTAGTGCAATTGATAATACAAAGTGTCAATCGTTTAATACAATTTACGAAGATATTATTTTGGGAGAGTATAGCGACTGGATTTTATTTGAAGAGTTTGGATTGTTTAAAGATATGAGCGTTGACTATAGTATTAAAACTTTTGATTCAAATGGAACTCTTTTAAAGGAAGTAACTTATACACGAACCAGAATCTAACAGTTATTAGGAGGAATGCTATGTATTTTAAAGGCGAAGTTATTAGAAAAATATATGAAAACGGAAAACTCTTAGATGTAAGACATGAAAAGAACTTAATTGTACAAGTAGCAAATGAATTAGCATTAGTGAAGTTTACCCTTGGGCCATTAACTCAACCTGCAAATTCTCTAGTACCTCCAACTGTTTGGGAAAAAGCAGACAACTACAGAATCATTTTATTTGGAGCAGGTACTGATAATTCTTCGCAAGTATTATTATCTTCATCAGATTCATCAAGTTCATCTACTTCAAGCGATACTACAACTGATTCAAATGCGAGTTCCACTACAACAAATACTACAAGTACAGAAACATCAAGTAGCGAAAGTACAGTTACTACCGCATCTGCATATACTTTAACAAAATTAATTTCTCCATTACCATTTAAAGCATCTGACGATACTTCAATTGATACTTCAATTTACTACAAAGATCCCGAAATGCCCGATTTAGGATATATCTACAAACGCATTGGAACTTATCAAATTGTAACAGATGATACTTTAGGACCAGTTATAACTGAATTCCAAATAAAAGTAGAAACTGACGATATTTCTTACGATCCAACAATTGCAACGTCAATTGGTGAATGGGGATTATTTATGGCTTATCCCGATGACATTACTGGATATCCAATTGTATTATTCTCTAGACTTATTGAGCCTGAGCCAATTCCAAAGAATGATTCAATTGCAATTGAATTAACATGGCGTGTAAGATTCTAATTTGACATACAATTAGAATTTTAGTTTGAATACGTAGAAGTGGAGGCGCATATAATATGGATATGATATCCCCAGGTGTTTACGTACGAATTACAGATTTATCAACATATTTACAAGAGATTCCAGGTACAATAGGGTTTATTCCATTTTTAAGTGAACGTGGTGAAGATAACGTAATGTTATTTGCATCAAGCATTGATTTACCTGTATACTTTGGAGAACCAAACCTCCATAAATACGGACAAGGACTATATAACGCTATCAACTATAAGAAGGCATCTACCTGGCTTTACGTAATGAGAGTATTACCAGTTCAAGAAAATATTCCTGAAGACTATGCTCACCCTGTAGTGAGCGGTGAAGTTCTTCCAGCACCTACTTTTGCTCATATGACTTTAGGTGTAGTATATCAAACTGACTCAAATGGAAATCTTGACAGAGTTGCTCCATTTGTAAGATACTTTGATCCACTTTATGGAGTACCAGAAGATCCAGATGCAACACTCGACTTAGATGAACAATTTGGATATGTTACAAAATCCATTTCTGCAACTACAATTAGAACTGACGATATCGACTTAGAATACAACCCACTTATTGTAAAAACTGATACAACAATTCCTGCACTTTTAACTGAAACCAACTGGGAAGAACTCAAAATCGACGCAATCTTAGATCCAAGCAACGGATTTACTGATAAATATTTCCCTGGTTATACAGATCCATCTTCTTACTGGTATAACTTTAATCCAGCTGCAGACTCTTTCAAACCACTATTTGTAATTTACGGGGTTGGAAGAGGACCTTGGTATAACTCACTTAGAATTGGAATTATACCAGATGTAACAAATCCAGGTTATTACAAAGTTACTGTATTTAGATATGATGATACAACAAATACACTTTCTCCAATTGAAGGTCCATTTGTAGTATCCTTCGATCCAAAAGATACAGACTACTCTGGAGAATCCATCTACATCGGTTATGTACTTAATAAATACTCTAAATACGTAAGAATTCAAGTAAACGCTGATAATTTAAAATGGGCTGTTGAAACTCCAGATCCTAAGGATCCAAACAAGAGAATTATTGATAGAGTATTAGAGCCATTTTATGAATACAATCCAGGATCTCCATTCCCTAACGAGAGAGTACTTATTGAACTTAGAAACGGTTCATTTGGAGCATTATACGACGAAAAAGGTAGACTTGATCAAGTTGTATTTGCAAATGCAATGAACTACGCACTTTCTGGATATTTTGATGATAGAGTTGTAGATATTTACGATAACGACATTTCCTTAATCTTTGACGCAGGGTATCCTCTTAACATCAAACTTAAAATACTCGACTACGTTTTAACAAGAGGAGACTGTTTTGCAGTAATTGACTTACCTAGATCTAAAGATCCTGATGAAGCAGTAACTATCAGAAATAATGAAATGGCATCCTTCAACCACTGGCAAGCAGCAATTTATGCACCATATTCCAAAATCTATAGTGAACATGAAGGAAAAGAATTATGGGTAGCTCCATCTTATCATATGGCTTACGTAATTCCAAGAAGTGATAAGATGGGTGAATTATGGTTTGCTCCTGCAGGATTTAACAGAGGTACATTCCAATGTCTCGAATTACAATACGTAGTTAAAAATGCAGACTTAGATAGATGGTACCTCAATCAAATCAACCCACTTACAAAAAGAATGGGAACTTATGTAGTTTGGGGTAACTTAACCTCTCAAAGAAAACCATCTGCATTACAAAACGTAAACATTGCAAGACTTGTATTATATATTGCAAAATCCTTAAGAAAATTCTGTGAATACTTCATTTTTGAACAAAACGATCCAACTACATGGCAACAAATTGAAGCCGGAATTAGATCATTCCTTGCAGAAATTCAAGCAAGACGTGGTTTAGAGCTATTCAACGTAACTGTTGGAGCTACAGAATACGAAAAGAAACAAAAAATGGCTCATGCTACAATTTTACTTGTACCTGTAAGACCATTGGAAAAAATTCTTCTCGACTTCATTATTAAGTAATCCAAAAAATTGAATATTGTGAATTTAGCTCCCAGGGGTTAACCCCTGGGAGCTTTTATTACTACATGTAATAGGTGCCTCGATGCCAAATGTATTTAAAAATGTCCTAACTAGACAAGGTGGTGTTGATTGGTATAATGTCAATGGAAACTATGAACCACAATATCAATTTGAACCTGCAGTAGCCGGATACTTTTTTGCATGGATTGAACATCTACCTCCTATTTCTCAAACTTTTCTATCTAACTATGATTTGGTAAATGTACAAGATCAACAAAATGCTGTTGCAACGTTAATACGCTCGGTAACGTTAGGTGATTGGACTTTAGATATTACAACATGGGATGGATTTCTGCAAATCAAAACGCCTGGTAAAATTCAGCAAACTACTAACATTACAATTCGCTTCATTGATTCACAATACATGTCACTTACAAAATTTTTTAGAGCATGGCATCAAGCAATAAGGCCTATTAGCTATGATATATACTCAAATGCAACTCCAGGATTAGTTGAAAGTTATGGTTCCGGATACAAAGCAAAATATAAAGCGAATATGGTTTTATTCACAACTGATCCACAGGTACATACAGTTACTTTTGCAATTGCTTTAATAGGAGTATGGCCTGTAAACGTACCTTTAGATATTTTTACAATAGATACTGGAAACGTTGAGCTATATACATTTACACAACAATTATCAGTTGATTTTATCTTTTCAGATGAAGAATTAGAAAACAGATGTCAAAATCTACTTTCTACTTTATATGTCATGGATATCTATAAAAAAGAACAGTAACTCTGGATCCTGAAAAGGGAGGAATTTTGAGTCATGAAACTTTACGGTGATACAACTGCTTTAGGAGTTAGTAATTTTAATTCCTTAAACAACATTTTTAACAGGATTTTAGTAAGAGACGGATTGCAATATGAAGATGAACCTCTTGTTTCCGGTTATTTCTTCATAACCTGGAACCTACCAAAAACTATCTTTACTGACAACCAAGACGATTCTCACGGTAAAATTACAAAAGATATTGCAGATAACATCTTCAACGTATTTAACACAAAAATCGATATTCCACAACCAACAATTACTCAAGTTACTATTGATGGATTAGGTGGAACTTGGAACTCTGTTCCTGGAAGACTTGAAGTAGATAAAACATTTACCGTTGAGTTCTGGGAAACTTTCAACGGTAGAGTAATGTCTGTTATTAGACAGTGGTTCTTCCAATTAAGATCCATGAGATCTGGAGCTGCAAGAGTTAAAGGTTTAAATCAACCAGCTTCTACTTCCTCTCCTTATGCTCAAGACTTATATAAAGGACAATGTTGGTGGTTTTTAACAGATCCAAATATTGACAGAATCATCTTTGCAATTGAATTTTTAGGAATCTGGCCAACAAACTTACCAATCAATATTTCTAACGATATTGCAACAAATGACAAAGTAATGCTTTCTTTAACCTTATCTTATGATAGATTCTTCTTCTACCCAAAAACAGTAACCCATTGTACAAACAACTATCTTAAAGCAAGATACGACCAAATGCTTGCAATTGAATCTGATCAAGGGGACAAGGTTGGTGGAGGAACAACTGCATCTTAATTTTGATACATTGTGTAGGCCTGGAAGCTTCCAGGCCTACCTATTTTTACTCGCTGAACTACTTTTTTAGTATAAAAACTTTTTCAATGGGGTATACTAGATGAATTTTACACCATATATCGAGCAGATAAAAGAAAACATTCTGGATAACTTTGAGAAAGCTATTGGCCAAAAGATTGATAGAAGTCCTTCTTCATTTATCTCAATTCTCGCGCATATCATTGCACTTGCTGATCAAAACGTTTTATTTTACTTGGCATACCTTTTTAATGAAACAAATCTTCTAACTGCAACAATTCCTGATAATATTCTTAGAAATGCACGACTACTTGGATATAAACGTAAAAGAGCTGTTCCTGCATCGGGAACTGTATCGTTTTACATAAACATTGATCCTAGTCAAGATTTCGAAACCGTTATTTCTCCAAGTGAGCATTATTTTACATATGGAAATACTGTTTACTATCCAAAATACACCTACGTTATAAAGTATTATGCAGGTGATAAAAGTCTCGTTGTTTACTATATTGATGAAAATGAAAACTGGTTTTTAGGTACTGGACAATTTCAGCATATTGATGGAAATACATATATTGTAGCAAATATTGAAGTAGTTCAAGAAGAATTTGATAAACATGAATTTACTGTAACCGATTATGCGGAAGGAGACTTTTACCGTCTCGTATTAAGGAAACCTGATTATTATGTAACTCAGTATAAAGTATATGTAAACGGCCAACTTATAAATGAGGTTGAGGATATTACATATGCAAATCCAAATGAGTACTGTTATGTAGTAGAAGAACTTGATACAACATGTCTCTTTGTATTCTCAAACGGAGTATTTGGCAAAAGAGTTAAACCTGGGGACACTGTTGAAATCCATGTTTATTATACTCGAGGATCTAAAGGTAACTGTCCCGAAAATTCTCTACAACTTGCAACTACATGTACAAACTTACTTACCGGCGAAATTCACGATACTTTTTGTAAAAACTATGCATTTACAAATGGAAAAGACGAGGAAGATGTCTTTTCAGTTAAACGAAATGCATTATTATATTTTTACTCCAAAGACAGAATTATCTCAGTAAATGACTTTGAAAATATTGCAAAAATTCTTAATTACGATGATGTAACTGCAACTTGGAATTACGCGTTAACTTTGCAAACCACTTTATATCCAGTTTTATACTACAATTTCAAACCGCTTAAAACTAATACAATTACACTAAAAAATGTACTACAAACAGAAATTCCTCAGGGATCAATTGTATATACATTTGACAAAAAATATAATAGAGCTTCATTTATAGACTCCTCGCTCTTTACAGATACTCCTAACTACATTCAATTTAACGAATCTGGAGTAATACCGTTTGCATTACGTTACGATAGTAAGCTTAAAATCTTCAAGTATTATCGATATTTACATGGTATTTCATTACCATGGCATTTTCTAATTTCCAAACCTTCTGAAACGGATGGAGTTTCATTAATCCAACCTTCAACTCTGGCAATCCAATATAATCAGGGATATTATCAACATCAATTAACTTTACAATTTTTCTCATTAGATTTAAGCGAGGAAAATTATCAAGATGATCTTGAAATTCATTTAGCACTCTATAATCAAGACACGGGTGAGTTAATTACGCAATTGGATAATTCTGACTACAATATATCTTTTGATCCAAATGGTTTTATCTACATAAACTTTACAATTCCATCAAATCTTTTAAAGGAAAAAGTAAGATATAAATGGCAATGCTTGATTTTCTATAAGGGAGAACAACTTGTATCCGCATACATTGATAATATCCAATATATCTACGAATTCCCATATATTTGGAGCTATGCCGATGAATATACAGTATCCTATCTACAGTTGCAATATAATATTTACAGTACCGATCCAACAATTAAACCAGATAAATGCTTTTTATTTTTCACAAACAATGAACCTGAGGAAATTTCAGTATACTCTGACATGAAATTTGATCCAGATAACTATACGCATTATCTAATTACAACCAATTATGAGTATGCACAAAAGCAATATATTGTACTTGACTCAAATTATTCCCTTGAGGAATCTAAAGAGTATTATCTATATCAGGCTGAGAATACTTATTTGTTTGATAGAAAAACCAACAAAATGATCCCTGTTGTTGAAGGGCAAGGAACTACCGTTACAATTATTGGTAATGTATATAAAGGAAACGTTGAAAGTTTTTATGCCGGTAGATTAAGAGTGCAATATCCAAAAATTGAGCTAAAAGAATACAAAGAAGTAGCTTTAGTTAAAGTTTTAAATATTGATCCTAGCATTTATATTGAAGCATTTAAAATCCCAGCTGACTTAAAAAATATTCCTAGTCAGAAGGCATATACAATTTATGGAGTACCAATTCTAGAAATTGGAGACTACTATACTCTAACTGCAACAAATAGCTTTGAAACAATTTACGCAACGTTTGATAAACTCTACTCTAACGCATATAGCAAACTACCATTTTCAACACAATGTATCCTTAGATTTGCAAAAACCTGGGGTTACATTTCAAATATACGCTTTAACTCTTATCGCTCACCAATTATATATGATCCTCAGGTAATCGATAGTACAAATATTGAATTACCCTTAAAACTTACCGTTACGCTTTTAATTGATCGTAATTTCAAAGTTTCACTCTTGGATACTATTAAAAACGACTTGTTTGAATTTATGAAAACTAAATCAGGTTTTGATGCATCAATATATCGCGATGAAATTAGAAGCATTCTATTGAAATATCCTGGAGTTGTAGAGGTAGTAAATATTAGTTTACCATTTGATATAGTCTATAGATATAAGCTTGATGATGTTGCAAATCAAAAAGAATATGTGCCAGAGTATATATCTATTCAAGATGTAAATGACATTGAAATTAAACTCCAACATGTATATCGAGTAACGGAGGATTCTTGCTAATATGGTATTTGAGAAAGCTTTAAAACGCCTATTATTTCCATTTGATGAGAAATCTTTCTTTGAAGGCGATCCTAATGAAAGCTTATTTGAGGATTATTTAAATGCTCGAATCTTAGATATGCAAAAACAATTTATCCAACAATATCTCGATAATTACGATAGAAAATTCTCACTCACTCTCCCATTTCTCATATACCTATGGATCTTTCTACTCAATTTAAAATACATTGAGAATCTGGATGATTTCTGCTACTTTTTATTCAGATACGTAATTCATAAAAATGATTTAGAAAATCGTATACCAACCTACTTAATCAAACAATATGCCCAGTATTTTCGTAAATTCATAACGTCCTTCAAATTTTTACTTGCCAATGGAAACTTGTATAACGTGTATTCAAAACATAATCAGTTTTTTAAGAGAATTACATTACAAGAATTTTTCGTAGTGCTATTTAATGAGCTTTTAACCGAAGTATTAGGTAATAAATTGGATACTGACTTAATTGCATCTCATTACTGGGAATGTGTATCAAAATTTGCAGACTTTACATCAATTTCATTTTTGGACTACATTCAAATTTTTATGATTCATTTTTTAAAGCATCAGGCAAAATTTTTGAGTTCCGTTGATTATAATGAGTTTGTCTCCTACTTTGTAGGTACAAAACAAACTTCATACTATGCATCAATAGTTAAAAAGCTACTAGATGGACAGTATGATACTGACGTTGAAAAATTCATAGATTTTGCTAATGTATATCTACAGCTACCGTTTGAAAGGAAATTTAATTTTGATATAGATGCATCTTCACTTCCTGCAATTAGCAATATCTTTTACAATGCACTGGAGTATTATAAATACTATCTTCAATTGCAGTATGATGAAAGCTTTACAATTTATCTTACCGATAAGTTGAATTTATCGATTGACTCCAACATTTATGCAAGTAAAATAAACAACGATTTTCATTTCAAATATCTCCAAAGCCATTTTACATTTAATCGCGAGTTATTCCAAAGAATAATATCTCGATACAAAGAATTACTAACTACAAAATTCATTGAGAATCTAGCGGATTATGGTGCAAAAGCAATCGCTAGCGCATATTATAATACTTTGATGGAAATGTTTCAGAATCCACATGTTTCACAACTACTTGAAAAATACAAAATCAATGTAAAAATTTTTACGCGGAAAATAAAAGAATATCTCTACTCGATATATCGTAATAAATTTTTAGCATTACTTGCAAATTCTATTTCTCTTGATACATTTATTTCATTTTTAGAAACAGGTAATCGTCAGTTTTTACAACAGTATAAAAAGGCAATAGAACGCATTGATAAGCTTATTAACGAAATTGATATTTCGTTTTATGAATTCGATGTAATTAAGGAGCTATCAGATTTACTTTCAGGTTTCCAAAAGGTAAAATTTGAAAACGAAGCTAAATCCTATGCATACTACTTTGACTTATCACAATATAACAATACATTCATCTATAACAAAAATAATTTCTGGAAACACTATCGTTCCCAACTTGTTGCCTTCCTTAGAAAACATCTATACCAATTTATCACATACTTGGATTTTATATTTACAATGTATTACTTTTTCACTCATAACTTCAAGAATTTTGCCGAAAATATCACTCGTCAATTAATTAATCACATTAATTATTTTCTCGATGTATTCATCAAGCAATTTCCAAATGAATATCATGATTTTATACACATGCTATTTGAAGCAGTTCTCGACAAAACTTTCCCAATTTACGGATATCAATTTAAACTATACTTTACATGGCTTGCTTTAAGTTCATTTTTCTTTGATTTACCAACGTACAAAAACAAAAGTTTTCTCCAATTTCTTATATACGATGATTACACAAAACCTGTAAATATTCGCGATGTAATTTATGCATCTATTGCAAGGAAGATTCCAGTTGTTTGTCAATCCTTAGATGTATCGCAAATTCAGTATGTTTTCAATAAAGCTTTCCTAGTACAACTTTATATTGATGAGCTTTTGAAAAATGATAATGTCTTCTACTATACAAACAATGAGAAGTATAAGATATACCCTATGCTACGAAAAATCTTTGTAAATAAAGATGCGTATTTAAGTCAAATTGACAATCAAGTAATTTATAGATGGCGACAAGCGGGATATTCTCTTGAGTATTTCTCATCAAGAGAATTTGCAAATCTTGAAACCGTCTATGATTTTTCAAAGTGGAAGAAAATTTTTGGAATTTTCATGCATAACATTTCGATTTTAGATTTATTCCCAGATTACACTTATCTTGATGTAATTGATAATAAATACTACTTGAAGCCAAAAATACTTACACTTTTAGATATCATTCAAATTATAGAGTATCAAACATATCTTTCAACCCTTATCCCAGAAGCATTAATTATCTACAATCTTTCACTTACCGAGCAGATTCGAATTTTACCAAATTCATTCAAGTATTTTATAAAAGATCCAACAATTTTGTATAACGATAAGTTTTTCGCAAGTCTTCATCAAAAATGTGATAAAACTTATCTTGCAAGTTTTATAGATGTTGAAAGTCTTAATGCATTATGCGATTCTGATTTTGAATTTTGGTATTTGTTGAGCTACATTCCCTATCACAGCTACATCTTTGCGCGTTACCTGAATATAGACGAAATTGTTGATAAATTCTTTATTTCCACCTTAAAATACAAAATAAAGGATATGTATAAAACAAAACTAATTCCGAATACTTTTTATGACTTTCTAATAAATGCATTTGTTAATTTAAATCCATAGGCAGGTGGTTATGCTTCAGCTTACACTAGATGCACTTAAAGCAAAACTCAGTGCATTCAAACAAGAGACAGCAAGCTTACAATCAATGATTGATGATTACGATACCAGGATTAATGCAATTAATGATCAGCTCCAAGTGCTGAAAGCGCGTAATCTTACAAACACTGATTATTACAATGAATTACAGTCACAACTTAAATCTCTCGAGCAAGAAAAATCTCAGCTTAAATCAAAATTAGATGATGTTTTAAATAAATACGATTCTACATTTAAAACTTATGAAAAGCTCGCCCAATTTAATCAATATATCGACTCGGTTGATAAAGCACTTGAAGAACTCGACTCGATATCCTTTCCAAAATATAATCCTTATCCTCCAGGAACTGATCTCCATAATGAATACGACAATCTATTACAATTGGCTGTTGATGCAAAAATTACTCAAACAAAACTGGATTTGCTAAAAAATGCAAAAGAGACTTTAGAAAAATATGTCGATGATCCAAATCTAAGTCCCTATATAGCTCCAATTCTATCTCAATTGGATAGCCAAATAAACAGTTTGTCTTCAATGCTTGATAATACACTTGCACAATACAAATCAAATTTGCAACGTTATAATACAGATTTCAACGAGCAAATCCTACAGAATCCTAATATTCCCGATTCTCTAATTCAAATGCTCCAAAATGTTTTACCTTCGCCTGAAAACATATCGCTTTTAAATAAACAGGTGTATCTAAACGATAAACCGCTTTCTGAATATGCTACAACAGGTCCAATGTTAAGTGCTATTCCAAGTCCCGATTTAAAAATTATTCCTACTAAGACTGAACCAACGCATGGTTCACCAAGTGCTTCAAGTTCTGCTACAGATACTAGTGCTTACAACACTCCTGATACGAATACTACCTACGGATCTCCTGATTTACCCGGTAGTAATACGCTTTTACCATCAATTCCAAGAGCACATGCAGCAACGCAAAGTCCAACTGAAAACATCTTAGCACAACCTGATGTTCTTACAAAGGCATCTACCAATTACTCTCAAATTCCATTACAAGAGGTAATATATGGACTTCCAGAAATTGTAGAGCTACAGGTGTTGGGAGAGCAAATTCCATTTAAGTGGGATAATAATTTTGTTGTAGCTGAAATCTTTGTAGGAGAAATGAAATACAATGGATCCTCATCAATGCTTAACGCTTGGGACTTTGTTGACTATTCATCAAAATTCCTATCAATTGTAATGCAGATACTTAGTTATGCAGGAGTATCTCCTAGTAAAATAGGACATGCTCCATTTAAATTTGCACTACAACATTTCTCAGCTCAGGACGTAATTACGAATAGTTATGGAGAATCTACATTCCAAGAAGTGAATAATACAATTGGTTCACTTGCTCGAGATTTTGCATATTTAAGTGGTGGTAATTGGGATGCATTTAAAAAGATGCTTTCCTCAAGTTTAAAGGAAATGTTTGGTCCTTTTGGAGAAGTTGCAACCTTTATGGGTTCAACTTTAGATAAGATATTAGGTGCAATTCCTATGACTTCCGAATTGCGTCAAAAATTTGCAAATTCTTTTGCAGGACAATTGCTTTCTGGTAAAAGAGTTGACGTACCAAAAGTATGGCATGACTCTACATGTTCTATGACATACAATATGAAAATCAGATTAAGTGCATCAATTGAAAATAGACAAGAGTTAATAGATATGGTAATTACGCCATTGACAATGCTTCTTGTTATGAGTGCTCCAAGGGCAGATAGAACTTATATGTATCGTTGGCCTTGGGTGTTGAATGTTAATATCAAAGGACATGGATATATTCCTATGGGAGTTGTAACAGAAATACAAGTATTACGTCCTGGTGATTTACAAATCTTTACACATCAAGGACGTTTTCTAAATATTGATGTCATCTTGAGTATCCAACCAATTTACAATACACTATTTACTTATACAGCATCCGGTTCTCCAGGATCTGCACGTTGGATGCTCACTGTCAACGAAATGATCAAGAAAATCGTTGAAGGTCTCAAATTATAGATCCGTCTAAATAAATATTGAGCAAATTCCCATAAAAAATTCCCATGTTATCCAAAGTAAAAAGAAAATAGTTTTAAAGATGAGGAAAAAAGGAGGTGTGATAAATGGTTACAGTAAACGGAAAGTACATTTACATTGAGGGTCCCATTTTATTCCAACAATTTATTTCAAAGTACAAGTTGTATTTTGCAGTTAGACTTTGGTTTATAAAACCAAAAATTAAGCTTCCAAATTATGCTGCAAAATTATCCTTTGGCTTGTACTCAAATTTGGATACAAGTGTTCATGGTGATAAATTCATGCTCACTGCTTCCCTTGAGCAAGTATATGCATTTTATATTCAGCTTCAGAAACTCATAAATCAAAGTGACTCATATGCCACTTTAACTATTGTGAATAATCGCAAAAATCAAGAGGTAAGTATATCTTGCATTCATAAAAACTCTCATATTCTTTTCAAATTAAAGCAACGTAATTTAAGTAACAATAAAACCAATACCTACGAATTTGAAATAGATTTAATACAATTCCACTTGTTTGTAAGCATGATATCTAGTTATATTGCAAATTACCCAGTACTTGTAAATCAATTTACATTAATTTCTCCTCTTCTACAAATGCTTGAAGTGTATTTTGATAAGAAATTTGAAAATCTTCAATTATATGCTAAAGCAAAACAAACAACTGTTGATACAAACCCGATAATTCCGGCTATTTCAAATCCAGTAAATATAGAACCTATCATTCCTCAAAATATCGTAAATAAACCCGAGGAACCAGAAATTCCGCAAATTAACGAAATTGTAAGTCCGAAGAATTCCAATGATGTAGAACCCGAAATTGAACCCGAAATTCCTACAAATTTAATATCAGTAAATAGTAGTAGCCAGGAATCTAATGTAGATTCAGATTTTGATGCATTACCATTAAGCTTTCAAAAATTAATTGATGAATGCGAGTCAAATAAGGAGGAGCCGCAACAGGCTCCTCCTACATTTGAAGATCAAGATGTATCTGATAACTTGAATACATTGAATGCTGAGGAAAAGCAAGAGACTAAAGACACTGAGGATTGGCAAGAGGTTTATTCATTTTTAGAAAGTCAAAATGTACCAAAATTAAAACAGGATATGCTTGCTGCATTGAATATTTACAATACAAAATGTTTGGATAAATTTCATTACGAATTTCAATTTGAAGAGTATTTTAAACCAAGTGATATTCTAGCTATCATCAGAGAAAACAATATAACTCGTTTACCTACAATTATAACTCTACCAAAATTGGATTTTGAAAAAGCAAGTAAAATCCTTGACATCATTTGGAAAAATGTATCTACACAAGGATACTATAACATCTCGTTGCTATCATACAACTTACTACTTCCAAATCTAGATATTCTCTTTCAAAACCTTGAGAAACTAACTGACAAACAGAAATTTGCATTGTTTGCAGTTTTAGATACCTTAGGATACACTTCAAATTATCAAGCTGCAAATATTATTCGTCAAGCATTCAACGAAGGGCAAATATATGATGAATTAATTGAGGAATTACTTTTAGATTTAAGTAAAACACTTACACTAAACTTCAACGAAAATATTCTTGAAATCATATATAAATACCTTGTTGAGAAAAAACCTCTTCCAAGTCATCTTATTCCGATATTTAAATTGCATTTTGCTACCAAGGACGGCGTTTAATTGCTTCAGCTAAATTTTCTGCAGCATATCTTAGTCTATCAATTGAATCTAAATATCGTTGTCCCTCGTTAAATAGAAACTCAAGATATGCGCTATAAAATGCTTTGTAAAAGACTTTTAGTACTCCAAAGTAGTATGCAAATACCTTTGGAGTTGGATTATTTGCAACTTCTAACGCGCATTTGAAATAGTAATTCCATACAAGCGATAGATGCCCCTCCCAGGGGCATTGGGCCCATACTTCCATTAATCCATTGTAAAGTGTAAATCTGAAAAAGTTGTTTGGATATCTGGGATCCTGAATCTTTAGATATTGATACTTTCTCTCGCGCCCAATAGTTTTAATATGCTCGTAAAATGTATCAAGTATTCGATAGTCCACATAATTATCGTAAATTCCATAGTATTTACGTAGCCATTTAGGAAACTTATCAGTTATCCTATCTAAAAATGCATCAAATGTGTAATTGAAAAGATACTTAATGTCATTTGATTGCAAACGAATTACATCGTAGTAAAATTTGTAAGCTAAACCTGGATTTGGAGTTGGACATACTTTAGGACAAGAACCATTATAACGTGGAGGATCATCCCAGCCTCTACAGGGTATACACCATGGATCAATACATGGAGAAAATGGAGCTGAATACCATTGCCACAATTGCCAACCATATCTAGTAATTGCAGTTATATATCTGGAGATATTCTGAGTACACATTATATACAAAATATGAAATGTTGATTTAAATAAATGTAAAGCAAATGAGCAAGGATACGGATAGCAGTTATAGGTAATGAAGTGCAGTTTCGTAATTGTATCCCAAACGTGTAGAATATACCAGTATCCTTCATCATTTGGAACTATTCTATATTTTGTATGAGCCTCACGCCAGTAATATATCATAGTATCAGTATCATATAAAAACCACTTGAGTGGAAAAGAGTAAAGTCTTGGATTTTCACTTGCTCCGTAATACCACTTGTATAAAGCCTTATAATATGCATCGTCATTGAATATAAGCCAGAGAATCATATGAATGAGGTTTACAGTATTTTTTCCAAGTTCAACTAAACCTGGAACCCAATTAAACCTTTGAATTTGATCTTTTAAAAAGGTAACTAACTCTTCATAATACTTGTAATCATATTGCGTTTGCCAGTATCCAAGTTCATAGAAAATACGAAAGAGAATTAATGCAAACAATAGGTTTCGACTATCATAATTATCTGGATCCAAATCTGAAACCTGTAGATTCAATTGGAATCTATTTTTAAACTCATTGTATGCATTCTTTAATCGCTTTTTACCAATTTCCTGGAGTACTTTTAAAAACGAGTATAAATAATAGTCACTTTCTTCATCTAAATCTATTTCAGTTGCTCTATAAACCTCATACTCATTATTAAAGGTATACTGATAGTTGCCATACAAATCAATTGCCTTTAGATTATCAAATTGCAAGTCATAATAAAACTTGAAGTATCCATAGTTTGTAGTTGGGTTTAAACGTTTCCAGTAAAACTCTTGTTTTGAAAGATTGACATTTAAAACATTTGTTGCTTTTTTAACAACTGGGAAAATATCGAGACAAGTGCGTTTATTATCATCGACGATTCCTAAATCAAATACGTGATTTTCAAGGTATAATTTCAAGTAGGTTTGAAGCTCTGATTTAAAGTCGATAAAAAGTGGTTTTTGCATAAAATTGATTTGAATAGGCTGTGAGAAATCCTGAAGAATATCAAACTTATAAAAGCAAACATTTGGTAAGATATTTGCTTTTGTTTCATCATCAAGATTATCCCAGTTGTTTTCAATGTATGCATATAATTCTTCACAAAGTCTATTTAAATTTTCAGGCAGTTTTATTTGTAGCAATTCTGCAAATTTTTTGAGAATTAGTAAATAACTTTGTATACTTAAATATGCCTTATCAAACTCAAAGTCACAATCTTGCAGTGTATTTCCTTTGAGCAAATTATTGTACTGTGTTATAAAGTAATTTAGGAAAACATCAGGATCTTCTTGAGACTCCAGGATTCTAACGCGAATATCCTCATTAATCACTTTAATACAATTTGCATTATCTGGAAATAATCTTGCCTCAATGACGTAGTCTAAATATGAGGAATAACGTTTTGGATCTGCATTTATATCTTGCGCAAATGATTTGAGATTAAATTGCTTAAAAATATATTTTGCGCATAAACTTGCTTCATAATCGTATAATCCAAATAGTGTAATACCTTTAGCATCGTAATCGTAATGCAGATATAAGTAGATTAGGATTTTAGTTTTCAAATCCATCGAGTAATTCCTGAGCTTTACCTTCTTTTATTTTTGGAACGAAATCTGGATGAACTAAAACAAGCTCTAGAAAACCTTTTCTAGAATCCACATTTTTAATTTTAAAATGAATTAGGCGATCGTCGATATATTTTTCAACGTTATCTAAAATAATTTCCTTTCCAGTTTGATATTCAACGTAATATATTTGTAGTTGATTAAGTGAGTAGTTTTTGAGAATGTTTTTAGATATAGATAGTATGCATGGATCGTCAAAGTCAGTTGCTTGAAGTAAAGTAACTCCAAATTTACTTGGACGGTAGTTGTACCAGTATATATCGGAGTATGCAATTTGATTTTCTACACCAAGTTCAAGTCTGATAATATCAAGCTTTGGACGGTAGCTAAAGTAAATTTCATTTGGTACATTAAACATGCACTCACATGCGCATTGAATACGATACGTTGGTAATTCTTGTTCACCCATATAATTACTACCATCGGTAATATCAGTAATTCTAAAGAAAATCGAGTATGGCATTAAATACATATACAAATGCTGATTGTATTTATTTTCGTAACGAAATAGAAACTGAGGATGTTCAAGTAATGCATCCATTGGAATATCATATTTTGCAATGATGTCTTTTATTGCGTCTGTAAGATATATGTATCCAGGAATATTGTTGAAGTATTTGTAATATCGCGTAAATTTTCGGTAAAAGGCATTTAATGCGTCAATAATTTCAAAATGAGACTCTCCAAGGTAGAAGACATCAAACGTCATTCGATACATTAATGTAGTGTATAGAATTTCAAAGTCACCAAATTTTAAAATTCCCTTTTGAGGACGTAAGGCATAAGCAGTCATACGATTTCCAAAGCGCCATAAATTATTCACCTGCTCATCCAATGTATAAGAATTTGGCTGTAAGATAAGTAAAGGATATTGTAGAGCATACATATCTTGATTTAAACTTTTTTGATGTAACATTTGGATTGCTTTTTGATACGTTGTTACAACGAGTCGGTAAGGTTTTCTAGGACATACTTCTGCAAACTGTCTGAGAATAAACTGATACATGTTTATAAAAAAGTTATGTACAAACTTTGGGCTAAATGCTATCATTGCTTTCTACACCACACTCACTTTTTTTTATTTTTCGTATACTTTCTCAAGTAAATTTTTTGGAAATCTAATTTTATAATCTGCAATTGTTTCTAAATACTCGATAGTATCATCAAGAATGTAGCAATCTAGAGCTACAGAATATGACACTTTTACATTGCTTTTATATGGAACCATTACTCTTTCGGCAATTATAAGAAACTGATTATTTTTAGAGAATACATAAACGCTTAGCATATTCCTGAATTTCATATTGTTGATTTGAATCGTTGACATAATGATTTCTTCATTTGCAACGAGATTTTCCTTATTGTATCCAGTATACTGTCCATAAATTCTTAAATGTGTAGAATTTATAGTTTGAGTCTCAATGTTCCAAGCATTGCAGAGTTCTTTATATTCCTCTTCATTAAAGCATGGTACAAAGTTGCTTACCATATTGCTAAATTTACTTTTAACAAGTATTTCATAATCCAAACTTACTTTATTTAAAATGAACTCTATAATCAATCCATTGTATTTTCCAAGATACAGCGTATAGATACGTTTTTGCATCTGTTGCGTACCTCTTTTCTTGCTTTAATTTTTTGGTTAAAAATAAAAAGAAAAAGGAGTGTTTGCGGCATAATGGGAGTTCCTGATTATATTACTGAAATTCAAAGTTGGCAACAATATAGTAGAGCGCAATTTTTAAAAGTTTATCTTGATGATTATTATGTACGAAATATTGCTACTCTGATTATGCCATACAAGTATTTAACAATTTTCGATTGTACTCCGAAACTTATTGCAAATAATAAAATCGAATTTAGCCCTGGTTATTTATACTTTGATGGGGCATTTATCAAAGTAAATGATTCATTTACTGTTCAATATTATACACGTGATGAACTTCGTCAAAAAACTGTTAATTTCTTCTATATCTATACGAATGCTAGATTTTGGTTACGTATTTTAATTAATAGTCGCCAAATTCCAGAAAAACAATATGTCAAGCTTGATTCAATTGTAATTCGAAATGATTTAGTTCCTTTTGTTTACAAGTGGGATCAATTAAAGTCTATGATTAAAGTTCTAAAAGGCGATGAATTTGTAGAGTTTAAAGATGATGGACTATATGTATACTCTGGAAATGAAAATGTAATTTTGGAAATTAAATTTGATATCCTAAAGGCTCCACAATGGTTTTTTGGAATTACAGAACTTGGACTCAAATATTCTTCAATCTTTCCTGCGCCATTTATTGGACTTTCCTATTCATACAACTACTTTCAATGGATTCGATATTTGAATCCAGGATTTGAAATAAAGCTTTCGACAAATTTTGATGACGGTTCATTATATTCATACTACAAGCCTTATCTTAATCTAAATCTGCTTGAATGCTTTTACAATGGTCCTCTGGATACTATGCAATCTATCGTTGCATATCGTAAACCAATGTTTGACTACATGACAAATATTTACAAAATATATGCTCGTCCATATACAATCCTAGATATCTATAGAGACTTACAAGAAGACACTTTTGATAAAATGATTTTGGCTACATTAATATGGTATCCAAATATCAAATGGCGAATTTATTATTATCAACCACATCTGCCCAGATTTCTTATGCACATTCTATATCCACCTGGTAACATGCTTGATGAAGAAGTATATAAAGTCTTCAAGAAATCTATTACGAAACGTATTGTTACAAACGTTGGTACGCTATCACTTTTAAATTACGATATGGATTATCTGAAGGCTTACTTTGAAGATGAACCAAAAATTTTAAAACCTGGAATGATTATTACAAAAACTCTAACTATTGATAAATGTAGGGAAGTAGCAATAGTTCCAGTATGTTCATTTAAATACATTTTGATTGTTGGTAATCAGTATAATCATGACATCATTTTCTTCCGTAATGTTGAAGTACCTACTCAGGTAAACATTACGTTAATTCCTCTTGAAAGTGGGCATTTTTATGGATTCTCAGTAATTTATAATCGCGATAGAATTATTCCAATTGAAGCAGTCCATATGAATTACACTGCACCTTTTGGTTCCACAAATAATCCGAAAATCCATGGAGTCGATATTAAATGATATATGCTAGCAAGAGTTTAAAACTTGGTTTTAGAGTTTTATACAGAATAAAAGATTACCCAGTTGATTTCGGATTCTTCTTATCCGCATTAATGGATCCTTATCATAAATCTTGTCTTGCGGGACTAGGTTTAGATATTACTTCAAAAGGCTATCTTAGAGTTGATAATGGTACGTTTGCATACAATGGTTATGTTGTTGAATTCTTTGATCCTATTTACTTTGATTTAACAAGTCTATATGACTCAAATACTCCTCTTGAGTTTGCATTAAATGATTATAAACCAGCATTATCAGTTAGATTTAATTTACCAGAAAACGAATTTGCATCAATAAAATACTTAAGAACCAAAGTAATTTTAAGTCCAAGCAATGAAGAAAAAGAAATTACATTAGACTTCAGAGATATTGATAATCTTGTATCGCTATATAATACTCGTAACTGGGTTAAACTTGATCGAGAAAAAGACGTTGTAAAACTTATAACTACACAGCATCTTAATGTAATTGAGGATCCAACTTTTACTTACGATAGTAACACAAATACATTTTACTTTACTGATGAAAACCAGGTGGATCGATTTGTAATTTCACTTGATACTAATTCAAATCAATTGTATGCAGGTGTAGTTTCAGTTTCGGATACAAAATTTACTTTATCTGGTAAACCTGAAACATATAAGGCATATATATCATTGGCTGATAATCTAGTAACTGATAATCTTTATGGACTAAGGTTAATTGATAATCGACATCGAAATTATCATACAGCAGTCTTTACAATTGCCGATGACTTCTATCAAATCAAGGACATAAAAGAAATTTATATAGAGGCAGATACGAGAACTTTACCTGCAGATAATCTAGGATTTTCGCTTTCACTTGATGGTGGTAAACATTGGATTGTTATTAACAATGTAGGTGCTCCAAATTACATTGGATATTGTGAAGATAATCCAGTTTTCGAAAAACCATATTCATTACAATTTATTAACGAGGAGTTACTTCCAAATCTTAAAGACTTTTTAATTTCCTGGTATATGTCGATTACTCCTAGAAAGTATGCAGTTACAATTCAATATGATTACGAAGCAAAAGAAATTCGGTTTTACTTGAAAGACAAGGAATCCTTAACGCATGAAGATTTAATCTTAGGTTGTATATTACAGGAGCAAGGGCGTTATAAGATAACTTACCATGATTGGGAAATGCCCCGAATGATCCCTTACGCCGAGTGGAAAGATGACAATGTATATACACTTCTTGAAACGTATGGTATTGATCCATTTAGTCAGCTAATTTACTACAATAATATTGTATCAGTAAATAATGCACTCGCAAATACTTTGAATTTTGATTACGATGTATGCAAAGTTATTCTTCCAAAGAATACGCAAGATTACATTTTGGAAAATGGTTTTCTATATGGACCATTTATCTGGCTCAGATACAATGGAAAGATGAAATTTACAATTGATCCACCACCAAATGCAAAATCTGTTATAGTTGATGTAGGCGCAGTGAATGGAGAATTCGATGTATATTTAAATGGACAAAGTATTCCCTTAAAATACGAAGTTCCTTTAAGAACGCGAAACATTCCTATTGAATTTGAAATCAAACCAAGAGTACCACAGGAGAACGTAGATACTGAGTTTCCATATCTTTTGACAAGTGTAAATGTGTATTTTAATACAGATCAAATCAATCTTAGAATTAATAACATTAATCACTACAAACGTCCGGTAATTGAATTCTTTGATATTGAACCTAAACATGTAGTTGTTTTCGATGACGATTTAGCTGAATTTCAACTTCCCGAATTTCCATTTAAGATTTCATATAGAGTATCAAATCCAAATGGACTTCCTGTAAGAGTATCATTATTTGCAGAAGATAATCTACTTTTATACACATCTGACGACCTTGAAGAATATAACGTTGGAGTTGTACTTCCAACAGCAAATCTGCAGTATTTTGATTCAAATACTAAAACAATTCCACTTACTTTTGAAGCATGTGACAATAGCGCATGTACACGCTATAGCATAGGCTTAGAAGTTATACATCCAAAGGATTCACCAATAGGCTATGGAAAAATTCTAGGATTTGATTACTGTTGGATTTACGATACGTTGGTTAAGTTTAATATCTCAGGTTATACTCCAATTCCAGTTGATTGGTTTGATATGCGTGTTAAAATAGTATTTGATACAAGTAAAGATGAAAATGATCCTGATAACTACACTGAATTTTCTTTAAAGGAAAATGCTTTCGAGTTCAAAGATATAGGGTACGCATATCCAAAAGCAGGAACGACTTATACTGCTAAAGCCGAATTACGAATTTATAGCGGTAAAAGATATAAGGTAATCGATACACGATACTTACCAGTCGAAATTCCATAATTCTTTTTGAGGTTGTATAAAAATGGTTACTATTGCAAATTTAATGGAGAACTTATTTCCAAAGCGTATGCAAAACCTTGTAATTTATGCCAAAACTGAACCTCAAATTCTTACAGAAAATCCGCGAAAGTCATACGTAATAAGAAATATGAATGAAAATAAGATTGCATTTCTTGGTGGCCCAAATGTAACACCTGAAACTGGATTTCCTCTTCTACCCGGTGAAGTACTTTATTTAAATACTGCAGCTGATATTTATGCAGTTGCCGAAGATGAAACAGAAGCAGTTGAACTTCGTGTAATTGTACTATACTAGAAACGTAAGGAGGTAGCATGCATGGAAGTTGAAGCGCCAAATATAGTATTAGAAATCAAAATTAATGGAAACGATGTTGAAATACTAACAAATGTTGATCGCTATACATTAATTGGTATACTCGAAGCATTAAAGCATCAGCTTATAAACGAAACAGATGCAGCTTACGAAAAAGCAACTTCTGATAAATCCGAAACTAAAAACGCATCCAAAGAAAATAAACCTAATGTAAAACAGGCAATTGAAGGTAAGCCAATTTATGGCGATCCAAATTTATTTAAAGTAGAGAAAGAGATTTCAGGTCAAATCTGCGATGTTATGAAAAAAATTGAATCCATAATAAAATAAAAATGCCTTTGGTAAAATTTAAAGGAGGATTCGCAGGAAATGAATTTAATTGCATATGGTGGAACATTTGTTTCTGCTAGAGATTTGTATGATAAAATTGTAGCCGCAATTGCAAATGTATTTTCAAAAGAGTGGGATATTACTATAATTGATGATTCACATGCAGTTTTACATTCTCGAGGCGAAGGTGGCCTCGATGATATGTACTACATGATTGAGTATAACGGTGGTGAAGATTCTGTTTATATGAAAGGAATGCAATTTTATGATTTCACAAACAATACTCCTTCAACATATGGGTTAACAAACTTACCTTTCTATGGAATCAAGAAGTTTGACTTATCCGTTTTTCCAGGATACTTCTGGATATACGGGAATGCAGACTATCTTCATATTTTCTACAGAGGTACAGGATCTTCAGCGGTTCCAGAGTATTTAATTCCAAAACTTATTACCATTGGTAAATTCATTCCATCTTATTCACCAGCGGTAACTTGGGTAAATCAAGATGAAATTTTACCTGGAGTTAACGTAACTGTTAAAGTTAATAACGTAGCAATCTTTGAAGTAAACAGATATGTAACAATATCTGGTTTCAATACCTGGGAAAAGAGTTTAGTTGTAGCTATAGATGAAACAGCTTCTACTATTACTCTTGCATCTGTTGTAGAGCATCACCAAACCCTTTACGATGAAAATGGAAACATTGCAAATCCAATTATAATTGGAGAAATGGCTAAACCTTATTTCATTTTCCAAGACTCCTACTACAAACAAGGAGCAATTATTTGGGCATCTGCAATGGTTTTCCCTAGAATCTCAGGTAGAGCTTTAGGACTTAATGCTAAAGACTATGGTACAAATCAGGGTTCAGGCGTTAGAGTAGATGTATTCAAAGCAGTGAGAACTCTTGCTGATGCATCCGCTTTAGATATGCTTAACTACGATAGATATCTCTTTGAATATTACCTCTATAAACTAGATGGAGATAACAGAGGATTCTACGGAAAATTACCATATCTATATGCAGTAGGAGCAAATGATATCAACTCTGAAACTACAATGATTTGTGATAATACATATCTTTATAGATGCTTCTATGTTTATGGACTTGGAATGAGTGCAGTTAGAGAATCTAACGCGTAATTCAAGCCACCCTGGGGATATCCCCAGGGTGGCTTTTTGACTCGCAATTTTCCCAAACATTAACATAGAAAAACTCTATGTTAAAAGGAGTTATAGTGTAGGCAATGCATGGTGATACAACTTACTTCCAACATGGTTATCCGTATACTCCAGATTTACCACGTATTAAAAAATATCATCCTTTACCAAAAGTTGAAAAATATATACGGGGAAAAATTTACCCGTTAACTAGATTTCATGGTATTCCTAATAAGCAGATTACTCATTTTTTTAAGCTTAAAGCGCAGCGTTTAGTTCCTATAAATTCCAAAACATATCCTCCGCTCAAGATAGGAAAACTTATTTCACTTTGTAACAGACGATACGATCGGCGTTTTACTTTTCCGCATTTATACATGAGTCCTTCGCTTCCTAACTTTCACAGACTCTTTTCAAGGGTGTATAATGGAGTTATCCAACCTCGTCTAATTTGTGCATTTGTCGATATGAATCTCTTTAAAAAAGTATTGCAAGAATTATTTGAACTTTCCGTTGAGTATCAATTTGTATGTATTCCCTATATTTACATTGATTTAGATCGCCCTTGTTTTAAAAGATGTCTCGAACCTGGACAAAACTCCTACATGATTTTAGATATCTCAGATTTATTTGACTGGATTGTTAGAAACTATAAGGCATTAGTAATCTCTAAAATTGAACGTGATCGTTTTGAAGCAGAATCAGAGTTGGAAGCATTTGTTGATATTCGTTGTCGTTCTGGTTTAACATATGGAGTAAGAGATCACGTTCCAAAGGGAACTGAATTAGTATCTGGCCAATTAACTTTTCAATGCGATAACTGTCAAAGTAATATAATCCTTGATGGATATTTTCTTGCTCGTTTATGGGACTTTTTAACTCCACTTGATGAAATTGATATTCAACCAACAACACTTGTAAATTATACTAAAGTTTGGTTTTCCAATGAAATTCCCGAGCATGCAGTTTACGCTCCGCGTCTTAAAGAAAGACTATTTTACAATTCTGATGATAACTTTACACGTTGGTATATTACTAGCATTACTGATTCCTGGTATTATTTTAGAGACAGTACATATATTGCATACAATACTAAAAAGAAAACAACTACTCTCCTAGAAATTGGTGAGATTATCGATGAATTCCACAAAGCAAAATTTAGACATGCCTCTCCATTGGCACCTCGAAGAAAAGAAGATCTCTATGTTGCAAATGCAATATTTACCTTCGATTTTCTCTATTTAAAACATTTGGACTACTATCATAGACGCTATCTATTTACACATGATCTTTTTTACCAGCATAGTATTCTCTACATTCATCCAATAATTCTACAAATTCCAATTGTTTTTAAGACAGGTAAAGAAGTTGAATTTGATATGGAATCTGAGATTTCATTTTATTTTGTAGCTCCGCTAAGTAATGAATTTACTTGTGAATATGGAGTATTTGATGCTGGAACTACAGTTTACACTTCAGAATATGAAGATTTAAAACTTGATAGAAAGGTTTTTGAATATAGTGAAATACCTGATAAACATGCTCTATTTCAACAAGTATTTATAACACCAAAAACTCAATACCTACATAAACGCTTTCTATTTTCTTGGGATTTCTGGTACAGTAGAACCGATTATAAAAATACACGTTATGTATTTTTATGGGATTTTCCTGATATCAAAAATCGTCATGTTACATATTTTATAGACTTACCAGGACCGTCTTATCCTGCATTAGGTTCAATTATTCCATTTCCTAGTACATCTACAAGATATTACAATACACGCTATGATAGAATTTTCCAATTCAAGAGAATTTATATAGAGCTTTTTGCTGGAAAACTTTTGACTTTTGAATTTCCATATATTGAAATTCACAAACGTTTATGTGATTTAAAGTCATACTTTTGGAATATTAATAGAGCATTTACATTTGGAAAAGCTGATTATAAAAACCTAGATCCGATTAAAAGAGCATGGGAAGGTACATACTGTACTGAATCATTTTGGCAACTTTATCTAGAAATATATGCTCCATTTTTAGGATTCTGGGGAACTTACAGAATCAATCAAATTGTTGATTACGTAAAACAAAACTATCCACATTGGGGTTGGACTAAGAATCTTCCAAGCGATCCTGATAAAGCATATCAAGAAATTGTAAAGCATATCCCATGGGTTAACGATTGTTTACCTAGATATTCTCAAGTTAAAAATCTCTTAATTCCTGGTAAAAAAATGTATAAGAATGCTCCTTTATTCTTACCTGGAATGCATGATGAATATTATGATGCAACATTTTTCAAAGACGGACGTCCTTTTACATTACATAACTGGAAGCATTTAGATTGGGAAGAAATTTATCACATATGGCCTGATATGGGATTATATATTCCAGTGCAACCATTAAGGGGTGGGCTTGGTGGAGGACTTCCGGAATATAAAAAAGGAAATTTAAAAGCATTGTGGTATATCAATTGTCCGTATACTCCAAGACATTACATTTATAGAAACTTTTTAATTGCTCCCATCTCACCTAGACACTATCTATATCCTATGGGTAAACGTGTTAAAATGTATTGCATCCATCTTAGAAATATCGTAGTCTACTGGGAGCAAAAGGCATGGTTAATCGATAAATTTCATATGCCTAATTTAGATGAAATTCATGTAAGACAGCATCCTTATCGTTACACACGTCACACTAGATTCTTTACTGGTACTCGTGATTTTGGAATGTCTACCGTATTGCAATTTAGAAAATTATCTGCAGATACCCAAGAATTGCGAGTTTCATTACAAAGTAATCGCATATTAAATCCTTGGAAAGATATTGATGATACTAACCTTGAAATGTATAAACTTAAATTAAGCACTGACTATACTTACGATTCAAATGCAAAAGATACATTGAATATAGAATTTGATGAACCTCAAGTTCAAGACTTATTTTTAGAATATTATAAACCGGAGTTAGATTCCAATGATTAGAGCATACTTTACTCAGTATGGGTTAGAAGCAGTTAATCGCTCACTAACTGATGATGACTATCGAATCAAATTTGCAAAAATAAAGTTAAATGCTACTGCGCATATCACTGATCCGATTATGGAAATTGATTTTAAAGCAACTGATATTCCTGCTCCATCTGTTGAAGGATATGTAAATAAGATTTACTATGACAAGGATAATCATGGACTTGTCATTCAAGCAGTAGTACCTAGAGGACAACCTGAGGTTTACGTAAATGGATTTGGAATTTATGATGATGAAGATAATTTGCTAATTATAGGAGCATTTCCTTATGTATGGCGTTACCATACATTCTCAAATTTAAACGTATTTGTATTTGTCCCACTCTTTTCCAATATGGAAATTCCTGTTGATAAAATCTTTATCAATCCCCCAGAAAATTACGTTGTATTGCAGACGCATATCTTTTCAGACTATGCATATAAATGGATTGTGAGACATGCGCTCCTACGTTCCGACATTGTCTATAAAGTATTTAATGAAAACGATGAAGAAATTATTCCATGGCGTGCAAAATTAAATCCTGGTTATTTAGAGCTTGAATTTGAGCAGCCTACTAAAGGAAAAGTTGTTGTTATAGGATATGGAACTGCATGTACTGAAATTCCAAGTAATGATGAAACTGAAAATCCGCCAGATCTATTGTATACTCAACGTATTCCTGAGTATCCTTACGAATTCCTAATAAAAGATCAACTTCTTACAGAAACTCGCCTGACTTATACTTTAACTTCAGGAAACAAAACTTATTTCCTCGAGCTACTTAAAAATCTAAACAACGTCGTTACATTTGATAAAATCGAATATTTAAATCTAGCGCGTACTTTAATTTTTGCACCTACGGATAATACAGAGGCATATTGTATTTTCAGATTTGAAAAACCAATTACTGGTATTAAAAACGTAAAGTTTATTTCAAAGGTTTCAACTGAAGAAAACTTGGTTTATAAAAGTGGAATTGATTTCAAAGCATATCTTACAGATTCCAATTATGAACCTATAACTGATCCAATTTCATTGAATGCAATTCAGACGGTAGACTCGAATGTAGCATATTATGGTTGCAAAATTGCAACAAGTACCAATTGGGTACGTTGCTATGGATTTTCACTTATAATGTCTGACGATACAATTTACGATGAGATTCCAAATGAGGTTTACTAATGAAGTTTGGTCCTTGTGATCCTCAAGCTTTAAATAAAAAACAAAAGGTTTATAGAGCTTTCTTCTTAAAACCACAAGATTATAGAAATCTTGCATTTGATAGACCAGATTATTCTGAACCAGTATTTTCCTATTGCTACAACATTATTGATATCTGTCCTAATATAACCTATGAAATATCAGTCCTCGATTCAAACTACGTGCATTTTGACTCAAATTGGACGGTTGATACAAACACCAAATGTCTCTACTACAATTTAACTGATTTAGGCTATTTCGAATCTTATACAATAACTGGATACATGATGCAGCGATATTTTGAATCTGAATTTCATACAACTACTACATTTATTGACTCGAATGGTTATCTGAATATTTACAACAATAAAACTCCAGTTATCGATCAATGGTCGTTGCACTACGTTTTTCGCGACTATCAAAAAATACATTTTATAGTGGAAAATTGGGGTTACGAATCGTTTTATACTATAATGGAAGCCGGTTCTTGGAGAGTATACTGGAATATTGGAATTAATGGGTTCTCAATCTATTTTGAAAAAGATAGAACTGAGTATTTACAGTTTATCATTGACTCCAATATTTCTATTGATGTTGGCCGTTTTGAATTTCTAATTGACAGCACTAGTATAAATCTTGGCATTTACAAGTGGGATGAAGATGAAAAGGAATTTGATTCAGTAGCCTCCTATCGTTTCAAACGTTGTATTTTAGGAAATGAATCCGTTACGCAACTTTCATTTTCTCTTGCAACATTTGAACCAACTGACAAATATGTGAAAATAAGTCCTATAACGGTTGAAAATAGTCGTATTTACTGTCCAACAAATTTTGATTCAAATGCAGAGTCTATTTCTTTGGACGTAACTATAAATATTCCGTTGCAATTAATCTACAATACAAAATCGTCTTCATTGATTTTTTCATCTACTGACTCAGTCAGATTAAGACATGCCGAGCAAATTCTTATTGATAATGAAGTATTTACATTAGGGGATATGCTTATTGATTATTACTTTATACCTAAGGATTATAGTATTACAGTTCACTTTAAAGACGTAAAATATGCATTTATTGATAAGTTTTACCTAATAAATCATGATTTACCAGGCGTTGAATTTTATTTTGGAAAGTCGACCCCTGATTCAAATATTACTATGGATGAATTTATTATTAAAAACGTCTCAGATGAAACCAAATTATTGCTTGCAATAATAACTCCTCTCAAAGATAAATTTTACATGGATGAATTGACAAAAAGTAAATGTGGACGCTATAAGCTATCTCGTATTACAAATTTTGGACAGTATTTCTTACGTCATGAAATTCTAGGATTAAGTAAACATGAACTTACCAATTTCGCATTTAAATTAATTACAGGAACTGACTACTTTAAAAATGCATTCATAAATCAGAATATGGATCTACAATATTTACTTCTTGAGGAAAATACACATGTTGGTTTACTACTTACGCCAGATAATGTAGAGTTTTGGAATACTACATTATTTGGTAAAGGAATTCTTTGGGAAATCGTAACGAAACAGTTATTTGAATATTACATTACTTTTCCTATTACGATATATGGTGTTGAAGTTTTATATAGATACAATAGAGAGTATAAGGTTGTTGCACGTTCATTTTACAGTAAACCTCAATTAATTCCTCCGGAAACCTACTTTACACTTAATTACTTTTTAAAATTTGGACATTATTATTATGACAGTTTAACTACAACTGAATTTAAACCTGAGTTAGACTGCAATGGATATCTAGATTTACACTATGAAGATGCAGGAGAGCTTTTAATAATTCGCGATGATATTGAATTGAAATAAGTGGAAAGGGTAGTTGTTTTAGAAATGTATTTTAAAGAAAGCGAAATTCCCGCATATCAAAAATTTATCACCGGATATAATTACGGCGAATACTTTACAGATTATCTACCAGATTTGATTGATGTTGCAATTTATTGTGCAGGTAGTCTTTGGAAACATTGGGAAACTCCAGAATATGATGCAAAAGTAGAACCTAGTTATTATACAACAGTCCCATATCGTATTGAGTATCCTTGGAATCCATGCCATGAAGATTGGTATAATCCAAAAATGTCCTGGGAAGAAGCAATTATCACAGTCTTTCCAAAAACTGACGACTATATATTCAATCAATGCTACTATCATCCCATAAAATACGAATCAGTATACCGTGAAAGGTTATTTTGGGACGTACCTTACAACTACAATACTGAAGAAAGTAAAAAATGGGATAAATATGTAAATATTGAATACGAAACCTTATCTAGTTTTACCTATAACTTTCTAGTGCCAGATACGCTCAATGTAGATGCAACTTTTGCAAATAATATTGGAAAATGCTGTTTTAAGTATATTTCGGATCCAAGTAACTGGACTCCTATCTACGACTCAAATACTAAAACTGACTCAAATGGAAATTATATCGTTACATCAAATTCCAAGATTGTCGACTATAATTACAATACCCAGGTTCAGGTTCCAGTTTTTAAAATTGATGTTAGTAAACGACAAAAGCTAGATGAATTTTCAATTACCTTTACTTTCCATGATATTCAAAGCAAAAACAATGAATTTAAAATTGACAGAAGAGGTATTTCTTATCGTATCTGGGCAGATACTAGTCCATTTAGTGCAGTAATTCCATTTGAAACTGAAAAGAAATATACAGTTCAATTTGAATACCATTATGACAGTAATTATACTAAGCAGCTATATCTTTATTTACGCGATTCAAATAACAATGCTCTTGCATATTCTCTAATTGAAAATCCCAAAAGCGTAACTACATTATCAATTTCTTTTGAAACCGATGATAAACTCAATTATCCACATTTTTTAAAAGATGACGCCTTATTATTTGAAATAATTGATTGCAGTTTAGAGCCTGAAGTTCATGTGCATCCTAGGATTGAACGCTACGTTCGTCCTATGCGAATGGCTGAATTTATGAAATTTGAATTTGAGTTTCTTAACGATGGAAAATACAACCCAAGTCATCTTAGAATTCTTTTTGTGAAATTCTGGAACCAAGGGTTTATAACCTATAGAATTTTCTTAGATGGTTTGGATAACTTTCTCGATTTAGAATTTGAGGAAGAAAATGACGAATTTGTTGAAAAGTTTGTCTTAAATATGCTTCCTAACATTAAAGGAGTGGTTTTCGATAGCAATTTCATTAACAAAATGAAATTTGAATGGCGTATCTTTACAGATATCTACGTTTGGGCATATAATTTACCAGTTACAGGTTCAAAGGATAAATATGGTTATCATATTCCAGTAACCACAAATATTAAAAACTGGGTATTAATTGGTTACGATATAGGAGCTGATCGTTATAATATAACTGACTATTTTGAAGTAAATGTAGGAGATCGTTGCGTTCCTTGGAAGGAAATTAATTTTAGATTGCCATGTCCTGGTTATAAGACACGTGATGGACGTTGGCATGATATACCTTGTAATTGCGGTGGAGATATATTTTATAGTTGCTACTCAGTATATACTCGTAAACTATTTACATTCATTCGTCCCATTGGTTATAGCCCTCATCTTAACAAAAACGTCATGCGCTTTTTAAAAGTGCTTGCGCAAAGTTTTAACATCAATGTTAAAATACGCCCTAGATACATTAGGTTACTTAAACAAGCTAGCCCTCCAATTCTTGAGGTAACTAAAAAAGTATATCTGCAACCTAAATACCATACTAAATTTCGAGAAACCTTTGACATTGTATTTGCAAATAGATTTGATAAAGCATGGCAATCTGTAAGACGTATTGATTTTATCTACGAGTTTTTATTTGGACATAACACAGTAGGCTTTTACAACAAGTATACAGATACATATTATCATTTCAGAGATAGAATTTTGTATACAAAGGACTTTGAAAATCCGATTAATCATACAAAGGTTTATAGACGTTACATACAATACTTACCATTGTATATTATCGATGATTTCTCAGTAAGCGAATTCAAAATGTACTCCACGTTAATTCACTTTACTTTCGAAAACATTGAGTATCACTCTAATGCAAATCTTATACTTGAAGACGTTGTAAAATTACTTGAAGAATATAACTCTAAGTGGAAATCCAAAGAATATCCTCCAAAGTATCCCTATAAATGTCCCGGTATTTCCTATCATGTCCCACCATCAATAAATCGAGAACTTGCATTTAAATGGCCAAATGTACCATTTTCTCCTCAAATGTATGATAACTACTACTTTATTCCAGAAAATGAAAATTACTTTGCAAACATAATAACTCCATACCCTTCGGAGTATTCTGAATGATAACAATTATTAACTATGCCAAACAAAAGAGACATCTAGAGGAAACGATTTTGGCAGCTGTTCAACTTGCACCGCTTGATTATGGCGTGAATATAAAACTTGATCCATGTGGATCTCCTCAATCATTTAACGTAACTGTTAAAGGTGAACCTGTATTATCCGTTGATTGTATGAAAGATTTTTACGGTCAAATCTATGGATACAAATTTGATGGAATGTACAATGGGGTTCAATATTTAAAAAGAGATATTGATTCTTATGCAATACAAGATGAAGCAACTCATGTAATGGAAACACTATATACTCAAGACTATATAGAAAAAATAAAAGCGGAGGTTTTAGGCGATGAAGAAGATACACAAGATAGTACCAGTTACTAATGCTAGAGTATCCTGGACTGATCCTGAAACACATGAAACCTACATTATTCCAAGTCAAGGAGTATACCTTGACGAACTTCCCGAACATGTGGTAAAATTCCTTCAAAAATTAAAACTTGTAAAAATTGTTGAAGTTGAGGAAGAAGAAGCTAAAAATAAATTGAAAGAAGAACTTCAAAAATTAAATCCGTTTGCTTCTGAGAAAAAAGAAAAAGCAGTTAAACAAGATGCGCCAAATCATTTGACAATCGTAGCTGAAAAGAAAAATCCTGAAGCATAAAAAAGTAGAGGCAAAAAGTTATGAGTACTGCAACTCTCGAAAAAATCAAATTACCAATTGCCTCGGATACAGAAAAACTCGAAATCAAAAATGTTCATACTGACATTTATCTACCTTTATTTATTACGGAATTTGCCGATGAAAAACATTATACCAAATTTATAAAGAATGTAGAACGCGTTGTTCGTGCATCACTTGAATACAAAATGTGGCTTAAATTTTTACGTGAAAATTTGGGTATGACAAAGTGTGTATTTACTGGAGAAACTCTTGAAGAAACTGATGATATCGAAATCCATCATCATCCCTTTACATTATATGACATTTGCAAAATTGTTGTAGATACTTATTTAAAACAAGGTAAACCATTTTGTACATTTACAATCGCTATGGAAGTTATTCAATTGCATTTTCAGTTAAATGTAGGTTTTGTACCGATTGCGGGCACTTTGCATAAAAAATTCCATAATGGTTATTTGGAAATTCCTCGCGAGTACATTTACGGAAATCCAAAATATCTAATTGACAATTATTACGTAACAGAATCGCTTATTGAAAAATATGAAAAGTATATGTCTGTTACTTTAGATGCAGATATCTATCAAAAATCCTGGAATCTAAAGGATAGCGAAGATGGTTTATAATAGATTTTACGTCAAAAGTAGACTCTATGAAACTCCAAACTATAAATTCTACGATCTACGAAATCTATTTTTGACAAGTCATGTATATTATGCACTTAAAGAAACTAGTACCGCCAGTTTACTCGAGAAAAACTACTCTCTGGATATAATAGCATCACTTTTTTATTCAAGTACTGATGTAGACTATATTATCGCAACAATCTCAGGTTTCTCACGTTTTTATCTTGATGCACTCAATGAAAAAGAAATCTATTTACCTGATGAAACTCTAATTTCAGAAATTACCATTTTATACGATCAATTTTTCGACGACGTATATTATACTCAATTAACATTTGATCCACAGGATACCTGGTTTACTAAACAAACTAGCTCAAGGAGTTCACTTTTTACTAAACTCCTAAATAAAGAGCTTATACTATATGATTTGAATTACGAAGAAGTTGCAGGATTAATTTCGAACGATCCTGTGCAAATTTTCAACGTATACTTTAAGCAAAATAATATTCCAGCATATGCTCAATGGAATGCTGATCGTTCAAAAATTGAAATTATTTCAACGGTTCCTTTAACATCATCAATTTTACTGCAACTGCTATTGAATGCAATTAAAAAATACAATGTGACAAAGTATCCGCTAGAGAATATAGTAATCCGTACTCAAACTCAACTTATGAGTCAGCTATATACTATCATCACGGATTACTCCTATAAAAGCGAAACCAATTATCTGCTTGAGGATATTCCAGAAAATAAATACGATATCTTAATAAACTACCTTTTACAAAAGTATCCAGATTTAAAATTGGCGCAATATGAATTTGTTGGTGATTGTTTGCATTTACGCTTTCTAAAAACAAGCGAAAGTTTACCTGCATTTCTACTTGAATTATACATGATAATTCGTCAGAAATATAAGCGGATTCGAGTTTACGTAATCCCAGCGTTAAATAAAGAGTTTTACATTGGAGCTCACTCCGATGTACTACAATTTTCACTGTTATGGAATGAAGATGATGTACTAAATGAAATTCTAAATTACCTAAGGGCTAAATATGGTAACTTTACACTTGAGGAAACTGATACTACAATTTACCTTACCAATGTTGAAAATCCAGAAAATATGCCACTGTTATTATTAATTCTAAGCAAAATCTTTCAAAAACCAGTAATTAAAAAGGACTAAATAAATGGCAAATTTTGGAACTCTAATCCTAACCAATAAAGGGCGCGAGCTGATTGCAAAATCTATAGTTGAAGGATTTGATTTGCAATACTTGTATGGTAAAGTTGGTGATGGTATTTGGCCTGATAACATTGTACCTGAATTGCTTGAGGATTTAATTTCTCCAAAGGGTATTGCTAAATTTTTAACCTATCCTTACATTGAAGACAATGTTATACACTGCGAATTAGTATTTGATAATACAAATGTAACTGAGGGGTTTTATTTACGTGAATTTGGTATTTTTGTAAGAGATGAAAATGGCGAAGAAGTTTTGTTTGCAGTTGCTTATGACGATGAGCCTACATACATTCCGCCTTCCTCTAGTATGTATTTTGAGGAACGCTTTGAGCTTAAAATCCTCATAAGTAATACTTCAGATGTTAAAATCAAAGTTGCTCCTAGCAATAACTTTGTAGTTGCCGACGATTTTAATCGTTTGGTTAATATTTGTAATAAATACGGAATTCAATGGAATGAAGGTTCATATATTCCGAAAATACAAAATTGTATTCTCTATTTGCCTATTGCTGACGAGTATGAATTAGGTACGCCCCTGGAGTACGATCCTTTAACAGGATATTACCAAAAGGCTCTAAATTACGAGAATGTAAACTGGTATTACGTCGATAAAGATATTGTACAATTAACTGGTCCATTTCAAACTTTCGATACAAACTTATTAAACCTTCCCGCCAATACATTTTTATATCTCGATTCAAATGGATCGTATACTCCAAATGAAGTTGGAAAATATCCAATTGCATATTACTTACGCGACGGGATTATTTATACCTTCGGTCCTATTGCAAAACTTTCTTATTTCCTAGCAGATAAATATGCTAAAACTTATAGCGACAAAGTTGAGCAAGATTTATTAACTAATTTAGCAAATGTAAAAAGCGAATTACAAACATCAATCGACAACCTAAATACAAAACTGGATACTGTTGATTTAAATCATACAAATACGGAAAATGTAATCTTTTCAAAAATTGAGGATTTGCAATATCAAATTATCGATATTAAGAATATTTTTGGAAGCTATGAGATTACAGTTGATAGTAATAATGCTGAGACATTTGATATAAACGAAGTTCTCTCAAAACCTTATAGCACAATTACAATCTATTTTGCAACAGATATAGCTTTTGAAAACCAAACAATTGTAGTTTCAAAGAAAAATATATCACTTATCGGGCAATTAAAGAGCGATGGAACTATTCCTAACATTTCATTTTTAAACACTACAATTTCATGTACTGAAGGTAGCCTCACGCTTAAAAATATGAATCTGGATATCAAAAATTTAGCATCGCTTGATGTATTTGCATTTATTAATGCAGCGTATGCAAAAATTTATCTTGAAAACTTAAATATTCAATGTGGATATGAATATCTGGTAAATCTAAATGAAGACTCTCAAGTATACTTTAAGTATGTAAACTTACCAGTTGAAATTCCAGTTAAACTATGTAACATAGATACCTTTGCAAAAGTATATTTGGAAAACTATGAACCGTATACCTTTGTAGAAATTGATAGTAACGCAAACGAACCTAAACTAGATTCAAATGGCGATGTTATTGTCAATACATATTTCCTTTTAGATTTATGTAGCGGCGTTACATATAGTGATTTAGGTGTTCCAACAAATATTCTGTATAAGGAAGTATATGTAGGAACACCTGAGGAAACAGTTTACGATTCTAATGCAACTACAGATTCAAACTCTACAACTACTGATTCCAATTCAAGTACTACGGACTCAAATTCTACAACCACTGACTCGAACTCTAGTACAACCAATTCCAATATCGTAACTACGGATTCAAATTCTAGTACTATAGATTCAAATAGTACTACTACAGATTCTAACGCATAGTGCGAGGTAACTTAATATGCTTGAAGAAAATTATGTTTATGTAGGGGCATCGATTGGAATTTCTTTTGTTTCAAAACTGATTCGTTTATATCAATGGGGTTATCCATATACTCATATCTTTGTGATTGATGATAGAGAACTTGAAAGTTTCGATGATTTATTTGATGGTTCAAAAATTGTGGTTTATGAAGCATTTCCAAAGAAAAATCCAAAACCTGGCTTTAACAACGTATATCGCGATAAATTTAGCGCAATGCATTCAAAAAATACAAAGTATTCTGTCTTCAAACTAAATGTAAAAAACTACCATTATAAAAAAGCAATTTTTAAGGAACTTGATAGACATTTAGGTAAAAAATACGACTGGTTAGGAATTTTAGGATTTATTACACGTAATAAAAATCTTGAAGATCCCGATAAATTATTTTGCTCGGAATATGCATTTATGTGTATAAATCCATATTTTAAACAAGCGCATAATAAACCATTATTGCGAGATACTAAACCGGCTGAAGTATCGCCAAGACTCTTTCTAAAAATACCTTTTTTAGAATATGTGGGTGATGGAAAATGTTAGTATTAACATTTGAAGGCGAGAAATTTTACAACGGATTTGTAAATTATTTAGAAACAGTTTCCAAATATCAAGATGAATACGAAACTGTATTAAAATTACTCGAAAGAAAGTATATTAAAAATGTAAACCTAATTTATTTGCTTGTTGATGATCCTGAGGTTGGAAAACTACTAACTCTAATACCTAATGCATATCTTGCACATAATTTAGCTATAGTATTTGATGAAGTTTTTCCAACAGATGCCTCAGACTTAAACAAACTCAAGTTAATTATTGAAGGAAAATCCACATTTACCTCATCAATATTTAGTAATCTTGCAATATCCATTTGGAGTACTGCTCCTTTTTACTGGTGTATCGGAAAGGAAAACTACTGGACAGATACAGTGTATGACTCATTATATTTTGCAGCAGGTTTAATTGCAAATGCAATATATAAATTGGTAGTACGTTTACAAGGTGATGAATATCGCGATAGAGAGCATTACGAGCAAATTTTAGCATTAACTATATTTTACTACTTCTACAGAATCTTTAAGCTTGGTTATAATCAAGCTCTCGTATATACTGCAGATACGATCATTAGAAATAGCGAGTTGAAGCTAGATGTAGATATTACTGAATTCAAACTTGATAAATTTAAAGGACGCGTTGACGTTTCAATTTTCTTAAGACGCTACACTTCTAAAAATATTACATCTTTATATGAACTGCTTGCGAATGCAGGATATCTAGTTGATCTACAGACTAATAAAAACTTTTGGAGAGCACTTGCAAATATTTTGGGAGTTACAATTTTAAGAGTTCTACTGGTCTTTAAACATGGAAACTATAAACTTAATGCTTCAAGATTGGCATATCGTTGTATTAAGCTAGTTTTGGGAGATTATTTCCATTTGTATTCCGATTTTAGAACTATAAAACGTCTTTTAAATAAAGCATACATTGAGTATATTAAACGGGTATATCTATGGATAGGAAGATTCGAAAAAACTCTAAAGCAATTGTATCGTTAAATAGATTATCAGAGTTTAAAATACCAGACTTTAACTCACTTGTAAAAGATCTATTGATTAACCCTTTGAAGACTACGCTGGGACGAGTTTCAGCAGTACGTGTAATTCTCTATATTACGAGACTAGGAATTGTAATTGATACAGCATTTACAAATAAAGATTACATTGCGGGAATTGGGTTAATTATCCTAGTATTATCATTATCCTTCACCATTATTCCTATTTTAATTGCAAACAGAATTCATCATTTGGAAGATGCATTAACAACTGGCAATTATAAAGTATTACAAACACCAATTCTAAGATCAGGAACAGTTAGATCTATTATTGATAGAATTTTAAAGAAGGCAATTAGTAATAAGTTAATTGCTCTCATTGTACGTCTAATTGTAAAAGGGCTTATTACATTCTACAACTATTGTACTCAGCGAATTGTAGACAATCCATTTGTGCTTTTCATTTTTATGATGCTCTATGCTCCTATAAATGGTATAATGCTTTTGATTGCAAGACAGTTTGTAAATCTTGCAAAACGTCAAGAACAAATTGCAATGCAACAATCTACACTTTTACGTATTACTCGAAGTTTCAATGAAAATATAATTGATGAAATCGTTGAGGCATACGATCAACTTATTATTGCATTTGGAAATGTAATAAAGGAGAGAATTCCAATTATTGGTAGGTTTATTGCTGCAGTTCAACGTGTTTACTTGACATTAAAACGTAAAGTAGTTTCTCTTTTTCCAAAACGCTCTCTCACTGAAGCATTATATCCACTTCGCGAATTTATCGATATTAACCCAATTTCAATTCTACTTTCAATTCTCAAAAAATTGATAGGCTGGGCTCTACATAAGTTAAAACTTGGACTACTACTGGGTACTCTTATTGCATTAATGCTAAAAATTCCAGCAGTAAGAAATATTTTATATCGTATACCAGGATTTGCAAGATTCTGGGGACAAATTCGTACTCAAGCGCAACGTTTCGTTACATATACGCGTCTAGATAAAATCATTGAACTTGGTAAGAAAATCGGTCAAGAATTGAAACAGCTCGCTATGCTAAATAAACTAACAAACCTTTTTAAAGGAGCTGAAGCTAAATGAATTTCGAAGAATACTTGTATGTTTACAAAGGAAAGGTTGTAAAGGTAGTTGATGGCGATACTATGGATATTGAATTTGATTTGGGATTTAACGTAAAGATTAAAGAGCGAGTTCGTATTATCGGAATAAACACACCTGAAGTTTACGGAAAACATGCCTCTGAAATCGGCAAGGAGTTTAAAAAATTTGCACAATCTCTTTTAGAAAATCAAGAGGTTTACGTTAAAACTTACAAAGATCGAAAAGGAAAATATGGTAGGTATCTTGCAGAAATTTATCTTGACAATATCAACTATATTGAATACTTAAAAGAATTCTGCATGCAAATTGGATATCCATTTGAAGAAATTATTTACTCGGAGTAATAAATCATGATTCATATGGATAAGGATTTTTATGCAAAGGGTGCAAATCTTGCAAATCAACATGTACCGCATTTTAACAAGTTTTATCGAGGATATGTACTCGATGTACTCGATCATTATAACAACGGACGTGTTAAAGTATACATTCCAGAGCTAATGGCAATTAATCCTAAAATCAAGCCAAATAAAGATGGCATCTGGGTAAATCCTGTAACTCATATGGAAGGTCAACATCTTCCAACCTATAAAAACTTTTGGGTATTAGTTTACTTTGAAGACAATGATCCAAATAGAGGTTTTTATTTAGGAGCAATCCATTTAAATGACTGGCCATTACTTGAATTAAGAAAGGAGTCTAAGCGTAAGTATAGTGAATCATATATTAATGCATTTCCAGATAAATCAAAAACCTTACCTCCCGAGAAAAACAAAAAGAAAATTGAACTTGCTGCATGTGATTATGTAATGCTTAGAACTCCGCGAAGAGCACATTTTATCACTGCTGAAGATCATAAGGAAAATAAATTTATTGAAGCTAGAACTGGCGATAAAATTTACTTTACAATGCATGATACAAAAATATATGCTGAACTTCGTACAAAAGGACAAAACTGTCTTGTAATGGTTGATAAAGGTAAATGGGCAATTGGAAAATTTAATCCAGAAACATTTATTACACTTGCAACTCCTAAAAACATTCATTTAACTTTTAAAGAGGAACGAGATTTAAGTGTATATGCGCACAAATCTTCAAGTACAATTTTTATGGACGGCAAAGCAAAAACCCATGCGTTTGTTTATCAAATGGGATCAGTACCTCGAGATAAATACAATAACCTAAAGTTACCATATCCTAATAATGAGTATGATGTCTGGTATCAATTCCGTTATGAAATGAACGATCAAAAATATCAGCAACTTTTACAGAAAGTTGAATCTATGGCAAAAACTGGACAAGGCTTTTCAATTTTAGGAAAAACTAAAAAAACAAGAATGCATGCATATAGTGCTGAAGTAATATGCGATGGAAACTCAGGATTTGTACATTTAAATCCGAGGAGTTAGTATATGAATATCAAAGTCGATAAATTACTAAAAAACACATTACAATTTCTTGATACGCTTGAAAAAACGGATTTTAAACTTGATATTGGATATTTACAGTTTAAGAATGCAGATGAAAAGCAGTTTTTCGAAGATCTCATAGCATCATTTTTATTAACAGTATTTACTATTCGCTTTTTAGATGAATCCAATTTTGTTGAGGATAAAAAATTAAAAACCTATATAAAAAAGGTAAACCAAAAGCTAACAAACGCAATCAAAAAACATGGGTTAAAGAAACTCGCATTCTTATACGCTTTCATTCAATATATGTCTGCACAACTGGATAAAGAATACAAACGAATTCTTATAAAAGAAATAGAGCACCTAAAGAAATCCTTTTTAATTATCCAAGAAGAATTACAAAAGCTTGAACCTAAAATACGACTAAAGGATTCTCTGGATCTACTGGACGAAGGAATTACCGATGCCATTTTATCTATACTAGGAAAATTCGTAAAACATTTTCTACGTGTTGCAAACTTTTTACTTGAAGGTTGGTTAGAAATTATACGTCCGCTTAAAAAAGTTATAAATCGCATCCTTAAGAAATATCAACAAATATCGCGTATGGTTGAAAAAGCAGCGCTTGATGTATTAACACCACTTCTCGAACCAATTTTTGGACAATATGCTAAAACCGCAGCATATTTTGCATTCAATTTTATTAAAGCAAAATTTCTATTTCTACCAGGTTTTCTAAAAAATTCCCATGCGTTGTATATCAGTACCGTTTTAACCACAGTTAGAAATACAGTTCAAAAACTAGAGGATATTAAATCTAAAGCTGAGAAAATTGAGGAATATGCATCGCTTGTTAAAACTGCAAACGCCTTAGTAAATATGGTTGAAGAAGCAGAAAAATTATCAGATGAAATATTAAAAGATTTTGAGGCAGCATAAAAAATATTTAGGAGGTATGTATGATGGAAAGACTTGTAGTAATTGCACTTGACAACTCTCAACCTGAAATTTACATTGGTAGATTGCATCAGGAAACTGAAACTACACTAGAGTTAACTCACGCTTTACAATTATTCCCAACAATGAGTGCATCTGGATCCTTCAAAGTAATTGCAGCTGCACTATATGGATCTTTTATTTGTAAAACGCTTCAAATAAATAAACAATATGTTAAGTGGATTGCATATGATGTTGATGATAATATAAAACAGCTGTATGAAAATGCATATAAAGAATTTACTGAAAAGGTAAAATCCTTGGTGTAAAAGCAAAAAAAAAAGAACGAGGAAAAAATGGGGCTTCCCAAACTAGGAAGCCCCTAATTTGACTCGCTAATTTGCTTGCATTTGAGTTTGTTGTTGCTGTTGTTGCAACATAAAAGCTTTTAGATCAAGTTCTACACTTTGAAATAGACTTGATAATAGAACCATAGCACGTTTTTCATCATCTTTAAAATACTCAAAAAGTTTTTTCGATAAGTTAGGTAAATATCCATCATCTTCAATTTTCTCAATAATTGATAGCATGCATAAAGCATATTGCGATGCTAAACCTTTACCCAATGCAATCGTAGTTACAAATGCTGCAAATTGATCTAGGATTTCTTGACTTGACTTAATATCTTGAATACATTGCTTAAGTAGTTTTTCGCGTTCCTGAGGATCAAATGTTGAGAGAAATTGTTGTACATACTTTTCAAAGAATTTCTCTGCTTGTGCTCTAAGTGCTTCAAGTTGTGCATTATTTCCACCTGTCATAATACAATATACCTCCTAGTTATTTTTTTTTATTTGCTGCAAATTATTTTTCTGATTTTCTCAACTTCCTCTTTTTCAAGTGTAGCATTAATTTCGATAATTTTACCAATTGGTGATTCTACTAGACGAACGGTTCCTCTGTTTCCAATTATTCTTTTTAAATCGTCTAAAATTGGTTGGGCTTCTTTTGCATCTTTAAATACGCGACATGGATAGCGTATTATAAATACATCTTTCTTTTGCATAAGCATTTCCTCCTTTTAGCTGAAATTTGAAATTTCATGAAGTCGTTTCATGCGTTCGGGAATTGGATCAATTTGCGCAAGTGTAAGTAAATACATCAAAACATGAAATCTTTCTGCTTCACCTAGATTTTGCATTGCTTTATCTATTACATGTGATGCAAGAGTAAGAACAACTTGATCCTGCATGGATTCATGCATATCCATACATTTTCCTATAAAGTAGAGTAGTCTTAAAACTTCTTGATACATTGTACATGCAAAAAGCATTATTTTTCTGAATTTTTCTTCATCTTTGGCAACTTCAAAAAGTAAGTCAATATTTCCACTTTGAGTTAAATCTGTAAATATCATAAACCCTTCATATGCCTGATCCATTAATTTTTCGATATTTTCCTGCATAACACTTTACCTCCTTTTTATTTTAGTGAAAATGTTTACCTTGAGAGTCATCGTCATCGAAAAATTCATCAAAAGCAACATTCGGATTTATATATTGTTGAAATCTATTTACAATCTTTTTAAGCAGTGTAGTCTTTATAAGAATTGCTTCGAGACACATTTCTACAAAAAGCTCTTTATCCAGAGTACTTAACTCTTTGTACTTTTGTAGGATATCCTCAAGCGTAATTTTCTCGGGATCCTTACCAACCATTTTTATAATTGGAATGTGAATGTAAGGACTTAACGTAAGCGCAGCAACAATTAAGTCTGATACAAATTGTATATCTTCAATTTTTTGAAAAACATCTAAATTCACTTGCTTTGAAATTTCAAGTACAACTTTTTTTGCAAGTTCGGGATCTTCAATAGGAATCAATTTAATTTGAGGAATTTTTTCGATGAGTTCTAGAAAGTTGTCCATAGCATTATACCTCCTTCTTTTTTTATTTTGGTAGATTTTGAAAGTTTGGTACATATGTCATAAAATCTGGCGTTACAAAGATTTTAAATGGAATGTGTGGAAGTAAGTATCTATTGTAACGCCATGTTGTAGCAATTACCTTTGGATAAGTTTTCAAAGCATATTGCAATGTAATTGGATTGTCATCAATTAAATAAGCATCTAGCTTTTTTGCAAAATCGACGCGTTTAATTGGATCAATCAAATCAAATTGAAAATCCAAAAATGTAATGTAGTCTTTTAAATATTGTAGCGTATCCTTGTAAATCGATTTGTCACGCGCCGATACAAAGTACACTTTATATTTTTCTAGTGTTTTGAGAAATTCTAAAACTGATTTTGGGATTGGATTTTGCAACTGTACTTTGTGTACCTGTAGTATTTCATCTTTTGAAATATTCCATTTATAGCTTACAGGATCCCAGTGGAATTTATCTGGATACAATTTATACGCATAATAAGAAAATGGTAAAATTGTGTTATCCAAGTCAATGACTATATTTTTCGTACTCATTTACAACCCCTCTCCATCTACAATTTTTTCAAAGTACTTTAGATTACATGCATTTACATTTTTCAATTTTTCTGAAAAGAGTCTCAATATTAAACTTTCCAAAATCTTGTAATCTCCTTTTAAACCTTTTTCAAATAAATGCAAATCATTTTCATCATTTACAACATGTTTATACGTTTTCAAAGCATAATTACGCACATGCTTTGTATGTAAAAGTAACGAAAACAGAGATTTCCTCGTTTCGTAAACCAGTTTATCTAAAAATAGAATGACTGGAAATAGTTTCTTTTCAGGTAGATAAAGCGAAACTGGAATCCGTTCTTTATCTGGATACAGCGAAATAAAGATAAGGTTTACGTTACGTCTAAATTTGTACAGTGGTAGGCTTTTAATGTCATTTACAATGTTGCAGTAGGTGAGAAATGCAAGCATGTAGATGCACGATGCATTTGCTTGCATCGTTGAAATACTCAGTGTATCTCTTTTCTTTTGTAGATAAGTGTAAAGATGCTCAATTACATTTTTTGCTTTAAGTTTTCCGTTTAATGCTCCGTATACTAGACATGTGAGAGTTTTGAGATTTTCAATTTTGTCAAGTTTGAAAGCCATTTTCTGAAAT
>Ga0256836_1000032_pt1 | contig 101393 bp, 95 predicted proteins | sample 4561380metaG_FD_185974 | JGI IMG/M metagenome (GOLD analysis project Ga0256836, IMG submission 185974) | Hydrothermal vent microbial communities from Guaymas Basin, Mexico - 4561-380 | ecosystem: Environmental > Aquatic > Marine > Hydrothermal vents | place: Mexico: Guaymas Basin | collected...
AGAAGATTAAAAATGGTCATTAAAAACCCCTAATGTTAGGTCTTTTTACGAATATCCCTATTTACAGGGGTTTTGTATCTACTTATCTACCATACGTGTAGTTTATAAAAATTCTATCGTACTTATCCCCTTCTTTTATTTCTTATCTACCATACGTGTAGTTTATAAACCGCATATCTTCCGTAAAATGCCTATTTACGCGCTTATCTACCATACGTGTAGTTTATAAATATTTACGCGCATATTTTTATACATTTCAATCCTTATCTACCATACGTGTAGTTTATAAATTTTTTATCCCCTTTAATAACAATAAAACTTACTTATCTACCATACGTGTAGTTTATAAACGGGAAAGAATGAAAAGGGGGCAAAAAGGGAACTTATCTACCATACGTGTAGTTTATAAACTCCTTTTATTTAAAGTCAAAAGCATTCTTAATCTTATCTACCATACGTGTAGTTTATAAAATTAACAATATCAGCACCAGTTTGTATTAAATCACTTATCTACCATACGTGTAGTTTATAAAGTAATATATGTTGTAATATTGCTTGTTTGCGTCTTATCTACCATACGTGTAGTTTATAAAACTAAACAAAATATGGCCGTGATGATTTACGTCTTATCTACCATACGTGTAGTTTATAAAGTCAAGGTGTTTTGTAATTTCGCACTCATATACTTATCTACCATACGTGTAGTTTATAAATTTGAATCGGATATTTCTATCAAATTCTTTAACTTATCTACCATACGTGTAGTTTATAAAGCCGAAACGCCCGAAAATACGGGATTCCGAGCCTTATCTACCATACGTGTAGTTTATAAAATTACGGCGGAAACGCTTAATATGGAACGCGGCTTATCTACCATACGTGTAGTTTATAAACCTGTCGCCCCATTATTTCAACGTTTTCCATACTTATCTACCATACGTGTAGTTTATAAAAGTTACATAGATTCCCGCACGCCCGTGATTAATCTTATCTACCATACGTGTAGTTTATAAATTTTTCGATTTTTTTGATATTAAATATAAATCCTTATCTACCATACGTGTAGTTTATAAAGCGCTGATTCCGCCTCTTGTGGCATCACGCATCTTATCTACCATACGTGTAGTTTATAAACTCTTTTTTAAAAAGCACTTTAAAAACTTTTTTCTTATCTACCATACGTGTAGTTTATAAAAAATACTAAAAAATCGTTTCCGATTTTTAATACTTATCTACCATACGTGTAGTTTATAAAAATGCCGCGTTTCTTTCTCGTAATTTCTTATTTCTTATCTACCATACGTGTAGTTTATAAAGTCCTTCCGCTTACGATTCCGCCCGGGATTCCCTTATCTACCATACGTGTAGTTTATAAAATATTGGTGAATTTTTTCACAATTCCCGGGAGCTTATCTACCATACGTGTAGTTTATAAATGTTGCCCCCTCTTTCTTTTTTAATAATCAAACTTATCTACCATACGTGTAGTTTATAAACACTTCGCTATTTAAGCTGTTAAGTGTTGCGTGTCTTATCTACCATACGTGTAGTTTATAAATTTAGCGATGTTAAGTATTCAAGATGTTTACTCTTATCTACCATACGTGTAGTTTATAAATCCAGCGTCAATAATGTTTATATCGTCGCTAACTTATCTACCATACGTGTAGTTTATAAAGTTCATCTTCCGGGTTAAAAGTCGGGTCAGCACTTATCTACCATACGTGTAGTTTATAAACCGCACATAGCCACGCCGCCGCTTTTTTATACCTTATCTACCATACGTGTAGTTTATAAATGAGTGTTTCTGTGTCCGAGTATCTGGGATACCTTATCTACCATACGTGTAGTTTATAAAGCCGAAACGTTAAAAATGGAACGGGGCAAAGACTTATCTACCATACGTGTAGTTTATAAACAGCACTCCCATAAAAAAGCCTTTTCCCCAGTCCTTATCTACCATACGTGTAGTTTATAAAGCCGGTATGTTTATTATTTTATTATCCCAGTCCTTATCTACCATACGTGTAGTTTATAAACCACGCCGCACCTTTTTTTAGGTTTCTTTTCCCTTATCTACCATACGTGTAGTTTATAAATGAGTGTTTCTGTGTCCGAGTATCTGGGATACCTTATCTACCATACGTGTAGTTTATAAAAAACTCTTGAAAAATTCTTCCTTATATCTATCCTTATCTACCATACGTGTAGTTTATAAAGTTAATGTCGTTTTCAAATTCTTCAAGAGCCCCTTATCTACCATACGTGTAGTTTATAAATGTGTAGCGACAATAGTTTTTCCCACGCCTCCCTTATCTACCATACGTGTAGTTTATAAATTTAGCTATGCTAAGTATCCAAGACGTGGATTCTTATCTACCATACGTGTAGTTTATAAATTCAAAACTAAAAGCGTTTTTAACAGATTCCTCTTATCTACCATACATGTAGTTTATAAAAATCCATACGCATAACCAAAAATTTTATATTTTTTTCCTTATCTACCATACGTGTAGTTTATAAAAAATCTTCTTTTCTTAACTCCCCTGCCCTAATCTTATCTACCATACGTGTAGTTTATAAAAATGGTACTCGCTTTCATCATACGCGTGCATACTTATCTACCATACGTGTAGTTTATAAAGAGCTACAAAAACTATACAAACAAGTAAACAACTTATCTACCATACGTGTAGTTTATAAACTTGCTCTTTCCTATGCTTTTGGGGGTATAATTTATCTACCATACATGTAGTTTATAAAAGCGAGTTTTTTGGTGGAGATGTCGGGAATCGAACCCGAGTCCAGAAGCAGATTGCCATAAGCGTCTACACGCTTAGTCCGTTGATTATACTGCTCTTCCGGGCTCAGCGGACAAAGCCTTTGCGGAAGAGAGGGGTGTTATGTTTTCGGAAGCGCTCCCACACCCGAAAGAGAACCTCCTATCCGCACCTTACTTTCTCTGCGAGGCGGCGGAAGACCTCGGTGCAGAGATGAGCCCTAACTGCTAACGATTAAGCAGCAGCTTTGGCTGCTGCCGGGCTGTAGTCTGTATTATTTGCTGCGTTTACTTTTTTCGGGCCGTTTTAGCGCTTGCCCAGGCGCGCGTGCAGCTTAGGGCTTTCTACCCCTGTCGAAGTCCAGGTCATCCCCGGAAGATTCTCATAAAGAACTATCCGCAAATGACCTGTGTAATAATACAGGATTTTCCCCAAAAAATCAAATTTATGGGAAAATCCACAGACATTATATCCTCTTGAAAAAAAATCAAAAATTAACACGCGGGAATAAACCCCTCGTGTTTAAACATTGCAATTTTTTTGACACTTCCGTCTGTCTGTCTGTGTTCTTCCACTATTCTCTTCGTAAAAGAAAAAAGAGGGGTTCCTATGTTCTCGAGTTCTTCAATAAGCGGTTTCATAAGCCAGAGAGCCCCTCCAATCATAAAGCCCAAATTGAGCTTTTGAAACTCTTTTTCGTCAATTAAATATTCGCGTTTATCCCCGTTTTCTTTCACTTCTTTTATCATTTTTTCAACTTCTTCTTTTACGGGAGAACTTTCATCAATACAGAAATCGATAATCAAATCATATATTGCTTCCGCCCTTCTTCTAACTTCATTTGTGCTTGGAAGTTCATCGAAAGTCAATAATTCAATTAATCTTTTTCTGTAAAGAGACGGCAAATCGGTTACCCCCTCTTTTCTTTGCTCTTCCGTGCTTGGGTGTTGCGTAAGATTAAGTATCAAACTATATTTTGCATGTTTCATTTTAAACTCCTTTTTTTTATCAATATAATGCGTAGTGCGGACATCTGCAGTGATAACACCTGCTTTTGTCCACGGCAGCGTCAACAGCGGGTTTTAACCATTCATCAGGTTCTACACCTTCCATCCATTCTTTTGTGTATGCGTCATAATTGTTGTCAAATATCAATTCCGCTTCAGCTATATAATCCCCGTTTTCATCTTTTACAATTTTTTTAATTCTTTCAGCCTTTATATGCACATCGCCCCTGTGTTCATCAGCGGTCACGATGATATACCCTTGTTTGACAACAAATAAAGCATGGTCACTGTTTGCCAGATGCCCCCTTCTCTTAACATAGACAGGTTTGAGAATTTCTCCATTTTCTCCCGCCACAATTGTTGCGAATCCCGTATTACTATATCCTCCGCCTCTCTCCCAAAGAGCCGGAAGATGTTTTTTACCGGTTTTATCAAGATTTATAACATTCATAAACACTCCTTTTTTTTAAAATTTTTTGTTTAACAATTAAAATTATATATAAGTATTGCGTCAAAAAATGTCGTTTATTTAAAAAACTACAATAGCAACTACTAAATAAAAAATATTGATTTTAAAAGATTTTTTTTAAAACTACATTAGTAACTATTGAATATTGCCACCATTAGATTTTGTTTTTACTGGCTTAAAAAGATTTAAAAACTACAATAGTAACTAATGAATGATTTGTTGATGATAACGGAAAAAAACACATAAATTATCAATTTAAAAACTACAATAGTTACTACTGAATTAACGATATTTTGTTTATAAGTGTTATTGAATTTAAATTTAAAAACTACAATAGTTACTACTGAATCCAAACATTTATCAAATAAATCCAGCTTGTATAGTAATTTAAAAACTACAATAGTAACTACTAAATCGAATTTCACAGATTCTCAGATATTGCGAAGCATTTATTTAAAAACTACAATAGTTACTACTGAATCTGATTCTTTGTATTCTGTTTTCCAGAATTTCTGTATTTAAAAACTACAATAGTTACTACTGAATCGGAATCACTGCCGCTGCTACTGCTGTTATAATTACAGCTGATTTAAAAACTACAATAGTTACTACTGAATTTTTTAACGATTTTTTCACCTTTTGTAATTAAATCAAGATTTAAAAACTACAATAGTTACTACTGAATCAGATAAGGCGTTCATCGGTGTTTTGCAGCAGGAAGCATTTAAAAACTACAATAGTTACTACTGAATCTTCCGAGTAGATTCCATCCTACAACCACAAAAAAATTTAAAAACTACAATAGTTACTACTGAATAAATTTTTTAAATTGTTCATATTTTTACCATAAATAATATTTAAAAACTACAATAGTTACTACTGAATTTAACCGCTACGTCTTTTTGCAATACCTGTTCCTATTTAAAAACTACAATAGTTACTACTGAATATAGGATTGTGAATATGTCCGCATAAAACAAATTTATTTAAAAACTACAATAGTTACTACTAAATTTTTCCAGGTAATTAAAAGCCTGTTTATACTTATTAATTTAAAAACTACAATAGTTACTACTAAATGCATCAAATTTCGGGAATCCCACCAACCATACTCCCTTATTTTGGGCTTTTTCCAATCGATTACAAATTTTCAATCATCTCTTTAATATTTTCCGTTAACCGCCATTTTATCGTTATTTTCCCAATTTGTCAATAAAACGGGGTTGGAAAATTAAAGAAACAATGAATCTGTTTTTAAATCAAGAACCCCTGTATCTTCGTCAATTAAACCTGCCGAATAATTTTTATCAACTACATAATATTTTTTCTCGACAAATTTCCTGTCAAAGAATCTCAGCAGAGTTTTTTTATCGTTTTCATAAACAGTAAATCTGAATAAAGAAACAAATTCCGAATAGTTTTTTAAGAGAACTTTCTTTTCGGAATAATTCATTTCCGTATCCGAAATAACCATATAGAATTCATCAAAGAGGCAGAATCCGTCAATTGTGCCGTTACTAAAAAAATTGAACAGATTTTTATAATCTTTTTTCAGTTCTTCAATTCTTAAAATTATTCTTTTTTCAAAAGGATAAGATTCCTTTAATTTTATTCTAAAAGGAACGAATACGCTTTCCGAAACATCGTTTATAAGTTTCATTTCTTTGCTTACCTTTTCAAAGAAAAGAATCTCTTTCTCGGAAACTGGACATTTTATCTCTTTTTTTCTTTTGCTTATCAGTTCGTTTAAAAAAGCATAAAATCCCTCCAAATCATATCTTCTGAGGTTTTCAAGCTGAAATACGGTTTTCTGCGCATTCTGAATATTTACAACGTCGTTCCTGTAAATATTATTAACCTCCGTATTCGTTTTAAACAGGAAAACCCTGCAGTTTTTCTTTCGGGCGTTTCTGTTTATCCGTCCCGCAAACTGAATTTCTTTGTCAAAATAACTCTCCTCTTTGAACCCTATATCCATATCTATATCCACACCGGCTTCTATGACCTGCGTTGAAACAAGAAGAATCTTTTCTTCTTTGCCGGCGTTTTGAATATCGTAAAGGATTCTGTTCCTGTATATCTTGTTTACGTCTCCCGTTAAAAGATATTTTTTATATCCTTTGAAACCGTTAAAAGACTCCTCAAAGAATCTTTTCGCTTTCTTTTTTGTCATAAATTCTATAAGAACCCTGTTTTTCTCTCCGTCGTGTTTATTAAAAGCATTTTCTATATCCTTACGCAAAAGCCCGATATTTTTGTCGTCTTTAAAAGAATAAACGCAATCGCCTTTTCTTAAGCGTTCAAAATTTACCCTGTCCGTAAAATACTTAAAATCCTCTTCTTTAAAACGGATTCTCTCCGTCTTTCCGTTCCATTCAACCATAAATTCGTTTTCTGCAAGTTTTTGGTGTCTGTCTAAAATGACTGCGGTTTTATTTTTATTATCCCCCTCCAGGAAATTGCCAAAAGGCTCTACGGGATTTGTAGCGCTCATTAAAACGAATTTTGTATTAAGCATATTTCCCGTTTCCGCCAGGACGTTTATAAAAGGGGAAAACATCTTAATCGGAATGGATTGAATCTCGTCGATAATAACCAAGGATTCCGCAAGCTGCCAAAAATTAACGGCGTCGTTTCTGCCGTTGCCGAAAAGAATATTAAAAAACCCCACGCTTGATATTAAAACAATCGGCGTGTGAAACATTTCTTTATAAAGAAGGATTCCGCTTTCTCCGTAAGAATCTTCATCCCTGTTTTTTTCTATACCCGTGACCGAATTAATTATTTGAAAATCCTCTCCCTTTTCAAACCCGTTTTTCTCAAGCGTTTCGGCCATCTGGTCTATCAGCGTGTTAAACGGAAAAACGTAAAATATTCTTTTAAATTTTTTTGCGGACATAAGATTTAAGCTCATAAGCGTTTTCCCCGCCCCCGTAGGAGCGTTGATAAAAAATATGTTTTTATCTTCAATGGCGCGGGTAAAATTAAAATAAGCAAGCTTGCTCAATTTTCCGCGCACCAGATTTATTCCGCTCTTCCCGTTTTCTACAAGTTTCAGGTATTCTCTTTTAAACACATCGGCTTTTTGTAAAAAAGAGTCCGAATCGGCAAACCCGAAATCTATCTCCTCCGGTTTTTTAATATTATTGTAAAACGAAAACGTGGCATAGGAATCCGAAGCGCACAGCAATGAGTAGGCATATCTGGCAAATACGTATTTCTGATACGGATTAAACCCGGAATGTAAAGAGCCGGATTCTTTTTTTGCCCTTTTCCCAAGCAGAGGTTTTCCCGTTTTTTTTGTTTCGGACTTTTTATAAGAAAGTATATTTTTAAACACGTCCCTTTTTGTTTCAGAGCCGAAAAGATATTCGTCTGTATTTTCGTCATATTCCGTAAAAAAATCAAAAAGCGGTTCCATAAATTCCATTACGTCTTTAAAAGATTCGTTTATTGAAAAATTATCCCGTTTTTTCAGAAATCTCATCAACTCCGTCAGATTTGTCTCATTAATATTGTTCTTTTCAAATATCTCGTTTATGGTTTCCAGCAACCCGTTGTTTTTTTGAGATTTGATTTCAATAAACTTTTTTAGATTCTTTAAAAGCCATTCTCCGAATTTTTCCGATTTTGATTCCGTCAAGGTCAAAAGACGCCCGTATCCGTCTTTCAAATAAGAGTGATGGCCGGCAATAAGGCACGCCCCAAGGACTCCTAAAAAGCATTCATTGTCTCCAAATTTTTCATTAAACAGCAAAGGGAGCCCGTATTTTGAGTGCGAACCGTCGAGTTCCGTATCTGTTCCCCTTATTTTCTTTTGAAAACCTCTTGATTTTTTCCCCAGGTCGTGAAAAACGGCAACATCCCTTAAAAACTTTTCAACGGTTTCTGATTCCGTGTTAAAGAATCCGTCAATAACGTTTTTCTCAAAAAGAAAATAAAAAAAATTTTCCACTTTTTCATGGTGCTCTTTTAAAGTCTCCGTTTTGCAAATATTCTCACCCTTTCTTATCGTATGGGCAAGTATTTCTTCGTTGATTCCTACAGACATTGACAAACCTTGTTTGTTTGATTTTTTTTAAATTATACAAAACAATTTCAGGTTTGTCAATTATTTTGACATATATGATAAGTCTGTATGCCTGTAGATTTTGGAAAATGTAAAATGTATTTAACATTTTTAAGCAAATTTTAGAAACTACATTAGTAACTACTGAATTTCTACAAATCGCTTTAATTCGTCTGTTTCTTTAATTTAAAAACTACATTAGTAACAATTGAATACATTCCGTTTTAAACTCGGATGGCTTACACTAATATAATTTAAAAACTACATTAGAAACAATTGAACCAGTTAAAACAGCAATCGCACAATACAAATCGGAATTTAAAAACTACAATAGTAACTATTAAATTTAAAATATTATAAGCTTCTTTATATCCCTTACCGTATTTAAAAACTACAATAGTAACTATTAAATAAATCTTAAACCCGCCAAACGAAAATGATATCAATTATTTAAAAACTACAATAGTAACTATTAAATCCGATTTCCATACCTTTAAATTTTTTATTTTTCGTATTTAAAAACTACAATAGTAACTATTAAATGATTATCTATATGAATTAACCTTTGACATGTATAATTATTTAAAAACTACAATAGTAACTATTAAATAATAGAATAAAAGAAAAACTTTTAAGGAGGAAGAAAATTTAAAAACTACAATAGTAACTATTAAATTTCGCTGATAGTGTTTTTACGCAGCGTTTTTACTTCATTTAAAAACTACAATAGTAACTATTAAATTCTCAGCTTGCGTTTAAAGAAGACTTTCATCGTTAGAGTATTTAAAAACTACAATAGTAACTATTAAATTGAATGTTTACGTTTTTTATCTCTATCCACTCTTTTATTTAAAAACTACAATAGTAACTATTAAATCAGAGCCGTTGGAACAACAATTTATGTACCTTTATTTAAAAACTACAATAGTAACTATTAAATACATCAAATTCTGGGAATCCTGCCAACCATACCCTCATATTTTCGGACTTTTCCAACTAATTATAAATTTTCAATCATCTCTTAAAAATTTCTTATTAATTGCCATTTTATCGTTATTTTCCCGATTTATCAATAAAACGGGGTTGGAAAAATTAGAAAAAATACAAAGGAAAATATCCGCTGTTTCCCTCTTCGGGCGTTTCTATCGTTTCGAATTTGACAAAATAGAAATTTTCCAAATTCTCTTTTCCAACCGATTCCACTTTTAATCTGCAGTTATCAACCTTTTTTACGGAATAGAAAAGATTGTATTCATATCTGCCTTCTTTATTAAGCTTATAAGGAAGCACCTCTCTGTAAATTTTTATTCCGTCCTGATAGAAATCATCCTTTGTGCAAAAGAGTCCGTAGGGAATCTGTTCTTCCTCTATGTAATCGTCTTTACTCAAACCGAAACTGTCATAGCATAAAAAGGCGTCGTCGGAATCCTCGGCATCGCTTATAAACTCCATTTCCGCAAAAAGTTCATTTTTTCCAAGATACGGAAGAAAAACGGATTCTTTTTTTATGATTCTGCTTCTCAGCTCGTCATACAAAGTGTCGTTTTCTTCTTCCGAGGCAACGATTATAAGCCATTCGGGGTCTTTTAGAAGATACTCCCTCAGCATAAGAGTCTGCCCTTTTCCCGTCGCCAGTCCGCTTGAATGCAAAAAATTATGCGGCATAATCTCAAAAGCGCTTTCATTTCCCCTTCGCACTGTTTTTTTCCCGCCGCCGCCAAAAACCGAGAAAAGCGGTTTAGGAATCACTGAGACTTTCAAATGTTTCAGTTTTTCGTAATATTCGATATCTCCGGCACCTTTGCCGGAAAGTTTCTGGGACTTGATTTTAAACAGGTTGTCTCTCCCGTTTATTCCAAGCACAGACCCGAACAGACCCAAAAGGAAAGGCTTGTGTGCCTGACCGAAAGTCAGGAATATGTGCCCCGGATTCTTTTTCCCCAGTAAATTGTACTCAGGCTTTTTAAAATGGGCATATTTGCCTTTAAGGGTAAAAGCAAAAGCTTTTTTCATAATAAATCCTTTAAAAATTAAATTTTCTTTATAGAGGCTCCTGTTTCCTTTAATGCGTCCAAAGTTTTTTCATCAATGGAAATTTTGTTCGGATTGTAATAAATTTCAATCGCGTCTATGTCTTCTTTTTTCTCCTTAATTAAATCAAAGAAATTTTCTTTTACAGACAGGACTCCTTTTTCTTCAGTGTCGTCAATGTCAAACTCTATAAACTCAACAAGATTCCCCGGATAGAAATGGCTTTCCTCTTTTAATTCCAAAAACACGGCAAAACTGTTTTCGCACCCGACTTTTGCCGCGCTGTTGTATGCCGTAACCCCTTTAAGAGCCGCTTCTTTAAATTCAAGATAATCATCCTCGGTAAAGTGGTAAGGTTTGCCGTTTAAAAGAATCTCTCTCAGGTTCTTTATTGCCTGCAGTTTTTGTTTCTTTTCTTCTTCATCAAGTTTTTCATATCTTTTCTCCACGTTTTTTAAGGCGTCTTCAATAATTTTTTTGAATTTGTCTTCCCCTAAAACCTCATTCGCGTCGCTCCACGAATTCGGAATAACCGCAAAATTATAAAAATAATCCGCCCTGTCTATAATAACGGCCTTCCCTATCGTTGTATTGGAATCTTTTTTATCGTCTTTCGCATTGCTTTCCTTTTCAGACGCCCCGGAAAAAGGAGAAAGTATGCTTTCTTCTATGACCCCCGTGTAATCGTTAAGATTCTCTCCGTGATTAATTTGCACCACGCCTCTTACGGAAAAAGCGTTTTTATCAAAAGGCGCAGCTGTTCCGAACAGTCTTACATCGTCGCATTGCAAAAGAGCATATAAAGGAATTACGGTTTTGTTTATTTCTTTGTCGTCAAGCCCGAAAAGACTCTGGAACCTCTGAGGGAAATTCATCACTTTAAGAGTGGTTGTTTCCGCCTCTTTTTTATTGTCTTTTTGATTTTCGCTTTTAAACGTTTTTTTATAAAACACCCTGCTGTTTTCAACTTCATTTTCAATATAGCGTCTAATGGCAAATTTTAACGCTTTGTCGCTTGCAAACATTTTTCCGTCTTTATCCGTTTTCGGATACCCGTTGAAATCCGCGTTCCAATTTGAATATTTTGCGGTAAGCCCTATGATTCCAAAAACTTTTTTATTAAATTTTTTCATTTTTATTCTCCTTTGTCAGATTTTTTTTTATTTTCAAAATCAAAAATATACGCAACGTCGTCATAAACGGCGGTTGCACCCTCCAGAAGACTTACGGAATCCAGCCTCTCTTTCGGATTCCTTACACTTCTTAACGCTAAAACGGCATTTGCCGCCAAAGTAAGATAATGGTTAAAAGGCAGGTCGTGGCCGTAGCTTCTAAACAGAGTGTTAATTTCATTTAATGCCGCTTTTAAAATTGTCGACTTGTTTATTGAAGGAAGCAGCACGCCCATTGTTATGTAAGTAGCCGTTTTCTTTCTTCTGTAAAGCTCCCTTATTAACAACCCTATTAAATAACTTACCTCATCAACGGTCAGATTTTTCGCTTTTTCTTCGCCGGGATTGTTTAAATACTCTTTTATATTTTTAATCTTTCTGCCGTATTCTTTTTTTATTTTATCTTTCATATCCGTTTCTCCTTTTCTTAAAGATTTAACGTAAAATTTTGCGCTGTGCAGATAGCTCAAGGCTTCGTGGACTTCTTCCATATTTTTATCCGTTAAAGGAATCTTTGCCCCGACTTTAATAATTCTTAAAACTATGTCTCTTCCGTTCTTTACCAAATCCCAGAAAAACGATTCTATTTTTTTGCCGTTTGCCTTTTCGGATACGCTTATCAAATCATAATACACCTCCTTTAAATGGTCATAATAGTTTTTTAGATTATTATTTCTGCCTCCTTTTTTACCGCTTTCTTTTTTTGCGGAAATAAACGGTTCAAGAAGCTTTTTATCATAAAGGCCGAGAATCCGTCTATAGCTTTTTATTTCCGCCGCGTCTTTTGTTCTTACGGAAAAAAATACGAAATGGGGTTTTACCCTGTCCGTTTTTTCATCGTAAATATCAAATCTCTCCAATACAAGAGACGCCCCGTCGGTTTTTTTGTCAAAAACAAATACCGTGCCCTCCGTCTGAACCTCGTTTGCCGTATATTCGCTTAACAGCAGCCTTGCCAAAAGAACTTCTCCGTATTCTCCGTATATCGTTTCCATATCCGAGAATAAAGGTTTTAAAAGAGGCTTGCTTTTGTCCACGTAAAAGCTGTCCGCAAAAGGATACTTGAACACCGCATTATTGTTCTGGACGTTTTGCACGCATATGCTGTTTTTTTTGTATGAATAAGGTATCGTATATCTGTATATATCCATATCCCCTTTTAAAATATTCCTGAAAGGATTGTTTTTTTTGTCCATAAAATATATGTTTTGAATTTTTTTTATGTCTTCACTTGAAACTGTCTCTTTACTGAATTTCTCAAAGAAATCCCAAATATCCAGGAATTCGTCCAGGGGCAGGAATTTTATGAAAACTTTGCTCCAATCCCATTTGTTTTTCTTTCCGTTTCCGCAATTTTTGGCGTATTCTTCGGCATATGTCTGTAAAACGTTTTTATTGTTCGTTTTCTGAATAAGATAACGCTGAATGGCGCTGCCGAGGAATCCTGTCTTCAATATACAGTTATTTTCCTGTGTTTTTTTAAAGACATTTAGAAACTGCTCAATCGTTTTCTTATTCGTTTTGCCGTCGATAACTTTTTCCTGATATTCCTGCAACAGTTTTTCATAAGTAAAATAAATCTTTTTTCCCGTATTGTTATTGATTATCGATTTTTTTATTTTATCTTCTTTCTCTTTCTTTCCGATAACCGAACCGGTAATATACGCCTTATCGGGAAACACTTTTTCATAATCAATCGTATTAATGGCGAAATTTGCCTGTTTGCTCGCAAAAAAGCCTGTTCTTCTTATCAGAAATTTGAATAAATGAATATACAGAGCTTCGGTCAGATTGTTATAAGAGCTGCTGTCTCTTCCGTCGGCAGCCTCCAGCATCGCTCTTTGTATAAAAGAAACGCCCTGACCGCCGTTTTTATCCACTTCATATATTATAATACGATTTTTTTCTTTTTTCAGAAAAAAGACTTTGTCTTTTGAGAGATTTCCGTCCTTGTCATAAAATACATAAAAGACGTTTCTCCCTTCGTCGTTAAAGTAATCATTAATAAAAGAATCTTTAAAAAATTCGTCTAAAAAAGCTTCTTCGGCGTCTCCTTTGAGTTTTTTATTTCTCTCAACGGACGGTTTTATCAGATTCCTTAGCATATTTCGCCTCCCTGAGATTTTATTGCAACTATTTCACTGAAGCCTCCTCCTAATGACGCGTTCTTTATCCCTACGCCCGTAGCAAAAAAAATCTTTGCTATTTTTTGTGAAACGGAATCCTGTTTGAAAATTATCTTCATTTTATTGCCAAGCGGTCTGATTCCTTTCTCTTTATAATTAACACAGACAGGATATTTGTTTAGAACTTCCACATATTCAATAAAATCATGTTCATTCCCGTTTTCATTCAGGAAGAAAGAAAGCTTTTTGTCTCCGTTCATTATTAATAATTTGACGAGCTCCTCTTTTCCGTCTTCCTGCACCCAGTATTTTTTGTCTTTTTTAACGAAAAATACTGGGTTGCGGGTAATTAACGCTGGAATACGGAAAGAATCAAAATCCGCAGAAGAAATTGTATCGGGGGTAAGCCTCATTATTTCCGTTTCCGATTCCCTTATCTTTTTTACAAGACTCTCTTCAAGTGTTCTTATTTTTATCTTGTAATTTCCCGGTTTATATACTTTATCCTTTACATATCCCATTCCGGAATAAACATAAGGTTTATAATGTCTGGAATAATGCTCTTCTTTTGAAAATGAAAAAGCAAAAGCAACGGCTTTTCCTATATAAGCATAGGATTCCGGCAGCTTCAACTCTTTTTTTAGAAAAACGTCCATTGTTATTTCATAAATTTTCATTTTTAAACCTTTTTTATTATTTCATATGCAAAATTATATCTAAATGCTTTATTCTTGTCAATATATTTGACAAAAATAAAATATTTTTCTTATTTTTTTACATTAAGAAAAACAACGCAAAAAAATAGAAAAAAAAATATTTTAAAAGTGTGTCACTAAACTATACACAAAGATTCCGACAAAAGATGATGAGAAATTAAGCAATTATTTAAAAACTACATTAGTAACTACTGAATTTGTTTAATTACATAAAAAAACGTGTAACAGAACTTATATTTAAAAACTACATTAGTAATTATTGAATTCAGGTGGCGTTGCATAGGGATGAAGGCTATATTGAATTTAAAAACTACAATAGTTACTATTGAATCAAAGATAATTATAAACATATGATTCTAAGCTTCAAATTTAAAAACTACAATAGTTACTACTGAATATTGAGTTTTACGATAAAAACAATTTGAAATATGATTTAAAAACTACATTAGTAACTACTAAATTTAAACTCAAAGGATTCGACATAACTTTCCAATAATTATTTAAAAACTACAATAGTTACTACTGAATAAAAGACGATATTTTTGCATTAGTCGAGCCTGAAGATTATTTAAAAACTACAATAGTAACTACTGAATAAAAGTCCCTTTATTTAGTAATGCTACTACAATGTGATTTAAAAACTACAATAGTAACTACTGAATTGTTCTACAAAGTTTGTTATTTCTCTAATTTTGTCTTATTTAAAAACTACAATAGTAACTACTGAATCATTAAATAAGCGTTTCTGCTCCGGGGGGATTCCTTGATTTAAAAACTACAATAGTAACTACTGAATGTCGCTTTGCTTAATTTCGCCGTTTTTAATTTTGTATTTAAAAACTACAATAGTAACTACTGAATAAGTCCCTCATTTTTCTGAGCTATTTTATTTTTTTTATTTAAAAACTACAATAGTAACTACTGAATATAAAGAAACGTTACTTAAGTTGCAAATAGACAGATTTAAAAACTACAATAGTAACTACTGAATCTTTCCTATTGCAGTACCCAAAAAATTCCTTAGTTTTATTTAAAAACTACAATAGTAACTACTGAATACATCAGATTTCGGGAATCTCATCAACCACGTCCCCGTATTTTCGCGTTTTTTCAACCGATTACAGATTTTCAATCATCTCTTCAATATTTTCCGTTAACTGCCATTTTATCGTTATTTTCTCAATTTGTCAACAGAATGAGGTTGGAAAATTATTAAAAAAAATATAAAGGAAAATATCCGCTGTCTTTCGGACGTTTCAAGAACAATTGATATAATTGTGAATCTCCCCGCCCAATTACTTTGTAATTTGGACGGAGTATTCTTGCTTAGGATTTGATAAAAATAAAACAACAAAAGGAGAAAACAAATGGCAGAAAAAATCTTTATAAAGAAATGAAAAAGTTTCTCGGCAAAAAATCAAAAGAATTAGTAAAGAGCGAAAAAGACGCAAAAGAATTGTTAAATGAAACAGTCGGAGAAATTAGAGAACGTTTTATTCTGTCTCCTGGTTGGGCACAATGTGAAGAAGTTGCCTTTTTTGAATCCTTTAAAGAATTCTTTAAAGATTTCGTAATAAAAGAGAGAATAAGAGAAGGAACCGAATATCAGACGAAAGTCCATCTTTCAAATTCCGAAAAATATACCAAAGATAAATATTTGACATACTCCCCACGCCTAAACCACGCCAACCCTAACTGCTGACGCAGTCGCCAAGGAGATTCCGGCTTTAAAACGATGGTTGCCGGCATATAGCCAGTCTTACACCATCTATGCCAAGGGTTGATGCCCCAGCCCTTTATCAAAGATTATTGTATAACACAAATTAATAAAAGATTTCCAAAGGAGATAAACTCCCGAAATCTTTTATCGCCTTATATCTTCTTGGTTGGTCGGGTAGGGTCTGAAGGCAAGGGCTTTACGGCGTAATTTGGTAAAAAAAGAATACTTGAACAGAGATTATATGGAATCCGCAATAGAAGAGTTTGTCAAAAAAAATCCAAAACCGGTTTTGTTTATGGCCTCGGTTATTCTTTCCGACGAAAACGGAAGCATAGTGGAAAGATTTATTCAAAAAGCGGAGGAGTTTAATATAAAACACGTTGCTGTGGATTTCGTTGCCGAAATAGATGAGGCGTGCAATACGGATGTTTTAAAAAATTATCTGATAAAAACCGCGGAACGACACGGACAATTCCATCTCGCAAATATACTAAAAAACGATAACAAATAGAAAAAAACGATTGCCGAAGAAATAGGCATCGACCTTGATAATCTTGACGACTATTTAAAAAAATCTCCTACGTCCAAAAAAGAGACAAAACATTCTTTTAAAGACATTTAAGACGGGTTTTCCAAAAATCCGTTTCTTTACCCGAAGAACGATTGAATCCTTTCTAAAGTCAATAATATTGACAAATAAACCATAAAAACTTATAATTATAAAAAATATTAAAAGGATTCCGTTATGAGAAAAGTAACACCAAAAGAAATGATAGCACAGTTTTATTACAAAAACGAAGCTCCGCTGTCGGATATTATGGTTCCTGAAAGAATAACGGGAAATATAAAAAAAAGAAAAGACGCAACATACAACTATTTTGCGGATTTGGAGCTGAAAATTAAAACCGATTTTGAGCTTGACTTTAAAGGGTTCCAAATAATCACAAAAATGACTGAAGACTGCGAAACGGAAATTGAAAACGCCGTGATAAAAGCCAAAGATTACAATGCGGAAATAAAACTCGCAAATTCCGTGCCTCTCATCGGCGTAAAGCCGAACCTGAGCATATGGATATATAAAAAAGACCAGGCATTCTTCAACAATCTGTATATCGATTATTATATCACTCTTCCACAGACGGGAAAACCGGAAAAATATACGGACAGGATTGAGATTATAAGGGAATCCAGAAACGGAAACGGAAAAGTTAAAAAAACAATATTTGTCAAAGAAAACATCTTTTTTTGACAATGAAAGCGAAAAATGAAAGAATCCTACTCTGTCGGAAAAATCAGGGAAATACTTGAAGAATTGCGTCAATTCCCCAGGAAAAAAATGCCAACCTATAAAATCAATAAAACGGACTCTTTTAAAATTATCGAAACAGACAAAAACCTTTTTATTGTGCTTTTAGATATTCTTTCATCAAAGGATTCCGAAAAACTGCGCGAAATCCGGGAAATCTTTCTCGAATACGTCGAAAAATACGACCCGGAAAAAACAAGTTTTGTCATTTGCGAAGAGAGTCTTATGGAAAGCGGAATATTTACGGAAAAGGTTTTGGGACTGGATTTAAAGGAATTCGTAACCTACAAACTTTTCGATACGGCGTTTTCAAAAAGAAAAATATTTCACCAGACGTCTGTTTTTGATACGACTTTGGGAATATTTGCTTACGAAGCGGGACTTCATTATAAAAACTTTAAAAAAGTCATGAAACGTTTCGGAAATATAAATCTTCCCCTTATTGAAAAAAGTTTGTATTTAAAATATTTTGTTTCGGACTACGTTTTCTTTAATATTTTAAAAAATCTGGAATATTTTGACGAATGGGACGTAAGCATGTTTTTTATCTCAAAAGCAAAAAAACAATTTGTCGTTGAAATGAGAAGACAGATTAAAAGATATGAAGCGGGGGAAACATATATAAGCGAAACCTTTTCGTACGCCGAGAGGTTTTTTGACTTGCTGTCGGAATCTTTTGAGGGACTCAGCAATGAAGAAAAAGAAATTGTTTTAAAATACGCAGATAAATTTGAATCAAGAAAGACAAAGGAATTCAGAAACGGAGAATTCTGTCGGTTCTTAAAAGGGAATTCTTCCGTCCGGTTCATGAAAAAGGAATTAAGCGGCGTAACCGGGAAAGAATATCTGAAACTATACGGAAAATACAGGGATTTACTGAAAGAAACCGATACGGGATTTGAAATGAACGAAGAAAGATACGATGTAAAAATAGAACCCTCCGAATTTCTAACAGCTTTAAAAATATTTACGTTTGAAAAAGCGCTGAGAAAAATATTCCCGCTTTAAACGGGTCCGCAGACAATTAACGTTTTTCCCGGAATTCTCTTCCGGATTCCGTCCTGTTTTTTAACATGTTCCTGTTTCTTGATATCTTTTCGAGTTTTTCAATAATAAGATAACTTCTGAGCAAAGAAGCTTCTTTGTCGTTCATTTTTTCAAATTCCCGGATTCCAAATTTATGTCTGTAGGGAAAATGGGTTATTGCCCATAAAAAAAGTGCGGGATAACTCTTTATTCCTTTTTCATATTTTACATAAACTTTCTTTAAGGAAGACACGTTAATTTTTTCTTTTATCATTTCGGCAACAAAATATTTGATTTTTTTATTTTTCATAAGATATTCGTATTGCCCCTCTGTTACAAGATAATATTCCCCGAGTATTTTTTTGTCCTCGAATTTTTCGATGTCAGCCAGTTTTGAAACGACAGCGGATTGTATGTTTTTGTGTTCTTCCCTGTTTTTAAATCCGACTTCCCAGTATCGTTCCACAATAGAGGCGATAAGTCCGTATCCCGTTTTTATTTCTTTTGGAAAATCACGATGGTCGGCATATGAAGGAAGAGTATAATTTCTGTAATCACAGGAAGGTAAAACCTCAAGGGAAATATATTCAGTCCATTTTCCCAAATCGCTTTGATGAGGATTAAAAGGGACGTTTTCTAAGAACCTGAACATTCCCGTCATGTCTTCAATACTTTTTAGTTTCCATTTTTCCATACCGAATTTATGAATTTCCCGCACGTTCTGAAACATGTAACAGGCTTTTTTGACTTTTTCTACATGCCATTTCTCTAATGTGCATTCCTGAAAAAAAGCATCCGCAAACATTTCACTCATATCCTCAACGTTACCGACATTCCATTCTCCTATTCCCGTGGGAACACAAAAACACCGCTGAAACATTCCGCTCATATCCTTGACGTTGGAAACGTCCCATTTGCTTATATCCCCCGTAAATTTGGATTTGTAAAACATTTTTGACATATTTACCGCGCCCGAAACGTCCCATTCCGACATATCCCCCTGGAAATCCCTTAATCCGTATTCATCGGAAAAAAGAAATGAAAAATCTTCAATATTCGAAACGTCTATATGATTCAGGTCCGCCTTCCAGTTCGGTTTCCCGTTTACCGACTGCTTCTCAAAAATCTCTTTTTTAATATACTCTATCAGCTGTTTTTTATTTAACGGAATTATTTTCTTTTTCAATGTCTTTCCTTTCTATGTTATTTTCTCCGGCAATTCTTATCAAGCGTCTAAAGTTCCCGTTTAAAATAATGTTCAAAGCAAGGAGGTCGGATTCCGTAACTTCAAATTTAAAATCAAAATCCTCCGGCACTATTCCCACTACGGGAACCTGACTTTCTTTCTCAAAACTCATTGTTTCATTAAGTAAGGCAATCATCTTTTTTATTTTTTTCACATTTGTTTTTCCCGTCGCTTTGCTTATAAAATGTTTTTTAAAAAATTCAATCCCCTCAGTACTTGGCGTTCCGTTTAAAAAGAAATCAAGAATCCTTACGCACTCTTTTATTCCGTCCTTTTCTTTGTCATTTTCTTCTTTTTCCAATTTATTTTTCATAAACCCGTAAAAGGACGACACCTTTTCCCTGTCTTTTAAAAAAAAGAGATTAAACCCGAGAAGTAAAGATTTTTTTAAAAAATCCGAAGCGGGTCTGCCGTTTGAAAGGAAACGGAACATATTCTCAATATATTCAAATCCGCCGTTTGAATATACGGGAGATTCCGAATTAAACGCATATTTGTATTTATAAATAAAATCCGTCAGTTTTTCCCATTTAAAATCATTAAGAATTTCAATTAACTGTAAATCATAATTCTTTTTGCAGATTTGCGACGCTTTATTTAAAAAAGAACTAAACAGAGGAGAGAATCCGTTATAAAGAAAAAACATACAGACAGGGTCCTCTCTTTTTATACGCGTAAGCATGGATTCCGCCATATTGTTAATCTCTTCTATTTGTCCCCTGTCGTCTTCCGTATCGTCTGCTAAAAAAAACACCCTGAAAGGTTTATAAAAATTCTTTTTCATATATCCGTTTTCAAACAAAACATCCCAATAAAAGAATCCGTTTTGAAATAAAAAGGATTCCTTTATTTTTTCCGTCAGTCCGCTCTCTTCAAAGAAACCGGATACGATTTTCCCGACCCTGAACATCCCGTGGGCAAACGGAGCGTGATTCTTTAATTTTTGGGAGTCTTTATTTAAAAAAACAAAAAACGAAAGATAACTTAAAAACAGAAAATCATCGTCTTTAATATACTCTCTCATTAATCCTCTTATTTTTTCTTCATCTTTTATAAACTCGTCAAGGGACATTATTTTTGAAGCGACCAGAGGCAGATTTTTTAAAATATAATCGGTTTTTATTAAAAATTTTTCCGCTCTATTCTCCGTTCTTTCTATTTTTACGCCCGTTATTTTTTCTATTGCATTGAAAGTTTTGCTAATTTCTCCGAGTTTCTCTTTTTCGCAGCTCCCAAGAAAAGCATCCCCGCGGTTTAAAAATACGGCTTCGTCAAGAAGTCTTAGAAAATTTTTTAAAGTTTTGTAATCCGTGTAACGGGCTCTTTTTAAAGGCCCCGAAAAATCTTTATACGCTTTACCGGGATTGAGACTGTACGAGTTTTGAAAATTTTTCGTATAATAAAAAAAATTGGAGCCGTCCGTAAAGGAATCCGTTAAAAGATTCTCCCGGTCGCAGGCAATTATTTGAATCGTAAGATATCTGAGATTTTTATCTCCTCCTGCCCGTACAAAACTTTTTAACATTTTTGCCCTTAGGGATTTTTTATACGTTTTTAGAATAAAATTTGTGAAAAAAACCTCCTGGAGCTTTTCCGCCGAGTCTTTATAAAGATTCCCCTTTTCGAATTTAACGCTGAAATATCTTTTTAACAACTTCTCATTTTCCTTTATCAAAGAGGGATTCTTTTCAAAAAGCACATACATTTCATAAACAATAAAAGGAAACAGTTTTTCCTGCCACCCGAGCTTTTTATAAAAACGATGGGAAGAAAAAGATTCTATATCGAAATTCTTAAGAACCGGTTTGTAATTGCGCAAAACGGATTCCGTCTTCCCGGCACTTATAACATCAAATACAAAAACCGCTTTTTCCAAGATTTTTAAATTGATTTTTTTCCCGAATTTTTCTTCAAAAGCTTCGGCAAGCAGAACAAGAAACGATGAGTTAAAATCTTTAAAAAAAACAAATTCCCGCAAAGCATTCACAATAAAAACCTTTTTTACTTTATTTATATTTTTGCCCGCACCTTTTTGATAATTTTTTCCTGATATTTTTAACAAATACAACCATCATATCCAGTAGAATTATAAAAAAAGCAACCTTGTTAAAAACGGGAAAAATATAATTCGCGTTTCCATATTTCATAACCGAAACGACAACGCTTATAAAAAAAACTGCCAGCAACATAACTCCGTAAACAACTACGCTTCTTTTTATTTTAGCATGCGGGTCCGCACAGTCTATTTCATAGACCTTTTTCACCACTTCTATGGAATCTTCTTTTGCAAATAAATAAAGCATAAAATAATAAAGATAAACCATTAGAAATAAAAAAAATAGCAATCCCGCAAACATCGCCCATACTTTTTCCCATACGGATATCTGTCCCGGATAAATAACGGCAAACCACGATTCGACAACAGCAACAATAAACAAAGCGCAAAAAAACGATAATGCCCCCATTAACTTTCTCTTTTTTTCCGCACACTTTAAAACGTCCGTTTTAATCATTTTACTTTCTTTGACTGTTTTTCTAATTATATAAAAAACAAAAGACATTTGTCAATTATTTTTACAAAAACTATTTTTTTTCAAAAGTTTTATTGATTTTTGTCACGATTTTAATTACAATTAAAAAAAACGAAACGGAGGGAAAATATGAATTTAAACGAAAAAATCGAAAAAGCCAAAGAGGAGATTTTAGCGGCTTCCGAAAGTTCTTTTTACATAGTGGCTTATTCGGGAGGAAAAGACTCAAGTGTAGCCCTTGATTTGACTTTAAGCACGCTTAAAGAAAACAGCTTAAAAAATCCCGTATATATACTAATCAGCAGAACGGAATCCGAGTACCCCGAATTTGAACGCTATCTCGAAAAAACGCTTTCGGACCTGAAAGAATATCTGAAAAGAAGCGGAATGGAAAACGTAAAAATCATTGAGGGAAGTCCTGAAGATGAAAAAAGATTCCTTTATCTTATAATAGGCAAAGGCTATCCGGTGCCAAGAAATAATATGAGCTGGTGCAATCTCAAAAAGAAACTGGAAGTTATGGAGAAAATAGAAGAGAATCTTAAAAAAAAACACAAAGATTTAATACCAGTAAAGATTATAGGAACGAGAAAAGAAGAAGGAGCGACAAGGGCAAAAAAGATAGACAAATACCATTCTAAAGTAAAAGACGGAATCCTTTCGCTCATGCCTTTAAGGGATTTTACAACCGGAGATATATGGATATATATAGACCGATTCTTTTCTTTTAATAAAGACGAGTTGCTGAAACTATATGACAACGTTGAAATTAACGACTCAAACTCCACAAGACAAGGGTGCTGGTTTTGTCCTTTAATTAAAACGGACCCTTTTTTAAGAAACAATTATCCTTCCATAGAAAAATACCGTAAGTTTTTAAGGGAATATATGCTTGCCCCCGGAACAAGATATGAAATAAGCAGAGATTTCACTAAAAAAGTTGCAGGTCCTTATAAAATGGAAATCAGGGAAAAGTTTTTTAAGGAGTTGGTAAGGGAGGTTTCGAAAACAAAGAACCCTTTTGATTTTATTTCGGAAAAGGAAATTAACGATATCCAGAAAGAACATGTAAAAGAGGGCTGGCTGACGCTTAATATTTTTAAAGAATATCTGAAATTGCATAACAATAAAAACATTAAATCGTTTATAACCTCCACGGATTCCATAAACGTTCTGTTTCCGAGATTCAGAGCAGTTCGGGAATCCGAATGGTTCAAAGACGTAAAAGTTTCCGAATTCTGCACCGGGGTTGCCAGACGGATTCTTTTAAAAGAAGACGTGCTTTACGGATACAAACTTAAGACAATTGAAACACCCGTTGATAATTTAGATATATCCGAGGAATTAAAAAAGGAATACGCAAAACTCCAGGAAAAAGAAACAAGAACGAGAATCCCGTTAAAAAGAGACCTTTTAAGACTTTCTTTAAAAATAATGCACAACTATCTTTATTATCTTCATAAATTCCACCCGGAGAAATAAATTTCATAACAAAAAGATTCTCTGTTGTCCCCCGTTTCCAAAGACGAAAACTCGGCCCCGTTACCACAAAACATACCTCCCTGATTCCGCCCCTTTTCCACTATATTAAAATATATATATAGACTCTGCCTGAAATACGGATACACCCCCTTTATTTTTGACTTAAAAACCTTTTTATCCGCGTTAAAAGTATTATCATAAAAATAATTTGGTTCAATATTATTTAATTATATTTTTTTTAAATATTTTAAATTTCGTTTTATTTTATTTAATTATTGAAAATAATATTAAACTATATTAATAAAAAATTAAACAGATTGGAATTTTATTAAAAGAAAATTAGTTTTATTAACTAAAATTAATTGACTTTAAATATAATTAAATGTATAATTTCCAAAAAAGGAGTCCGCATGCAAAATACCGATTCATTTCAAAATCTTTTAAAATCATATATTATTACTTTGAAAGAGTTTTACGGAAAGAATCTTTTGCTTACAACCGTTCTTGTTTTATTACTTGCTTTTTCGGCTTTTATTTTTACACCTGCGGGAATTATTTTCTTTTTATGGATGTTTGCCCTCATCCCTTTAAAGAAAACCCCAAAAAGCAAAGACACTCTTTTAACCAAACTATTTTATTCTTCTCTTGTGCTATCTTTAATATGGATTTCAATAATTCTTAATCCTTACAACAAATTTATGATAATAGCTTTTGATGTTATTTTTTTAATTTTCATTTATTTTTTTTATCTTTATATACAAAAACAAGAATCCAAAAACAAAGCTTTTTCTTTAAGGTAAGAAAATAAAAAATATAGTCTGGATTATGGTAGCGGAAATAAGCACGCTACCGAATTCTGCAGCAATAATGAAGTGACTTTGCATAATTAAAAAAAATCAGAAATAACAAACGATGTTAATTCGCTTTATTACGGCGAATATAAGCTGTTTTTTAGCGGAAAAAATTATATAAGTAATAAATCAAAAAAGCAAAAATTCCCCATGCCAAAAAAGCAAAACAAAAACAAAAAAACGTTTTATATTTTCCTATTGTAAGATATAAAGATAAAAGATAAGCAAGGTAAGGAATAAGACTCAAAACACCAAACAATAAAGTTTCTTTTAATTCTTCAATGCCCTGATTATTTAAAACCATAACATTTGAAATAAACGCAAACGTAGGAAAAAGGGGAATCAATCCCGCAAATATAAAAAAACGACTCTGACTTACTAAAGACAACAGCACTACAATCAGCCCTCCGAGAATAAATTTAAGAACAAGCATCAAAAGAATCCTTTTTTTTCTTATAAATTATAATAAAAAAATACTTTTAAAAGGATACAATAATGAGAATTTCTTAATTCATTTAATCGTTTATTTTCCAGTAGAAACCCAATATCCTGCCCGTTTTAATAGAAGATTCTAATTTAAAAACATTAATATCTCCGGTATAATTTTCTGTTATCTAACTTTTGTTGTTGCTCTTTTTTCCACAAAACATCTTCCGGTAACTTCTTTTGTCTTCTTAAAAAGAATGAAACAATGTAATACCGGCGTTTTTTCTTAACGGGAAAAACCAACAAAGGCGTGTTTGTTAATCTTATTTTGCTTTTAGTTTTTACAATTTTATTCTCTTTTTAATTTTTTATACGAAATTTATGTCAAATTATTTGACAAATTTATGTTTTTTATATATAATAAGAAAAATAATTAAAGGAGACTAAAATGCCAAGAAAAAGAAAAGAAGAACAAAAAAATAATCTCGAGAGTCAAAGAATCCAGGTTAAAGAACTGCTTTTGAAAAACAAAGTTGTCAGCAGAAATCAGGCCATTGCCATGGGAATTACGAGACTTGGGGCAATTATAGACAATTTAAAAAACGAGGGTTATGCAATAGAGGGATTCTGGGTTGACGACGACAAAAGCGATTACGCGTATAAGCTAAAAGCGATTACTCCTCTTGGAAACGTAAAAACGGATAAAAAAATAATCCTTTCAAATTTTGACAATTTAAGAACGTTGGAGGAATGGGCTGCAACCGAAGCAAACAAGTTAAAAGCAAGAGGAAAAGAAGTTGTGTTAATTAACGTTTTTGAACCCGTGCTTGACGTTTTATCAAACATTTTTACCATGCCAAAAAGAAACGTTATTGTACTAAGCGGAGAAAAACAGGCATTTATAAACAAAATATCTTTTCCGATTATGAACGTCTATGAATCCATAAAGACAATGTTTTACGAAAACGGCAAAAGAACTTATCTAAAAAACAGAATCGAAAGAATTATGAAAAAACATAAAAATAAAAACGCTGAAAGCGAAAAAGAAATTATCTTTATCATTTACGGGCTTAAAGATACCGATGAAAGAGACGTTGCGTTTGCCAAATATCTCGAACAGAAACTATAAAAAGGATTTAAAATGTCTGTAAACCATGTTGAAAACGCAATTTTAAAAACGGACAAAATTTTTAAAGAGGCTGAAACAACTTGGAAAAACGAATTTGTAGAAGATGCTCTGATTACGGAGGACGAACAAAAACTCCTCCGTGCAATAGAAGAAAAACCCAAAATGCTTGTTAAGTGGGAAGGCAGAATGATTGAGGTAAAAAAACTGAAAGGTTTCCTTAAGCCGGAAGCTGATAAGCTTTACGCAAAACTTTATGTGGATATGTTAAAAAATTCGGAAATTAATTTTACGCAAAGAGAGCTTGAGAAACAGATTAAAGCAAACGAAGAATATATAAAAATCTTAAGAGCTATAGAAAAATGTGATATAATTATTTCCGAAATAGAAAGTTTTCTTAATCATTTACGAACGCTCCATTGGGACGTAAAAAATATGATTGAGATAAAAAAACTTATCTACGGGGTTACAACTTAAAAATTAAAACAAAAATAATTCTATATTTTTCAGAATCAAATCGTTTATTATAATTCAAGTTATAGATAAAGGGGAAACATATGAACGAAAAAATTATAAACAAAGAAACGCTCCATAAAAAGTTTAAAACAGATAATTTAGCTGATTTAACGGATGAACAAATTTTAAAAATATTTGAAGAATTTTATATTCCTTTTTCTTTTTTTAAAGAAAATTACGAAATATTAAAAAGATTCTTAAATCTTTTTTTAAAATTTTATATCGGCAATAAAAGTTATAATCTTTCGGAAAACGAAAAAATAGCATCTTTTTATAAAAAAGAGCTTGGAAAATTTATCTTAAATTTCAAAGGAGATATCGAAAAAGAGACGCTGAAATACATGCGTAAAAAATACGGCAGGGAATCCAAAGAAATTTTTAAATTTGACAATCTGTCCGATTACGTGGTTATTTATCCATTCTTAGAATCGGCAGGTTATAAAATTAAAAATGAATTCAGAAAAGCTTTTACGAATAAAAACAAATGGGAAAAATTAAGCAGCGAGAAAACGGAGATGTGTCTGAAATTCGCTTTAGAAACACTTGAAATGAATGATTATGGCTTGAAAAAAATAATCAAAAAAGCAAAGGATGGCAAATGAGAATAAAAAGAGTGGCAAATTACCCTCTTTCCATAGCTGTTTTTGCCGGAAGAACGGCGTGGGAATCATATGCAAGGGGAGGGAAATATATCGTTCCTACGGACAATATCAATAAAAATGACTATAATTTTCTTTTTACCCTGTTTAACAACCTGAAACACTGGTCCGTTGCGGAACACCTTTGGTATACGTTTGAAATAGGTTTCAGCAATGAAAATAAAATGTATGAAACGTTGTCTTACGTTAAAAACGAATATAATTTTTTTTCTAAAATAAAAGATAGAAACGCGGTAATATTCAGCGTAAACTTAAGAACGATTTTGGAAGAATTAAATGACTCATATGAAGGGTCTGTTTTTATAAAGGATTTTTACAGACTTCTTATCAGCCATCTGCCCGGAATCCACAGAATGTTAATTGAAAAAGAAAAATACGACGAAAAGAAAGTTTTCGAAGAGACGGAAAACTCTTCCATTGAAACATTCGAATCCGTAAACATGGAAAACAGAACAGGACATAAGGTGTCCGTTCTTTATAAACAGCAAATCAGCGGATACAAATTCGATTTTGAAAGAAGACCCCACGTTTTCTACACTCTGTTTATAGAAAATTTTTCAAGGGCGGTTTTACAGGAAATAATAAGACATGACGACCTTCTTGCCGCAACGGTTAAAAGCAGCCGTTTTACCTTAAAAGAACTTAAGGAGGAAAAGGCCGACGTTGAATCAATGAAAAAATACGTAATATCCCCCGAAAACGATGAAATAAAAGAATCTCAGATAAAATCTCTTGCAACAATTAAAAACCTGCTTAATAAAAACGTAAAAATAGATAAAATCAAATACATGCTGCCTGAAGGGTACAAAACAAAAGCCGTACTGACTTACAACGTAAAAAATTTGGACAATTTAATCAAATTAAGAACAGAAAGCAGCACCAAAGTATTATGGGAGTTTTACGAGCTTGCGGAACTAATCCGGAAAATCAAAAAAGAAGTTTAAAACGTTTTTAGTGGCGAAGCGGGCTGTTCGTTCTAAAGAACGGATTTATAATCCTATCTCTTTAATTTCCCTTGCTTTTTTTAGTCCCTCGTCTCTTGAAAGAGGCTGATTATATTTCAGCTTAAGAAAAATTTTATTTTCGTTTGAAGAAATTTCCGCTTTTTTTACAATATAGGAAATATGTTTTTTAACAAAATTCACCTTTTCAAGCGAATCTATGTTTTTTTCATTAAATTTATCTATTTCTTTTAAAGAAGCCATTCCCGCAGAAGGAAACGTAAAAACGCCCTTCTTGATAAGTTCTTCCCCGTTTAAAAACGTTATATATGAAAAATCTTCCATTTTTCTTTTATATCTCTCAAGAGTTCCTTTTTCTGCGACAAAGACAAATTCGTCACCGCCTCTTCTCACCGGAATAACCGAATTGTCGTTTTCAAACATTTTCGCAAAACTCGAAAGAATCTTATCCGCCTCATTGTGTCCGATTATCTCGTTTATCATCTTAAAATTGGCAAAATCCACAAACATAACCGCCTTGTCGTTTATTTTAAGAATATTTTTTAAAAAAGCCCTGTATAAAGGAACGTCTTCTTTTCTTTTCATAATTACGGAATCCGAAAAAAACTCATCATAAAATTTATTGCTAAAGAATCCCGTAAGAGGGTCTTTGTAAAATTTCTCGGTGGATATATGGATTCTTTTGTCAAGTTTTTTAATTTTTTCATTCAGTTTTTCCACTCTTTCAATTATCTCGTATTTCAACTCCTCGGGAATCTTGTCGGTATATAAAAGTTTTTCTATTGCACGGGAGGTCTCCTCCGTTATTTCTCTTTCTTCCCTCATATTATGCACCGCTTCTATTTCTTTAATAAGTTCGTCCATTTTACTCATTTGTTTCTCCTTTTCGTCCCTTATGGCCATTCCTATCAGATACCTGTGGTCAAAATCAATTTCGAGCGTTTCAGGAAGAACCGAAATTATATTCGGGGCAAGAAAACCTTCCAGTTCTTTTTTACCGATTTTAACAACAACCTTTCCGTTTTCTTTTTCTATAACACTGTATTCCGCAATAAGGTCGGCAATGTATCTGAGCGCTTTCTCAGGAATTCCTTTTTGTAAAAGACTCTCTTCTATCTCTTTTTTTAAAGGTTTTAACGCATCATAGAATCTTTTCATTTTAATCCTTTTTCCTTTTTTTTCTTTATTTATATAAACTGATATAAACTTATTTATATAAATTATAATATTTTTCCTCCTATGTTTTTATTGTTGTAAAATTATTTGACAAAAAACGGAATAAAGATTATAATTATAAAAAAAAGGAATTTTATTATGAATATAGAAAATTCTCTTTTAAATCTTATTGTTAAGATTGTTTCTATGGATTCTATGTTTTTAGTGCCGCAAACGGAAGTGGGACTTGTCGAAAGATTCGGAAAATTCAAAAAAATAGCGAGGCCTGGGCTTAATGTAAAAGTTCCGTTAATAGACGTAGTGAAATATCAGAGTCTAAGAATCCAGCAGCTCGACGTAGACGTTTCGACAAAAACAAACGACAACGTCTTTGTAACCATCCAGGTATCGGTCCAATACAGAGTCCAGGACGACGATAAAAAAATTTACAAATCGGTTTACGAGCTTGAAAACACCGAAGAACAGATTACCTCGTACGTTTTTGACGTCGTGCGTTCCGAAGTGCCTAAACTTTCGATTGACGAGATATTCAACGAAAAAGGGAAAATTGCCGCGGCCATTAAAGAGGGGGTGGGGGAAGCTATCGAAGATTTCGGATACAGCATCGTCCAGACTCTTGTAACGGACATAAAAGTTGACGAAAGGATAATCAATGCCATGAACGACATTGTGGCAAGCGAAAGAGAAAAACAGGCCGCGATAGAAAAAGCGGAGGCTCAAAAGATTCTAATGGTTAAAAAAGCGGAAGCGGAAGCAGAAGCCAAAAAACTGCAGGGACAGGGTATAGCAAACCAAAGAATAGAAATTATTAAAGGGTTCGCGGATTCCATACAGGAACTAAAAGGGGTTAATGTAGACGAAGAAGAAATTCTGAATTTCGTGCTGCTTACACAGTATTTCGATACTTTAAAAGACGTAGCCGCCGCACCGAGCAATACCATTATGCTTCCGGGGAGTCCTTCGGGATATAAATCGTTTAGCGAACAGATAAGGGAAGCGATTATCAGCGGGGAATCCGCAGTCGTAAAAAACAGCTATAAGAAAGAACCGGAAAATGCACAAGATTAAAATTTTAATTCTTGTTTTTTTATTTCCGTTACTAAACGCGGCGGACATACCGGTAAAAAAAACGAACACACAACGGAATTATTCTCTTGCGGAAATTCTTCTTAAAGCAAAAGAAACGAAAAATATTAACGAAAAGAAACGTCTTTTAAAAGAATCTTTTAATATCAAACCTACTTTATATGCGGTTAAAATGCTTATAAAAATAAACAGAGACAATCCCGAAAAATGTCTTAAAATAATAGAATTTGCAAACGGAATATTTCCTTTAAACAAATATCTTGCGCTTAAAGGGGCCCAATATGCTTTAAAAACCGGCAAAACGGATAAAGCGGAGTATTTTATATTCAGTTACCTTAAAACGTATCCTTTTGACAAAGACCTTCTTTACAAACTCGGCGAATATTATCTTAAAAAAGGGAAAACGGAATCCGCCCAAAGGGTCTACAAAACGATTTACAGACTTTACGAAGACCCAAAAGCCCTTTCCTTAATGGAAAACGTTACCTCAATTTTTAAATAAATTCTTATTTTCCCCTCATTTTCATCTTTTTTATTAGAAAAATACGCAAATTATTTGACAAAATTATTATTTTTTATTATAATTAAAGTAAAATTCAAAAAGGAGAACGAATGCCCGGAAAAAAACTTTACCCCCTTGAAAAAGTAGCGGGGTTTGTCGGACTTACGAGACAGACCCTGTGCAACTGGAGCGGCTGTAACAGCGGATACAGGCTTAAAAACGGGACGGATAAAAGTAACGCAGCAGCAGCCGCTTTCATAGTTTACCATCTTTACGGCAGGGGGAGAATGAACGTTATAAAGAAAAACATTGCCAAAATTAAAGAGAAATATAAAAAGCTTCCGGAAATAGACATTATCAAAGAAGAAATAGACGTTATCGACGATATTTATCATTCTTTTAAAAATAAAAGATTTGACTATACGCAGCAGGAGGACTCCCAAACAAAAACGGAATCCGACAAAGAAAGAAACGGGAACGATATTAAAGAAAACAAGGGAGAGTAAAAATGAAAAAAGCGGTAATTGGAATGGTTATGGCGGCGGGATTATGTACCGGAATATTATATGCCGGAGAAGGAAACGAAAGCGTTCCGGTTAAAAAAAACGTATATACCGGGGAAGTTAAAATAACAAAAAACATTGTTTACTATGACAGACTGACTATAGACAACGCCCGAATAAGATATCCGCATTTCTGGACTCCCGTATCTTTTCAGGTTAAAAAACTGACAGTTAACGGCGGCAACGGCAAAATCAGATTTTACGGATGGAAGCTTGTAAAAATAGATTCGCTTGACGGAAATTCATCTAAAATCTTTGCCGACAGCGGAGGTTCGGTTTACATCCGAAATATAAAAAACGAAAATTTAAGCAATATCGTAATAGGCAAATACACCCCTTTTGTGTTTCTCGGATTTAATACGCGAAACGGGGGAAAAACCGATATTTCAATTTTACTGAAAGAGAATATCGATAAAAGGGTTGTTATTGAAAATGGGGGTAACAGAAAACTAAACGTGAAATGTTTGGGCAAAGGAAAAGGGGAAATTTTTTATAAAGGGAATCCTTCTTACGTATCGGTAAAAGGAAACTGCGTTTTATATATTGCCCGTGAACCCGGAAAAAATACGGACAAAGCAGGGAAGACGAATCATTCCGGTGAAAATTATTCAAAAATTTTCAAGGCAATCAGCTCAAAGGGAATGGAAGATGTAATGGATAAATACGCGTGGGCCCCCGTAAAAGACGTTATTTATTTCGTTAAATATTATAAAGATAAATCAGGCGCGACAGTAGGGGTTATATTCGGAGTCGATTTAAAAACAAACAGAGTCATCAGAGATGTGCCGGATTCCATAGCAAAGGCAACCGGTTATACGAGAGTCGTGGAATCCCAAAACGGACAGAAATATTATATTTACGACAAAACACCTTCTTCCACGGAAGTTATAATTAATCATAAAAAATATATCATTAACGCCGTAGCGGCACAATAAAAACGTAACAAAGGAGAAAGAATGTTTGGAATAAAAAAGAAACTGGTTAAAAAAGCAAACAAAATAGCACGAAAAGGCGGAGGGGCATCTCCTCAGAACAAAATTTTAATTAAATACGTTTTGAACTATCTTGAGGAAAACGATATGACGCCCGAAGAATTTGAGAAAGAACTTAAAGAAGGCAAAGGGAAAGCAATTATTAAGGTTCTGACAAAGGGGAAAAGTATAGACGCGTTCCTTAACGGACTTTTTGTCGAAATCAAAAAAGAATATTACAAAAAACAAAAATGAAATCTTTTGAATTCGAATACCAAATCAATCCGGTGAGTGTCAACCATTACTGGGAAATCAGCTGTATTAAGGGAAAGCCCGTAGTAAGAAAAGGGAAAGAAGGAATAAAGTTCAGAGATTTTATAGAATGGACTACCCTTTCCCAATGCAAAAAAAAAGGGATAAAAGCTTCTTTCCCATTGGTTAAAAAACCTTTAAAAGTTTCAATCGCAATCGAATATTGTTATCAAAAACGTCCAAAAGACATAGACAATATCTTAAAAGCACTGTTTGATGCGCTTGAAGGAATTCTTTTTCAAAACGATTCCCAGATATATGAGCTTTATGTTAAAAAACGCCATTGCAAAAAGAACCTTTTAAAAATAAAAGTTTTTGAATTGGAGGAATGATATGTTTTTCGGGAATCCTTATACAAAACAAAAAGTAATAATTGAGAAGCCCAATGGTAAAGTCGAGAAGATAACTTTAAAACAACTGCTTAAACTTGCCAAAAAAGAAAGAAACAGAAGGAAAAGTAAATGACTAAAAAAGACCTTTTACTGCTTCTCGATAAAAAAACCGAAGAATGCTATAAAACCTACAAACAGGTTCTTATACAAAGAAAAAACGATTTTCATTCCCTTCATCAACTCGAAAATCTTATTTTAAATTTTACTACAAAAAAAATCTTCTTTGAATCTTTGAACCTCGGAGAGGAAGAAATTAAAATGTATTATGACGACATTAAGTCGATAGACGTAAATTCCATGTTTATATGAAGGGAAAAAAGATGTTTAAGGAACTCTTGACCACTATTAAAAATTTCTTTGCTTACGCAGTGTTATTAAAAAATGCGGACAAGGATAAAATTACGCTTTCATGTTTTGTAAAGAATCTATTTATTGTTCTTTTACTTTACGTTTTTATTTTGGGAATACTTTTTCAAGCCTCGCTTAATATATTTTATACTTCCGGAGCGGTTATTTTTATTGCAACATCCGTTTTCCTGTTGGTAACTGTGTTGTTTATTTCTGAATTAAAGGATTTTAAAAACAGGTGTTTTTTTCGTTCTCTCGTTTTTTTAACAGGAATATCTGTAATTTTTTTAATTTTCGTACTTGTTTTTAAGTTTTTTAATTCTCCGCTTTTTAGAGCCGAAGATTATGCTAATTTTCTTCGTGTAAAACAGGAAAAATTTCAGGAAATCATCGTAGAACAACCGCAAAAAATAAGAAAGGTTACAGAAGAAATGGCTTTTACGAAGGCTAATAAAATTATGGGAAGGGAAATCGACGGAATCCAGCTTTCCACCCAGTATGAGCTTGCGAAACCTTCTATCATCATATATAAGAACACTGAATATTGGATTTTTCCCCTTAAATATTCGGGATTTTTTAAATGGATTGCGAATGATTCGGTACCGGGATATATCCTTGTAAACGCAACGGAACCTTATAAAGACCCGGTTTTTATAAAAAAGCCGTATAAAATTACTGCAAATTACTTTAATACCGATATAGGGGTGATTTCTCAGTTTCTTACGGGATTCTCGCCTAAATATATACATTTTGAGATAAACGAAAAAGGCATCCCGTACTGGATAGTAACGAGATACGAATACGGAATACCTTTCAATCTTTATAAGGTATCAGACGTATATGCGGTTAATGCCAGCAGCGGAAAAATCGTCAATATTATGGACCAAAACGGAGAAATCAAAAAAGAATTCAAATGGATAGACAAGGTTGCAGACGAAAAAGTTAACAGGGAATATATTGAGAATTACGGAAAATATTCAAAAGGTTTTCTTAATTATTTCTTTATAGGTAAGAACGTAAACGTTCCTTCGACAAAAGATTTATGGCTGATAGAAACTAAAACAGGAAAACTTGGATGGTTTACCGGAATGACTTCAACTTCCAAAAAAGACAATTCTCTTAATTACATGGCGGTAACCGAAGCAAATTCCGCAAAACCGGTTTTATACGTTATACAAAACGTACAGGGAATAACGGATGAAACCGGCGCAATAGAGGCAATCAACAACGCTCTCGGCGCAAATTCCATAAAATGGGAAGCGACGCTTGCCATGCCTTTTATTATAAATAAAGAATTCTACTGGGTTGCCTCAATAGTATCCAAAAACGGATATTACGTAAAAGAGGGAGCGGTAAAAGGAAACAACATCACACAGGTTTACATAGATGACTCGCTTAAAAAAATAATTGAGCGCATTGCGTCAAATGTAAATGACAAGACAAAGAAAAATATGATTAAGACGGAATCTTCGATAATGGTAAAACATTCAAAAAAAGAAATTTTAAATCAGATTCAAAAAATAGAAAACGAATTAAACAGATTAAAAAGGATGATAAATGAGCAGGAATAAAAGAACACTTATAGTTCTTGGGGCAACACTTGTTTTTTCATCCTGTTCGGTGCTTTACAGTTTGGCGGTTTCTTATTTTATTTCTCTTCTTTACGGAAACACGATTACGATATATTCCCTTACAATAGGCAGTTATATGCTGTTTTTGGGTATAGGTGCCCTGTTCTATGAGAAAATCAGTCATAAATACGGCATTGAGATGCTTCTTTATACGGAACTTTTACTTGTGTTAACCGCTTTTTTCGCTCCGTTGGCCATAAGCTGGATGAGCGCAAAAGGAATCCCGTACGACGTTAAACTCTACGGAAGCTTTTTTATACTTGGAATTATAGGAATCCTCAGCGGAATAGAGCTTCCCCTTCTTATGGGGCTGGAAAAAGAAAAACTTGCGGGGATAATAGGAATAGACTACTTTGGCGGGCTTATAGGGTCCCTGCTTTATATTTTTTTCTTTTTGCCTTATGTAAACACCGTTGCTGTTTTTCATTACATAGCCTTCTTTAATCTCGTAACGGCGGTTCTTTTTTATTACTTTTATAAAAAATCGCTTAATGAAAACATTAATTATAAAATGATTGCCTTAATGGTTTTAACGGGAATAATACTCGCCGTTTATTCGGAAAAAATACAAAAATTAACACAATACTATTTTATAAATAAACGACTTCAATTAAAGGTTTATCTTTGACTTCGCCAATAAACAAAATGCTCCGGAAGAGGTGAAGATGCCGGAAATAAAAATTAATAAAAGAGTCGTTACCCCTTATCAGGAGATAATTGACGCAAACATAACTTTATACGGAAAAGCTGACGGAATAAACTTTTCCCACGAATCAAGATGTGTCTTGATAAACAGAATGTATCAGTTTTGTACAGACTGGTATTATGAATATCATTTTTTTGAATACCTCGTTCCCGCTCTTTTTTTTCCAAAAGAAAAACCTCTAAACGTTCTCGTTATAGGCGGGGGAGACCTGATAGGCACATCTATGCTATTGAAATATGCGAATATAAAACATATAGATTTAATAGATATAGATGAAAAAATGGTCAACATGGGAAAAAACGAATTTAAAAAATTTGATTTTATAAAAGGGCCTTTTTATAAAGATAAGAGACTTAGAGTGATTATAGGGGATGCTTTTGTCGTAACGAAAAGACTCTTCGAAAAAAACAGAAAATACGACCTTGTAATTTACGACCTGCCCGTAATCAACAATCATCAGCTGTTGCCTCTTATGTCGATTGAATTTTTCAAAAGACTCCGGGCATTAACAAAAGACAACGGATTCCTTTCAATATATCAGGAAATAGGAGGAACGGGAATGGCGCCGATTAAGAAAGAATCACTGCTGATAGGATGTGCCGGATTTAAAAAGGTACTTTTTATAAAAGGTTTTAAAATCCGGCCGTCAAAGTTTATTGCCTATGAAGACAATTTCCTTTATTTCACAGATAAAGGAACCTTTGATATTAAAAACAAAAAACTGCTTAATAAAATGCTTTTAGACGACCCGGTTTTAGAAGAAAAATTCTACAAATCGGGAACAGAATTTAATTTAAAATGTCCAAAAGACATAAAATTAAATTCCATATTTCAACCGGATTTTTCTATAATACAAAACAATGAAAAAAATTACTAAAAGGAGAAACAAATGTTTAGTTTTATTATTGAGACACTAAGAAACGACAATCACTTTAAAGGCAAAGGAATATATCTTGAAAATCAGGTAAATTCGTGGATAAATTTCATCCCCTTAAATGATGAAAGCGTCAGAATACAATGGAAAAACGGAGGTTTCAAAAAACGCAGCGAAAAGATTACACCAAACGAAGACGCTTTCCCCCTGTTTAAGGAATGGAAAGAGGAAATTAACCGGAGCGGAATAGAAAATAAAATCCTTAGAATCTTTGAAGACAATAAAGAATACTTTAAAGAAAAAATAATACTTGGACAAAAAGAATTTAGAAAGAACACAAGAAGTTTTGAAATTTCACTTGAAGAAAAACTTAAAGAATCAAATGAAAATTATCAGCATCCAGACCAAATATTTATAAGCTACATAACCCTGTATTTCCTTTTAAAGCAATTCAGAATAAAAATAAAAATGAAGACTTTCGGCATAACAAATCCGCTAAAACAGGAAATAGTATTGTTTAAAAGAAATAAAGAAATCATTCCCGTAAGGACTCCGCTCGAGTTTAAACTCGTATTGGAAGATTCTCTTTCAAAAAAAGAAAAACAATGCTTAAAACAGGAGTTTGTCGAAAAAGCAAAAGATTATCTGACTTCTTATACCGATTTGCAGCATACCGGAATAAACAGACTTTTAGAAAAATTTAAAATATAAAAAGGAAGAATTATGAAAGGAAAAAATAAAATATACATATACGGATTTGTGGTTTTATCGGCAGTATTCTTTTTTACAATCGTTTTTCCATATTTGACGGATTTGTTTTATTATTTATGGGCAAAAAATTTTACAAAAGGGAATTATCTTTTTATTAACGATATTTATTCAACTCTTACGGCAGCGGGATTTGCCCTTATAAGTATGAGCGTTACAGGATACGTTATTGCTTCGGATTCCAAAAAAAATCTTTTCAAGAAAATATCCCTGTCTATACTTTTTTTAGGCGTTATCGTTGCTTTTCTTTTTATAATTACAAAACCGATAAATGACAGATTCGGATTTATGAAAGAAAAGAACGGAGATATTTATATGTATACGGGATTCCATGTTAAAGATAAAATAATCTTTATTAAAAAAGAAAAAATTTTTTCAAAAAGAAAGGATAAATGATTAAAGGGTTAAAAACAAAGGACTATAGTGAACCTCCCCGCCCAATTACTTTGTAATTTGGACGGAGTATTCTTGCTTGGAAGCTTGGAATTTGATAAATACCTTAACGAAATGGTCTATATGAATTACTTAACAAATTTGAGCAGGAATTTTCAAAAATCAGCGTATCAATAAAAAACAAGGAATAAAAATGCTTTTTTTCTTTTTATTTGCTTCTCTTGTTAATTCTCTAATAATTATTTTGTATTGTAATCTTGCAAAACAAGGAGATAAAATGAATTGTGTAAATATGGTTTTTTTCTGGATGATGATAGGGGTTTTGTTCGTAGGGATACCTTTTGCTCTTATAGGAGAACAAATAGACGAAAATTTTGAAAGAGAGAATAAGAACAATATAAATACAAAATAAAAAAAGGTCCTTTTTGAAAAAAGAACTCTATTCAATATTAAACAAATATTATCAGGACAATAAAGAATTTTTTGAAGCTTATAACAGAGAAATCTCATTTTGGGCAAATTACGAATTTCCAAGTATAGAGACTTTTTCTGTACCTTCCGACCTTTTTAAAATTCGGGAATCCGAAAAACAACAGGCTGTATGTTCAATTGCGGGATTTTATATTGCCGATAAGATTCTTTTTAACGACAAATTAAAAAAAATGTTAACGTCGGAACTTAACATGAGTTTTTCCGATTTTTTTTCAAGCCACATTCCTTATAATCTTTTTTTTGGGGAATATAACCCTTTGCCTGACAATAATGAAGAAAACATCCTTTACTATGTAACATCTGCTGCAATTACAATATCCAGAATTATGAAAAGCAATGAAAAAATATATAAATTGTTAACAAAAAAAATTTTTGAAGCAAACGCTTTATACGGATTTAGGATTGAAACAGAAAACAATGAAACTATGGATTTTTATAAAGAAAGCGAAACTAAACTATTGAGAACGTTTTTGAACAATCTAAAAATTGCGGATTTGAAATTCTCGGTTATTAAAATGCTTGAAGAAAATTCTTCTTTTAATGAATTTACTTTTAAATTTTTCATAAAAGAAGTTTTGGAGCCTTTTTCAAACGCACCTTTTTATCCATATGCGGGAAAAGGGAAACAGATATATTCAATAGCAGAACCTGTTATAAGCAGACTTGAAAAAATTCCTTTTGAAGGGTTTTTCTTTAATATAAACGACAAACACGAAATAAAAGCCGAAAAAATTCTTTATCACGCCCTTTTTTCGGTTGTCAATAATTCCGTTGATGTTTATAGTTTTGAGACAATAAAAAAAGCGGTAAAAAAATCTGTTGGAGGGGAAAAAATACATAACTACTTAAGAATGAAAGAAGAAATTATAGAAAATAAAAAAAATGAAAAGATTCTAAAATATATGAAAGAAGTAATTAATATTTTAACCCCCGATAAAAAAATTTCCCCAGATGACGAAGTAAAAAAAATTATGAGATTCTACCTTGACTCAATTTCAGAATCGGTTCATAACATAATAATGCTGAGGCATCTCGAAATAAACGAAATAAAAAAAGAAATATTAGAATCTTTTCCCGAAAAGGAAAAAACTTTCGTTATGTATGTCATAAATGAAATTTTCCCATTTTCGGAATCAATAGAAAAAGACCTTGAAAAAAACAAATATTGTGTTGCAGGATTCTTGTCAAAAATGAAAAAAATCTTCATCAAAGAAAGCTATAAAAACAGAAAACCTTTGGAAGACGCCGATTATTTTTTATCAGACCCCGGAAAAGTAAATTATTTTTATAAAAACGCTTTAAATAATCCAGGTGAGATAGAACTTTTTAAAATTCTTACTGATGGAATCCCGAAGGATGCTGATTCCGTTTTCTTTTATAACAGATTTACTCTTTATTTTGAATTATTGCAAAATCTTTTTGGGACGGAAAGTGTTGACAAATTTAAAAAATTTTATAAAAGAATAAATGAAAATGAAATTTTAAAAGCCTTTTACCGGAATCCGTTTCTACTTAAAAAAAATTCCCCCTTTTTCGGAGAATATATCGATTCTCATTTTCATGCCGCTGTGTCCTTAAGCTATACACATCCTGTTTTTGCCGATTTTATGATGTTCAGACATTTGAAATACTGCGTTAACTTTTATTCGCTAATACTGAAAGATGAGAACGGACTCCTTAAAATTAAAAATGAATCGGAAAAATATTTTCATAAAGAAAAAAACAATATGAAATTTTTTCGGTTTTTAGAAGGGCTAAATAAAGGAAATCTCTCAAAAAAAGAAAAAATCTTTTTGTTTTCCCTGTTTTTAAAAGAATCATATCAGAAAATAACCAAAAAAAATATTTTAAAAATTAATAAAACCATAATAAAACATTCGCTTGCCGAGCGGAAAGACAAAAACTTTTTCGGTTTTTTCAATTTTAATTTTTTTGAAAACAATGAAATGTCTGAATTTGTAAAAACATTGAAAAAAACGGAATCATTTACGCCGGGGGAAATTTTTTTAATTAATTTGAAAACTGATAAAAATTTTAACAGACTTTTTCAATCTTTAGTTAAAAAAGAAGAACCGGGAAAAAAACAAAACATTTTAAAAAAGGAGCCGGGAAAATGACTAAGAAAGAAATTTTAAAAAAGTACAAAGAATATATTTTAAGTAACCATCTTAAAATTGAAAGCATAAAAGATAAAATAATCAAAGAAGCTAAATTTGAAATTTTTAAAGAGAGCGATGAGGATTTTTTTCTTGAGTGTCTGTACCTTGCCGAAAACGTATTTTTTAAGATTCCGAACGGAAAATATTACAACCTGTTTTCAAATCCTTCTTTTATAAGCAATTTTTATCTCAATATCAGTCTCCCTGATAATAAAAGCGTAAAAGAATACGGACTGACGAAAGAAGAATTCTGGCAGGAATTTAACGAAGCAAAAAAACTGTTTTACATTACGGGAATGATAGGGGAAGAGAAAAAAAGAAATGCAAAGGCGTTCTCCGGACTTGTGGAGAAGATACATCGTTACTGGACGGAAAAAGATTTAGTTTACGAGAAATATGAAAAGAAAACAAATTCTGAAGACCTTATTCAAAAAACACAATTGAAATTAGTCTGTCTTTATGGAGAATATTTAAGAAAAGAAGGACTAAAAAAACAGATAATTGCGGATTTTATGTCTCAAATGAAAATTTATGATTTGTTTTTTTCCGTCAGAGATTATTTTAAAGAAAATTTCGGATTCCGCTCAACAAACCTTATAGATGATTCTAATTTTTTCAAAATTAAAAATCCTTCTCAGATAAGCGGTATCATAAAGGATTTTTTTGTAGGATTCGGAAGCATGGATAAAAAACCTGATGAAATTATTTATTTTATTAAGAAAGAAATATCCGCCCGCATCGGTTCAGGCGTTCTTTCTGTTACAGATGCTTTAAGCGAAATAAAAGAAATCGAAGAAAATATAAAAAAAACGGGAATTCCTCTTTCTTTAAAAGAGTCATACTCAAAACCGGAAGAATATCTCGGTGACGTGACAATTCCTTTTTTTGAAGAGGTGTTTAAAATAGACAGAATAAAAAACATTGAAGAGATTCTTGCCGAATATATTGTCAAAGAAGAAAAAGAAGTGCTGTTTAATGCTTTAGTCGAAGTTTTTCCTTTTGCTTTTTTAAAGAAAAAAGAAAAGGTTTTTCCGGAAGAGAGTCTTTCAAAAACGGTAATGAAAATAATAAGCCAAAACAAAGAAAAAGTGTTGGATTCCTTTTTTTTCAATAATCTTAAATATATATATCCCGAAATTTTACGCAACAAGGAATCCAACTACCTTTACGGTGTTTTAAAAAAAGTATTTACAAAAAATACAATAGAAATTGAAAGTTTCTCGGAATCTTTAAGAAAATCGGATTCCGTTAAAATTTTAACCCTGAATTTACTTATACCTTTTTTACGGGAGGAAATGTATAATTCTGACAAAGCATTTAAGAATCTTTTAATCGTTTTGAAAAGTTATTTTGAAAATGTTTCCCCTGATGAATCCGTCTTTTTGTTTTATGAGCATAAAGGTTCCTTTAATGACGAATTAGTTAACGGCAACAGAATCTTTTATCTCTCCGACGTCTTATGCGAATGCAGAAGAAAAACAGTTTTTCAATATATGAATAAACAAAGAGAAGACTTCTTTACTATGCTGAAAAAGATTTTTAATAAAAAACATGCAGAAAAAGAGTTGTCAATAGACGCAATATTTAAGAACGTTCTACAAACCGACGTTCTGCTTAATTTTAATTTTTATCACTTAAAAAACAAAACATATCCGGTGTTCGCTTTAAGCGACCTTAATTTTATTATTGACAGCTACTCTATGGGGACCGATTCGTTTGTCCACTTAAAGGTAACAACTAAAGATATTTATGATTCCAATATGGTTTTGTTAAAAAAACTTCATGCCGAGCTTGAATCTTTTATAGAAAACAAACATACACAAAGAAAAATATTCGCTTCTTTTTTTAAACCTTTAATTAAGATGATAGCGAAAGAAAAAATAAATGTAAAAGAACTGAAAAAGAATATAGCAAAATTTGTTTCCGAACCCGGTATCGTTTACGATGAAAAACCTTTTGCCGGAATAATAAACAAGGAACCGGAAAACAGTTTTATAGTAAACAATCAGGAAAAACAAATGCGAAAAGAGTTTGAAAAACTTACGCCCGGAGAACTTTTTTATTTCAATATAGTATTTGGCAGGGAAATCGCGGATTTCATAAAAAACTTGAAAAACCCGTCGGTTAAAGAAATCTCCCGCAAATAAATATATTATAATTAAAAGAAAAAAGGACTGGAAATGGCCGAGAATCACGTAATAGTTTCTACCAAAGGCGGAGTAGGCAAGACGACAATAGCCTTAAACGTTATGCCGTGTCTTATGAACGCGCCTCTTGAAAAAATAAACGTTTTTGAGATTGACGACAATAATTTAACAAACGTCGAACAAAGCAAAATGAATTTTTATCACGTAACGCTTAAAAAACTCCCCGAAACGCTGATAGACATCGAATTAACGGACGGAATAAATATTATTGACTCCGGAGGAGGAAACGACAGCAAAGAGGTTGTTAAAGCGTTAAAACAAGATGAAATAGAGGTAACAAGATTTTATATTCCCGCAACGCACGATTTTGAAGTTTTAACCAATATAGAATCCACAATAAAGCTTATAAGGGAATATTATCCAGATGCGGAAATTTATCTCGTTTTAAACAGGGTTTATAACACGGAAGATGAAGAGGAAATTAAAAAACAATTTATGTTTCTTTACGGCAGCGACGAATACGTTATTAACAGGGCGGATTACATTTTTAAGGAAATTTCACAGGTCATGGTTGTTCCTGAGGAATCCAACGTATTTGCCCTTGTAAAAAACATATACAACACGACGACGAGAGACCTCCTTGAAAAAGGAAAAGACATTCTTGAAAATATCCAGGAATATAACAGAAAAATAAAAGAAAAAGCATTGAAAATCAAAGAAGAACAAAGCCCTGAAGAAGCAAAAGCGTACCTTGACGATAAAAAAAGAAAACTGAGACTCCTTAAAAAACTTGATGAAATCTGTAAAAAACTAAAAGAACTGAACCCCGTTCTTTCAGGGGTGTGATTTTCTCCCGATATAAATATAAAATAAAAGGATTTTGGTGGACTACAAATGGTTTCTTCATTTTTCTTTTGAAATCAACGCATTATTAAACGAATTAAAAAAACAATCCAAAACTCCTATAAGAGATTCCGTAAAATATCTTTATAAAAAACTTTTTCTTTCAAAAAAAATTTTTAATGTACAGGAAATTGAAGATTTTGTTTTTTTGAATTTTTTAACTTTTAAAAGTATTTACGGGAAAAGAGATTCGGTAATTAAAGAATCTGTTTTGTTGGGTATTAAGAAAGCATACGGACCTGTTAAAACTGAAGAAAAAGTAAAAATGCTAAAAGCTGCGGAATCCGTTTTTCAGGAAAAGAAATTTGAAAAAAAATATTTAAACGTTCTTAATTTTGCAAATGATTTTCTTGAAGAAAAAAACGAAACGGAAGAAAGAAAAAAAGACTTCGCGATATTTTTTAAGAACTTTCAAAAGAAATTCTTTGATAATTTTTATCAGGAAAAGGAACCTCTTTTTAGCTTTCGGTTTAAATCTTATATCTATTTTCTGACGCTGAAAGAAACAATGTCTAAACAAAAATTAAGAGAAATTATATATCCTCCCGATAAAAAAAATGTAAACATAATAAATCTTGCCGCATATATTGCGGTCAGTGATGAAAATCTTCCTCATCTTGTTCGAAATTTTATAGAAAAAGACACAGAAGGGGATAATAAACAGATAGAAGCTGAAAATGATACTTTGGTTTACATTTGGAAAAAAATATTTAAAGAAAAAGAAAAAATATTTGAATTGTTTTTAAAGACGGAAGATTCCGTAAGAAGATACGTTGCTTTAAGGCTTTTTCAGGAATCTTTCTGTGTTTACGTTTTCAGGGAGAAATTCTTCAGCGGTAAAAACGTAGAAACGATTCCCGATACGGAATCCGAGATAACTTTTTTTATGGAAAAAATTTTTAGGAGAACAAAAGAAAGTCTGAAAACGGCTGTTAGAAAAGACGATGTAGAAGAAATAATCAAGATAAATTTTCTGTTAAGCTCCTATATATTTTTCATAAGCACAATGAGAATAAGTTCTTTTATATTTTTTGAAGAACTGACAGGAAAGAAAAATTATTCAGAATTTTTTGAAAAATATAAAGAACTTTTGGATTCTGAATTTTTAAGCGGGGTATTTCCCCTTCATATATCCTTTATAAATGACACTTCCCTTTTAAAGAATAAAGAAAAACTGAAAAAACGCATTATAAAAGAATCGGTTGTCCTTGATAAAAACGATTTTTTCAAAGTAACAGACAGACAGAAAAAACTTTTAGCGGAAGTGCTTTCTGAAAAAGCGGAAAGAAAAGAAGAATTATTTCTGATATCAAGATGTAAAACGCTTAAATGTCTAAAAAAAGAATCTTTAAAAACTCTTATTTTTATAAACGTTTTTTTTGAAAGACAAGAAAAAGATTTAAAAATTGAAAATATAAATAGATAATATAAAATCTGCAATAAATAAAATAAATATATAAAGGAGTTCTGATGTCCAAAGTAATGAACGCTTACGGAACGGATGAAATAGTAAGAAAAAAGACAGCAAAAAAAATAATAGAAGCTTTGTACGGCAAAACAAATCTCAACAAAATGTATAGTATTTTAAATAAAGAAGATTCTATATTTTTTGCCAACGATTTGTTTAATGAAATGTTTTTTATGAAAAAAGGAAACAAAGAAAGCACTTTTGAAAAAAGGCTTTATAAATTCATTCCTGAAGATTTCACAAAAAATAACAAAGCCAAAATAAAAGCCGTTTTTGAGATTATAAAAAGCGACGCTGTTATGAGACTTTACAATTACGGGAAAAATCCCAAGAACCTTAAGGGAAAATTATATAAAGCGGTAAAATCTTTATTTAAAACAAGAGATTCGCAAAAAGAGATATTAAAACTTCTGGATGACGAAAACGTTTCCGTTGCGGAACTCTCGGAAAGAATCTATTCTCTTTTAAGAAAAGAAGGGTTAAGCGTTAACGAGATTTCCATGAAGATAAAAGATGTCAACCAGGTTCTCAGAATAAAAAGAATAAGGGAAGTAATCTCCGGTAAAAAAGACCAAAGAATAAAAGTTTCAAAACCAAGAGAGCTTTTAACCAAAGTAGCACTTGAAATGCTTGAGGATGCAGGAATAGACGTAAATTCAAAAAATATGAGAAAACTTAAAAACATAATAAAATCATATTCTACATATTCTTTAAATATGCCTCTTACGAGAAAGCTGAGGAAGGAATTCCCTTCTCTTTCTTATGAAAAAATTAAAAGAATAGCAAACGGAATTAAAGAGCTTACAGAAAGATTTAATCTTGAAGATGCCCTTCTCGCGGAAAAAATGAAAAGAATGTTTGATAAGGAAATAGTGAGAGAATTACAGGGAAAAAATAAAAACAATATTGATTTTACTTCAAAATTTAACGAAATAATAGATAACTATTTTAAAGGAGCCCGTCCTGAAGATTTCTTACTTGACTCCGAACATAAAACGATAGTAAAAACTGTTGATTTTTATAAGAAAAATTTTATTATCGGGAAAACAAAATCAAAATATATAAGACGTTTTTTTAGCGAAGACAATCTTAACGGACGCCCCGCAGACGTTTTAATGAAAAATATACCGGTTTTTAAAGACCCTTCAATACTTTTTATTGCACATTTAGATAATAACTACGAAAAAAACATACAGAAAATAAACCGCTATTTTTCAAAATTAAAAAATATTCTGTCAAAAGCTGCAAATACCGATTACAAAACATACAGCAGTCCTGATGAAAAATGGGTTTACGATTTTGCGAAAAAAAATTTGGAAAGATTTAAAACAGAATTTAACGATTTTGAAGAACTGGAGGAGTTTTTTCTTAAACTCATAACGGAAGATATGGGAACAAAAGACATACTGGCTCTTCCGGTCTTTTATGAAATATTCAAAGAAATTTCTAATGAACTAAAAATAAAAGAGCTTCAATTTAACAATAATTACGAATACGTTTTTGAATTTGTTCAGAAAATGATAAGGAAAAGTATGTTGATGGGAAGTCTTGACGGAAAAGAAGACGCTCTTGGAAAAAAAATAATTTCTGTTCTTTACAATTATTATTACGGATTCCTTTTCAACGAGAAAAAATTTTGGGAAAAAGTACCCTACTTCGTTAATACGGAATTTTTAAAAGCGGTAAGAAATGTTGCTTTTAAAAACGGAATAACTATTGATGAAAACATGGTTAAAGAATTTAAGAAAAAATATGCTTTAAGGATTCTTTCAAAGATAGAAAATATCGGACAGAAAGAAGTAAGGGAAACTATGCAGAAATTTATTTTCCCCGAAAGGTTTAATTATGCAATGAAAAATTTTACCCCTTACAACGTCACTCTTTCGGGAGGAAGAATCAACAGGGATTTTGTTAAGAATCTTGAAGAGTTTTTTTATCTAAACATAGAGACGCTTAATATGCCTTCTTATGATTCCCTCGTTTCTCTTTCAAGGGAATACGGAAAAGATGCGATTAACAAAGAATTAAAAAGGAACATTGAAGGATTGAAAAACAAACTTAAGGAAAGAAACTTTCAGGAAGAATACTTCGAAGTTATGAAAAACGGAGACGGATTTTTTTACAAAAACCCGACAGGTGAATCGGCAGTATTAAGAAGAATGATTTTTTACAATTTCGACAGGGTGAAAGAATTTGTAGAAAAAGCGCTTAAGGAAATAAAAATAGATATGTCCGAATACCATATCAAAGACCTTGAATCTTTTATACAAAAAGTAAGGGCATCGGTTAAAGAAAACGTAACGTTTGCCCCTGAAGAAATAACCCTTTTGAAAAAAGCGGAAGAAATCATTAAAACGGAAACCGATGATAACCTTAACTCTTTTATCAAAAAAGCGGGATGGGGAAGAGATGAAACGTTAAACTTTGCGATTACCCTCAAAAGAAGACTCGAATCGCTTCTTTCATTTTATCCTGAAGAAGAAACGAGAGATTTGAGGGAACTTTCTTTTATGCTTGAGAAATACTTAAGAGGTAGCCTTGATGAGAAAGATTTGACAACATTCCTTTCGGAAACGTTTTTTGTTGAGGGAGACGATTTGAGAGATTCGTTTGTTTCCCTTTCAAAAGTTCTAAAAGAGTCCGTAAATACCGCAGAAGTAAGAACCGCCTTTTTAATAGAGGATGCAATAAACGACGTTTATGGTATAGAAAAGAATATAGGAGATATTGACAGGATTATCGATAGAATAAAAGACGAGAAAGTGAAAGAGGCAATATTAAACTTTGATACGTCCAATCTCGAAGGGAGAACGAAAGAGCTTGTGGAAGATTTTCTTTACGAAGGAAAAATAGACAGCCTGTCAGAAATTATCGATATTGAGAAAGAGAAAATAGACAGAGCAAGATTCGATGTTTCTGGAATAACTTCAAGGAATCCTCTCGTAAAATCGTTTAAAACTATTATTAGAGCCGCAAAAAACTTATTTACGTCGGATTCTCTGATTGATAAGGAATACTACAATAAGATAAAAAACATGGTAAACGAAGAAGAAACGAAGTTTTATAACGGAAACGTAACAATAACGCTTGATAAAGACTATGTTTTTGAAGAAATTGAAAAAAGATTCCTTAATTCCAGAAAAGACGAATTTCGCGGATTCCTTGGAAAAATCAAAAAAGAACATAAAAACGATACAATAGAAATCACAACTGCCGACGTTGAAAAAACACTGGTAAAATTGTTAATTGAGAATAAACCTCTTTCCTCAAAAGAAAGTATGGACCTCTTCATCTTTTCAAAAATAGCTTATCCAAAAATAGCGGTTCTTCAGGGAACGCATGACGTGGTAAGGTCGGACGGGGCGTTTATGTTTTTTACGATGAACAATCCCGTCTTAAGAGAGCTGATACACGGATATACTGCGGATTCCCTTAAAAAAGTTTTCAAAGAGTCTTATAAGCTCTTTTTTTCAGATGCGAAAAACTACGGGGTAAAAGAGAACTTTTCAAATCATATGAGGCGGATGTTTTTTAACGCCGTTATGAATGAAGGGCTGACAAACTCGTTAAAACCTCTTTACGTGAAAGAATATAAAGTTTCTTCTTTTTCAGAGGAAAAAATGAATTTTAGCTATATCGTGAATTCGGATTACAACATAATGAAATCTGTAATTATGAAAGACGGAAAAATTTCCCCATCCTTTAATCAATATGCTATTGCTTTTAATCCGAATGACGGATTAAAAATAAACGCCGACGGCATATTAAAAGAAAGGGCTGCCACGGTCTTTAGCGAAACGCCTTCGGATAAGGATACATATAAAATGCTGTTTAACGAAAAAACGTTTGACGAAATGAGCAGAGAAGAAATCCGTAATTTTCTTCTCGATGCGCTCGGCGGAAACTTAAGACTTATGGACAGAAACTCTACCTATTCAACGCTTAAAAGCAAAATGTACGATTTTTACGAGGAACTTTTGTACTCCCGCGAAAGCGTAGAAAAAGTTATAAACAGACTTAATCTGTTGCTAAAAGGGGAAGAAACCGGATATAAAGATAAAATTACGGATTCCGTCGAGGTTGCTGCGGGACTTAACGGAATCAAAACGCAGATAAAGAACTTTTTAAAAATTATTGATGAGAATCCGAAATACCAAAAAATTGTGGATAATTTAAGAGACATTCTTGAAAATAATTTTCTTGAGAGTGAAAAAGAAATAAATAAAATTCTTAAAAGCGACATAAAAACGGAAATAGAATCTTTTCAAATGTTAAAAGACAATCTTGAAAGTATAAAAATAGCGATAAAAGATGCGATAAAACAGATAAACAGATTTGAAATTGCGGCCATAAACGCATACGTTAATAAACTTACGAAAGAAGGATGGGATTATAAGGACATTATGTTTTTAAAAGAAAACCTTTCTATACTTAACGGACTCCTCGCGAGGGAAACGTTTACGGATTATACTTTTCATCATCGGGATAAAAATTTGGATAATTTCAGAAAAACGGAATTAGAAAAAAGAAAAGTACTTGTTGAAAAAGTGTTTGAAAAAAGTGATATTGACGAGAATCTTAAAGACGCTCTTTTACTATACCAGACGGACCAGTTTTATAAAGCGTATGCGTTCGGATATGCAAGAGCAAGTAAAGATAAATACCTTATAACGGCAAATGAAGCTTCCGTAAAAAAAGATAAGGAACACCTGTACCTGAACACTTCCGAATTGACTTCCTTTTCAATGCGTCCGGGAGAAATAACTCTAATGCCGGAATCGCATTTTATAAACAGAAGCGTATTCGGAAAGGAATTTGCTTATGAAAGAGACTCCAAGTCAAAATATTACGCAATGCTTTATACGTTCGGAGACGAATATACAAAAGGGAAAAAATACGTTAACGTGGATAAACTTAGAAACAAGGTTTTTGACGTATATGGACTCCATCTCTTCCTGAATGATTTAAAAAAAGCGGAAATTTCACTAAAAACAAACACCGCCGATTATTTAACCGTTGAAAAAGTTTCAGATACAAAAGTTAAAATAACATTAAAAAAAGAATCCGATTTTTTAAACGGCAAAAGAGAGATTTCAATAATAGTTCCTTTTAAGGAAGATTTTTATGGCAATTCATCTTATATGGAATCTAAAAGCGGAGGGGATTATTTCGTGAATCTTTTAAGAGAAACCAAAATAATCCCAATTGACGATAAATACGATAAAAAACATCCTTACGAAACACTGCTTTCCCTTGCCGAAAAAGCGGTTAAGGAAAACAGAAAAATAGAAATGCAAAAAATAGGGCTTTACGTTAAGGATTACGATAAAAAAACGTTTATAGGCCCGTTTTTGAATTTTTATGCAAAAATGAACAGCTATGTAGGAAGACTGTCCGAAAGGATAAAAAAAGACCCTTCCGTTTATCCGAATATAATAGAAAAAATTAAAAACGCATATGAGGAATCCGTGGCAAAAGAAACGGTGAAAATAGTGGAAATTAAAGAATCCATTAAACGTAAAATAAAAGAAATAGGAGAATTTAAAGAATCAATCCCCGATTATTTACTGGAAATAATTAAAAAAGATATAAAATCTCTGAAGGACGACTTTATTTACGCCACAAATTCAAAAGCCGCAAAAATGTTTATAGATTATGCGGAAAACAAAAAGAATTTTGATTTTAACAATCCAGAAAGCGCCAAAAGTATCAGAACGTATGTTACTTCAAACAGATTTGGAAACCCATCTGGAAAAGAAGAAGGCTATAAAATTATGACACAGATTATAAGAAACGAAAGAGAATTCGTAAAAAACATATCCCAGAAAAATCCTTCTGTGACGGAATCGGATATTTTTTCCGGTAAAATCGGCGGCTATGCGGACATCGGAAAAAAAAGCGTCGTAACGAGAGGGGAAATAATAAACGGGGAAGGGGATGGAATATCGGTAGGGTCGGAATCCAAAAAAACGCTTTCGGTTTCCGATTTTGATAAGGAAATCAAAAGAATCGTTGTAATGAAACAGAAAGACTTTAATCTTTCCCCTCACTTTGAGAAAGTTAAAAAAGAATTTGAAAAAACTTACGACATAGACAACTCCCGGAATAAAAATAAAAAGATGGAAGGTCTGAACAATGGCCAACAATGACGTATTGTTACTCAATAAGATTAAAAAGAACGAACCTTTTAAAGATTTCATATCCAGATACGGAAACGAAGGACTGAAAGCCGTTCTTTCGTACATTTTTATACTGGGATATGAACGGGCGGAAAGAATTTTTTATACAACGCCTTTTTCAAAGACGGAATCTCTTTTAAAATCAAAGCAGGCAAAAAAAAATCTGCTTTTTCTTAAATTTTATATTAAAAATAAGGCTTACGTAAAAGCGGCGGGCGTTTTCCAGGAATTGTCCGTTTATTTAAAAAGTTTAAAAGAAGCAGGATTCCAGCAAAAGGAAATATTTCTTCTGTTTTTGAGCAAATACGGAGATTTTAACGCGGAAATTACAAAAACAGACCTTTCTTTCTTCAGAAAAAACATTAAGCAAAAAAGTTTTGAGGATTCCCTTGTTTTTTCTCTGTTTTTTTATTCCTATTTGTTAAATGAGAAAAACGACAACCTTGAAATCGCCGATGCCATAATAGAAAAATCATTATATTTCCAAGACCTGTCCGATTTTAACAACGCATTGTCAAAACAAAATTTTTTTTACAGGGATATAAACGTCCATTTTGGAGAAAACGAAAAACTGCGTTTCTTTTTTGCGGAGAAACCTTCGCTTATTTTTTCGGTAAAGTCCTTAAGCGATGCGGTAAAAAAACTGGAAACACTAAAAAATCCCGGTCTTGTCTCCCCTTTTATTTTAAACATACTTTTTCCAAGTATCATTAAAATTTTCAATATACAGACCAGAATGGAAAAAGAGGAGCAAATCGAAGAAGTTATGGAAATTTTTATAAAGGCCGCAGATTATACTGATTTAAAACATTTGGTACAATATTTGAATAAATCGTATACATACAGTCTGTTTTTTGAAAAAGATTCTTTCCTTTTTTTACTGATGGCCGAGACTCTTTTTTCGAAAACAGTTTTAAATGTTTTTGCGAAACGGAAAAAAATTTTTAATTCGTTTCTTTCATCGTTTGAAATTCTTATGTTTTCCGAAATAAAAAAATTCTGCAATTTAAAAACGGAAATCACCTTTTTTAAAACGGAATACGAATACGAGAAAATATATCATATTATAAATAACTTACGTTTTGCCGATATCCCAAACATCCCGGATGAAACAAAAGAACATTTATATATGTTGAAAAGAATATCGTTTAAAATGGAAAACGTTCTTAAAAAGACGGGTTTTGATTTTTTGTATAACGTCGTAAAAAATGAAGGCAGTCTTACTCAAAAAGAATCAATTCAGTTTTTTAAAATACTCGGATTAAATCCTCTAAAAAAAATTTCAGCCGACAAAAAAAGAATCCTTGCCATAACCCCTTATCTAAAGCACAATGAGTTGTCCATAGATGATGCTGTCCCCGTATTAAAAGGATTCCTTAAAAAGCCCGAAGAAGAATATGAAACGGCAGATTTCAAAGAAGAAGAAATTTTTTTAATAAATTTAAGAAAAAGCAACGCGTTAACTTTAAAAGCATTGGAAGTTTTAAAAAAAGACGTTGGTAAAAAAATAGTTGAAAAGAAATTTCCTGATATTTAAACAGATTGTTTTAATTTTTTCTTTGTTAAATTTTCTTTCTTTTAAATGATTTTTAAGAAAACTGAAAACGAGGACGTTGTCGTTTTTAAAAAAAAATACAGGCGTCAATAACCAACTCTCTGAAAAGACGTTTTTTCAGTTTTTTATTTTTTACTCTGTTTAAACATCGGCTTCTTTTTCAAGAATTTCTCTGCTTATAAACACTTTTTGCCGCCCCTTTATATATCAGTTAAAGAATCTACGGGGTCTCTTACAAGAAGCCCGTTTTTTTTCTTTTCTTTTTTTATGCCGGGTTTTTCTTCGGTTTTTTTTGTATTGTTTTTTGTTCCAGATTCAATAATCCCCCGTTTTTTTAAAAATATATAAAAATTATTATAGTTTAGTTCCACGTAATTAATATTGAAATGGTCAAGAAATTCTTTTATCCTCATTAACAGCTCTTTATACGGCCTGACGTTTGCGGATTCCGCCAACTCTTTAATAACCGGCTCAAGTACATTGTAAACAGTCTGTTGAGGCAAAGGACGTTTATCGCTGTTTATATCCGTCAAATACATAAATCTGTCGGCATATTTCTCAAGTAAATGTTTTTTTAATTCTTCGTGCATTCTTTTTCCTTTTTTAAGTTTTTAGCCGAAATAAATTTTCCCGAAAGAGGAAAAAAGTATCCGTCTTTTACCGGTATCCCGTAAGTAAATCCTCCAAGCGCCCTTATTTGCTTATTGGAGAGATTCTTTTTTAAATTCTTAAGCATTGTCCTCTCCTTTACAAAGTTGGTTTTTTAAATCTTTTCGGTTCCTTCCTTAATGCTTTTATTCCGTTTCTTACGTGAAACAAAACTTTGCTTTTACTCGTATCAGGATTTTTAACTTCAATCCTTTTGACTGAAACCGCATATTCTCCGTTAAGAAGGTCTTTAATTTTGTCGGCATTTCCTTCCCCGTACAATATAATTATAGATTCATCAGAATCTTGAAGTCTTTTTTTAATTTTCTGTGCGCAATATCTGCTTTTAAGATTTTCTTCGTTTTCAAAAACGTCAATGATTCTTTTCATTTTTTCAAAAGAAATATCTATACCTTCCTTTTCTTTGAAAAATTTCTGAAAATCCGTAACAACGCCGTCAAAAGAAAACACAGACGGGGAAGGGACTCCGTTTAGTTTTTCAATCTCCTTTGCAATCATAAAAGAAAAATTTCCGAGATTGTATTCGGAATCCCCGTTCCCTGAAATGTGAATCATTAAAATTTTTTTCATTTTTTCTCTTGCATTTTTTCTACAAAAATGCTGTGAATAAAATTTTTAAATTCTTTGTTGGATTCCATTCCCTCTTTTAACCATTGTTCCGCTTTTTGTTGTGCTAAAGGGTCCTTGTCTTTTGGGTCTGTAAAAATATATTCAACAACTCCGTTGATAACCTGCGCAAATTTTTGATAAGCAACCGGTAAAGGATTGTTCATAAATAATTTTTTTGTCTCGTTACCGCATTTGTTGACCATTAAATCCGTAAACGCTTTTCCCGCCTTAACCGAAATATCCCTAATCTGATTTTCATCTACGTTTAAAAATTTTCTGGCCACTTTGTCTGGATACGCAAATGAAAGGAATCCATACTCTTTAATGTATTTTTTCTGCTCTTCACCAGCCTTTGTAATCATACACTGATACAATGCTTTTGCGTCTTCAACCGAAGCCGTACCCGTGTTTGCATACAATGAATTTACGCTGATACCTGCGGCAACAATAGTTCCAATAATAAGTTTTTTCATAAAGTTCTCCTTTTTTTAAATTTGTTCAAAAATAATTATAGCAAATAAATTTAATTAAATCAAATTAAATTAAATTTAACAAAATTAAACATAAATTGTTTTTATTTGATATTTTATTTTTTTGTGATAAAATAATATTAACACAATCAAAGGATTCACTATGGCTTACGTAAACGTTCATAAGAAAAAAGAGTTTGAAAAAAAAGGAGACCTCGGACTTCTTTTTGTTCTAAAAAAACTCGTGGACTCCAGATATGCGACAGATACCGCTTCAAAACTTAACGAAATAATGAAAGAATACGGGCCCGAAAAAACAAAAACGGTTTTTTACAAAGCGCTTAAGAAGAATCCAAATCTTCCAAAACCTTATTTTTATGTAAGAGAAGGACAATTTGTCGGATACAGTACAAATTCGGGGGAAGAATCTTTTATAAGCGTCGATACTTTCTTCAAAAACCCCGATAAATATATTGAAAAACACAAAGAGATAAAACGAGAGGAAAGCAGAAAATTTGAGAAGTTCGAAAAACATATAAAAATGGTTTCAGATATGAATTACAGATATGAAGAACTTGACAGATATGTAAACTTGGAAAATATTTCACTTTTTTTCAAATATCTTCATAAAAACGGAAAGGGCAAAGTTATGGAAGATAATCCTTATATTTCTCCCATACAGAATGTTGGTAAAAAATATTTCGTTACGAAAGGTTTTTTTGACGCTTCGCTACATACGCTTGTGAAAAACGCGTTGGACGGAGAAGAAGAAACCGGACTCTTTCCCGTTTCATTCGGATATTCATATATTGGAAAAGAAGGCGTGAAAAGACTTTTTCTGGTAAATAACGTTTATGAAATTAAAAGATTCGCGGAAAAAGAAGGTAAAGACAAGACCTTTGAGAAACTTGAAGAATTTTTTTCCGAAAATAAATTTATATTACTGAACGATATAAGACATAATGCCTTAATATATTCGAAAGAAAAAGGCAATAGAATCTATATAGAAACGCTTATAAACGACCCTTTAACTGAGAAATTCTTAAAAGGAGTCAGGGAAATAGAAAATATAATGGAAATCAGCGGAATAGTAGAAAATACAGAAAAATATATGGAGAATCTAACCAAAGGAACAAGACAGATTAAAAATAAACTCAGAGAAATTTTAAAGAAAAAAACGCCTAAATATAAAGATTTAGGGACTCCGTGAGTTACCCCGCTCTAAGGAGCGGAGCTTCCTGCTTTACAGGTAGATGACTAGTCTGTATAAACAGACCCCGCCAGAGCTACCTCCACAGGCATCATCTCGGACCGCTCCAGCCCTACCTGTTTCAAACCCTCTTTCAGTAAGCATTGTAATCTCTATTGTAATTACATACAGGGCATACCCATACTTTGTCTGATAATTTTAGTTCTTTGTTAATAGATATAGACTTAATTTCTCCTTCTATAATTCTGTGTTTCTTAAATTTAATTGGTGACTTTAATTTTGGAATCTTTACTTTGTTGCCTTCAATTTTGAAATGCTGGGGAACTGAAACTGAATTGACTTGTTTCTTTTTCTTAAATTTTGGAAAACCGGCAAGTCCTTTGAAAAAGTTTTTAAATGCCTTATCAAGGTTTTTTAAACTCTCCTGAAGAGATTGAGAGTTGGAAAGTTTTAAAAACTCAAATTCTTTTTTCAGTTTTGGGAGTATTTTTTTATATTCATAATAATTCCATTTCTTTTGATTAGTTTCATACTCTTTTTTCGTAAGTGAAAGGAAATAATTATATACAAACCTTGTGTTTCCCGCTTCCTGCTTCCTGTCTTAAAAACTTTTCCTGTTCTTTTGTAGGATAAAGTCTGAAACGATAAACGTAATTCATTGCTGTCCTTATTCGGTATTAATAAGCAAATTATATTGTAATAACGGTATAATTTCAAGTAAATTTAATTAGTATTGAAAATCAAAAAGTTCCCGATTAATTTTGCCTTTCATCACCGCCACTAGGAACGATGGTTTCGGCGAGACTCCCTAAAAAAAAGAGAGTTTTACTGAATGATAAAACTATTTACGGTTCAATCCGGTGAATTTATGAACCGGTTTGAACCGTAAATTAATCTCTAATTTTTGTTTTATTACTTTTTTCTTTAGTGCTTTAACTTTACTTTTATGTTTTTATTATATCTTTTTTAAAAACAAAAATCAATCTCCTTTTAAAATATCTATTAGTTGCGGGATTTTTTCTTTAAATTTTTCAATTTCTTCAAGCTCTTCAAAAAGAATTTCGTTATATATCCTTTTTATTTCTTCTTTATTTTTTACATTTGCGGAATCCTTTAAAAATTTGTTTTTATAGAACCCGGTTTGGAATTTTTCTGAAAAAGTTTCTTTTAAGATTTTTAAAGGATTCTCTATGGTTAAAATTTCTTCAAACAAATAAATATTTTTTAAATCTTTTATTTTTATAAAAGGTTCTTTAAATTTATAATATTTTTTGATTTTTTCTTTAATTCCCGATTTCGTTCTGTAAGGCAGTATATATTCTCTAATTTCCGTTATTATCGGCCTTATTATAAGACTTTCTTTTCTTTTCAGACAATTTACGTTTAGACATATATAATCGTTAAAAGATTCATCTTTATTTTTTTTAACCACGAATTCAAAATAAGGAACGTAACCTTCGTTTTTAAAAATTATCAGGTCATAGTATTGTTCAAGAAAAGAAAGGAATCCGCTTAAAGTCTTTGATGAACCGCCGGGAATTATTTCTATTCCGCTTCTGAGTTTTATATACCTGTATCTTGCGCCGCTTTTTTTGAATTCAATTATTTCATCGTCAATTTTATTTATTTTAAGAAATTTTTCTATAAGTTCTTTGTTATCCATCAGACCCTCCCGTTAAGTATTGCACCGATTTTTTTTGCAAAAGAATTATTTTTAAGTGCATGAACCATAAAGATATCTCCGAGAAATTTTATAACCGAAAATACCGGAACAAAAGGGAAAGCAAGGATTCCGGTTAAAAACATCAAAATCTTGTCAAACCATCCGAATGAAACGGAAGTTTTTCCTTTTATTTCTTTATAGATTATAAAAAAAAGGAAAAAATACAATATGGTAAAATTAATGTACGACGTTTTTGTGATATTAAAAATAAAATTGTTTTTTTCCGCCCTAAACAAAAATTCAAATATAAGCCATAAAAATCCAAAATTCATTATTCTGATATATGTTTTAAGACGTTTGGCATCGTCTGCGGCTTTACTTGTCTGATAATTTGTTTCAAGATATACAGGCTCTATATAATATTCGTAAAAAAGAAAAAATTCTTCTTTGAAAGAGTTTTGTATCCCAAGATTTTCTTTGAGCATATTATATATTTTTTCTTTATCGTTTTTCATTGCTTCCCCGAACAGCATCAAAGAACCCCTGTATTTGTTTAAAACGGTCGTAATTCCCTGTTCAAGTCCTTCTATAAGCTCCCTGTCGGCAGCCATTCTGTTAAGTTCTTTGCGAACGGATTCCTCAAACATCGTTTATTCCTTTTAAAGTTTAAATCTGAATTCATTATAAGATTATTATACAAAAAAGAAGGAGAAATGTCAAATAATTTGACTTATATCCTGTCTTTAAGCATTTTTCCGAGTGCTATTATAAGAATAAGCACTATAATAACGGAAGAATAAAAATACATGTTGTATTTAAGATGATGTTCATTCATAAACATATCTATAACAGACATTGACTTGCTGATAAACAAAAAGACAGCCAATCCAAAAAAAATAATAATTTCTATTACTAAAGCGGCAAGCGCCCCTTTTAAAAAATTAAGAAAAGTTTCTTTTATTCCTTCACCCATATAAAAAAACGAATAAACAAGTCCTATCGCAAGGATAAAAAGAATAAAATAACAATAATAATCAAACATAAGTTTTATAAGAATGTTAGTGGTTGTCTTTAAAATTTCGTTTTCCGTCATTTTTTTATCCTTAATATTGATTTAAATAGTTTTCATACAATTCACGTATTTTTTCGGGCTCTCTGATACCGGCCTGGTTTAACTCTTCTGCAAACTGCATCATTATAGGATATTTGAGATTTGAAATCCAGTTTCCGTTTACAAGTTCGACAAAAACTTTTCCGCTTTTATGCAAAGAAGGACGTACTCCTACCGCCTCGAAATAAATACGTTTTTTAGGACCTTTCTCCCACGCCCTTACCTTGGATATTCCTTCAAAGGAAATATTTCCGGCAAAAGAAACCTCTTTCTCTTCTTTTTTATCCAGCAAAAATTTTGCGTTTATTTCTTTTGTTTCTCCGTTTTCGGTTTCAATGTAAAATACGCCTCTTCTTACGGCAATTTTTTCTCTTCCGGTAAACTCGGAATTCTCGAGCAGTCTGTCAAGCGCTTTGTAAAGTTCCATTATTGTCAATTTATACTCCTTTTAAAATTCTGTAAAGAAGAGTGTCTCTTTTTTCAGTATCTTTTTTAGATACCGCTTTTGGGAAACAATATTTTTGGGCATAGATAAACACTTTTTCTTTTGCCCTTGTTACCGCCGTATATAATGCCCTTGAATTAAGCATAAACAGATGTTTGTCTAGTATAGGAATATAAACCCTTTTATACTCCTGTCCCTGTGATTTATGAACGCTTATAGAATAGGCAAGATTAACTACGTCGTATTTAAGTTCGTTGTATAAAACAACGTATCCTTCAAAAGGATAAATAACAAAAATTCCGAGATTTGGAATAATCATATCTATAATACCCACCTGTCCGTTATAAACTTTCTGTTTTTTTATTTTGTTTTTTAAAAATTCGTCTTTTTTTAATTTTTCTTTAAGGATTCCTTCTTTTTTAATATAATTTTTTACCTCTTGATAGCTTTCAAGATAAAAGGTTATATAATCGCCGTTTTTCAAATGAATTATTTTATCTTTTTCTTTGTAAATATATCTGTCTCCAAAATAATATCCGTAATAATTAAAAAGAAAAGGCGCCTGCGTTCTTAAATATTTTTCTAAATGATAAAAAACGTTTCTTTTTACCGCGGAATTGATTTTCTTTAAGATTTCTTCAAATATTTTTGATTCTGTCTGAGTCCTGTAGCCCCTGCTTTTTATTTTTTCCATAACACTTTTTATTTTCAAAGCATAAAAATATTTCTTTTCCTCTTTCGCGGAAAGAAAATCTATTATGTAATAAGATAAAACAAATCTTTCGTCCATAGAAGAATTGATTGTTTTATGGAGTTCTCTTTGCATAATTCTATTTAAATGATAAACCCCGAGGAATCCTTCTTTTTTGGGAGCAAGGGTTTGGAATCCGCCTATTGCGCCTTCATAGTTTCCCTCTGCAATGTTAAAAAAATATCTTTTTAAATCTTCTTTTACGGAAGATTCCATCTTTTCTTTTATTTTAATTTTTTCATCGCCGCCGAATTGTGCGTAATAAAAATCTTTAAAATCCACTTTTTCATCATTAAGAAAATCATCTATGATTCCTTGTCTTATATTATTTGCGGTTTGAATAAGGACTCCGTCTTTTTGTCTGAATATTTTTGTAAAATTTACCTTAATTTTTTCCGTAATACCGGAACCAACAAAAGATTCAAAAGGATTCCCGGCACCTACGGGCGGAAGCTGCGCTATATCCCCGATAAAAATTATTTTCGTTTTTTCAAAATCAACCGCTTCGAGAATCGCTCTAAAAAGAAAATTGTCTATCATTGCGCTTTCGTCAACTATAATCAGTTTATAAGGAAGTTTAAGGTTTTCGTTGAATTTAAACATAGGAACGCCTGTTTTTGGATTCTCAGTTATTCCTATCATACTATGTATCGTTTTGGAATAAGGGAGCCCTATAACGTTTTTTGCCCTGTTGGCCGCCGTCCCAGCAAGGGCGCACACCATTACGTCGGCGGGAGAAAGTTTTCCCGTTCTTATCAGAATCCTTACCGCCGCTTTGGTAACGGTCGTTTTTCCTGTTCCCGCATATCCGTTGATAAAAAACACGGGATTCGGACTTGTAAGAATCTTAACAAGCGATTCTTTCTGCTCTTTCGAATATTTGATGCCTTCGTCGCTCTCAAAAGACTCTATTTCGATGACGGCCTCTTCTTCCGTCAACAAAAAATCGTATTCCCCGGAAAGGTTAAGGGCTTTTATCATTTTTGAATAAATGAGATTCTCTTCTTCGGAATCTTTCTTTAGAATATATTTTCCTTTTTCTATTTCTATTATATCACCTTCTTTAATTGCCTTTTCAAGCCCCTGATGAAACAATTCTTCGTTTAAAGAAAATTTATCCGTTTCAAGAACTTTGTAACTTTGTCTGAAAAGCGGATTGACGTCTATAATGGTGTCGCCTTTTGAATTTTTTAATAATTCAAGAGCATATTTTATTCCCTCTTTGATTCTCACCAAAGAATCGGATTTAATCTGTCCTATCTGGTTAAGCGCTATTTCGTCTATTTTATGAAAATCCATCCCCGGAACGTTTAAGAGAATATATGGATTTAAAACTATTTTAAAACATAAATCGTCAAAATCCTCGGTTCCTTCTTCTTTAAAATAATTATGAATTTTATGAATATCGTAAATATTAAAGCCAAAAGGAGAAAGATTCTCCGTAAGAATCTTCATTTCCCTGTAAGTTTTAAATTTTTTAACCGCTTTAAGCGCCGTTTTTTTCCCTATTCCCTTAATAAGCGTAAGCTCTTCTATTTCTTCGTTTTTTAAAAGCTCCACAAACTCTTCATATTTAAAGTTTTCGATTATTTTTTCGATGGTTTGTTTTTTAAAACCGAGCATTTTTAAAAAAATACTGAATTCCAGGGTATCGACATTATAACTTGTAAATTCGAATACATACGTTTTTTTATAATCATCGTATACAAAATCACCGAAGACTTTAATGGCAAGCCCCGTTAATGAATGCGGGGATTCTGTCGTATGCCCTTTAAGGATTATACCATTCCCCTCGTCATCCCTTGCCTTCATATAGGAAAAGTATATTTCGTCATCCAGATTGTAATCCTGAAAGAGAACTTTTTCTATCGTTACTTTGAGGTCTTCAAGTTTATCTCTCGCCGACATTTTTTCTCCTTGAATATTTAGATTGAGCATTCTTTTTTTATTAATATTGTATCCAAAAAATGTTTTCTTGTCAAATAATTTGACACCCGATGTTGTGTATCATAAAATCCCTTACACTTGTCAATCTGATGTAGAGAATGTAGGGAAATACAAGAAAACGATATTATTGACGCATCCTGTTAAAATTGGGACAATACCATTATAATTGATTTAGGAGAATGGGTGAAAAAATTTAAAATTTTTAAAGAATTTGAAAAAACAATTAGAACCTTTAGTGAAGTCTAATTGTTTTTGAAAATTTGTTTCTAAATTCGGGGTCTCCTTTCCAATATGGATTTATCCATTTAAGTTTATGTTTGCCCTCGGAGGGATAATATTGTTTTCTCCAGTGTCCCTTAACAAGCCACGCTTTGGTTTTTCTCTCAACGGGCTCTTTTCTTTCCCCCGTATTTTGGGGATTTTCTATCGAATATTCGGGTTGTTTTAGCTCTATAAGAGTTGTAGGGGCATAAGGAATTCTCGATTTTTTATCTCTTTTCTTCTTCGGTTTGATTCTTTTTATATTCATAAGATTTTTTTCTTTCCGGAAAGTCGTCACGTACATTAAAGCGCTAATCATTTGAAAGAATCCGTCGAGTTCTCTTTCGTCTGCGTCTCTTGTAAAAGGAAAATTTTTGTCTTTTAAAAATTCTCCTATGGTTCTTTTATCTGAAAAAGGAATAATACCGTAATTAAGGAATCCGTTTCCAAGGGAAACGAAATGGAATCCGTCTTCAAATTTATTATATAAAAAGTTGTAATCTTTAAGAGCAATAGCACCTGCTCCGTAAGGGAGGGGAAGGTCGGAAATGTACATTTCCTCAATAGTTTTGCGGGAAATAGGGGAATCCCAGTCGATTGATTTTGCGTCTATAAGAATATTTCCGTTTTCCCTTATAAGTTTGGTTATAACCGCCGTTGATTCGTGGGCGGATAAATCCATTCCTTTTTCTCTTACATAATTGCAGTATCTCTCAACAAATTCTTTTTTTTCCGCTCTGTATGTTACTTCCAAAATATTAAAAGAAAGCCCCTCCATTCTTTCTATTTTGTAACCTTTTATACAAAATCCGAGGGTTGTGGGTCCTATACAGTCTCTGGAATAAATGGGATGAAGCATGTAAATCCTTTTTTTAATATATTTATATAAATAGATTAAAATAGATTTAAAAAATAATAAAAAAAGGAGAGAATATGGCAGTTTCGTTTAATATAACCGAAATGTTTAACGAGTACGTTAAACACGACGTCAAATATAACATAGAAAACATAGGAGATAATGATTTTCTTGAGAATCTTTTAAAAACGGATTCGATAATTGAAAAAATAATCAGATATTTAACCGAAGACGAAAAATTTCTAAAACTTTTACGAAAACAAAACCCTTTAATGGAAGAAGGGGATGAAGAAGAAATTATAAAAGAACTGATATTAAACGAGGAGGAATGGGTAAAGGAATATCTGTATGAAAACTGGAACGATTTTCTAAAAGACGCTGATATAGACGAGCTTGCCGAAAATTTTCTTAATTATAATGCCGATTACGGTTTTTTCCTATGGGATTATTTTGTCGATTCGGAACTTCAGTTTGAAACAAAACCGTTTTTTTTCAATAAAAAACTCCTGACGGAAATCGTTCCGGTGAAATTTGACGCTGAAGAAACGATAGACATTCAGGGATTCCTTGTGTATCTGAAAGAGACAGATGAAGAAGTGTCACATTTTCTTGAAGACTTAAGTGAGTATGATGTCCCAGACGTATTCGGAGAGCTTTCCATAAAAGTTCTTTTCAATGTAGATTCCAGGTATTACGATGAAGAACTGACAATAGAATGTCTGCCTAATTATTATATGGGAGGATACGATTACGAAAATTGTACGGATGCCGATACTTTTGTAGAAGAAGCTTTCGGCAATGAAGAAAACTGGGAAGCTATGGTTGAAGAAGGAAAATACTCGGAAGATGAAATAAAAGAAAAACTTGAATATATTTTCAACAGAGTAATGGAATACGCCGAAAGTATAGAAAAAGTTTACGAAGACATTATCAACGGAAACTATTACAACAATCCCGAATACGATAAAGAACACCTCTTTGAAGAAATAATAGACAGCCTTAAAGGGTCGTGTCTGGATTTATTAAAAAACAATAAAAAAATTGAGTTCTTAAAAGAAATTGACAAACCTTATAATGACTTAAGAACGTTTTTATTGGGACATTATGACAAGCTGCACCATAAATTCAAAATATTAAAAAAAAACAAAAACATCTTTACAAAAGAAGAACAGGAAAATTTATCTTATCTGACGGACAGATTTGTTTCAAATTACGACTATATGAAACTTCCGGAGTTTGGAAACGGAACTTATGAAACGTGGAACGAAACAAAAAACCTTATAGTGGAGGACGATGATAAATCCCATCTTTTCGGAGTAAGGTATTTTAAAGAAGACGATGAGAAATTGTTTCTATCTCCAAAAAAACAGGCAGAAACATACGAACGCATTTATTCGGGGTTTCTGGATATTATCAAAAAAAATAAAATTTCCCAGATTATTCCGCTGTTTAGCAAATTAAAAAAAGGGGAAGAAATTAAAACGGCCATTGCATATATAAATTACAGACTTTTTGAAGACTATGTGAGTAAAAAAGAAAATAAAGACTTTTTTTTCAGATATAAAGACGTTATCATAGAGGGGGCGCATCTCCTTTCGCCTCTTTATCCTTCTGAATTTGCCGTATTTCTTATTACGGAATCTTACGGAAAAAGAAACAGAAAAACTCCCTATCAGACATATTTCAGTGAAAAAATAAAAAAAGAAACGCAGAAAGAAATTTCTAAAGAATTCAAAAAAATCGCAGATAAAAATTCAGTTAAAAAGCTGATAAACAAAACACTTGCCCTTTATCCTTACAACAATGACAAACCGGACGAATACAAAGGTATGCTTTATCTTAAAAACGAGTTTATACGTCCTCTTTCCCTTTGCGGGAATCCCTTAAAAGAAAAAGCCGACGCATATACGGCAAAAGAATTCTTGAGTTTAAAACTGAAAGAGATGGAAAAAACGAGAGAAAAAGCCGATAAAGAAATAAAAACAAAAGAACCGGGCAAATAAAATGTTAAAAAATTATTTTTTTAAATCGGTTTCGAAAATAAATTCAACCTCTCCGTTTTCTTTTTTAACGTAAATTTTAAACGTTTCGTTTTCCGTTTCGTTATACGCTATTACTTTTCTTTCCCCGTTACGCAAAGAACTTAAAATTTTCTTAAGCATTTCTTCGCTTATTCCGAACACAACCTTTCTTTTAACGCTGATTTTCTTTTTTATATCTTTTTGTTTTAATATTCTTTCTTCTTTCTGAGATAAATATTCTGCAATTTCCCTCATCAGCTCGTTCATCTGTTTCATGGTTTTTTCAAAGTCTATAGACATCTGTTCTTTCATTTTTTCAATAGCTTCAAGATTTAACGCCCAAACATCATTTATTTCATCGTGTGCGGCTTTAGACGCGGAAGAATGTTTTTGGGGACAGCACGGACAATGCAGCGAAAGCGTTTTTTCTCCGTTGCCGGCACGCACGGCAAGAGCCGTCCCCGCGGCTGCGGATATGCTGTCGGTTACCGAATCAACTTTTCCCCCTGCAAAGAGGATTCCCGAAAACAATCCCACAATCAGTATCTTTTTTAACATATCTATTCCTTTTTGACAGATTATATCATTTTATATATAATATTGTCAATATTATTGACTTAAAAAAACATTAAAAAAGAAACATAAAGGTAAAAAAAATGGTTAAAAAAGATTTTTCAAAAGCAAAAAGATACAGATGTAAAACAAAGTCGTTGTTAAAACAGGTGAGAAAATTAAAAAAACTACGTTCAAAAAGAAGGAGAAAGAATCCGCTTATCGAAAAGAAAACGGATGCGTGGGAAATATTATGAGCATTTTACATTTTTAAACAAATTTTGTTTTGTTCATTTTACAAAACCTGCCACGTTTTCGTTTAATTTTGTAATCAGGCTTTCTATTTCGCCTACTTTTTCGTTTGCTTTCTGAATCGTTTCCACAAGAGCGTTTCCGTCTTTTATATTTTTTTCTATTTCCGTAGTTATTTGAAACGCTACGTTTTTTATCATAGATATTACGGTGAAAATTTCGTTCGTCGCTTTTTGACTTTTTTCGGCAAGTTTTCTAACCTCATCGGCAACCACGGCAAACCCTCTTCCGTGTTCTCCCGCTCTTGCAGCTTCTATTGCGGCATTTAACGCAAGCAGATTCGTCTGGTCCGAAATATCTTTAATCAGAGAAATCATTTCTTCTACGGAACTTGTGGATTCTTCGAGATTGAGTGTTTTTTGTCTGAGAGATTCCTGAGACGGCTGAAAATCCTGCGTCGTCCATTCAAGTTTCTCCTCGAGCATGTTTTTTGTCTCTCTTGATAATTCGGTGATTTTGAATGCAGATTCCTCAATTGAAGTTATAATGTTTTGAAGATTTTCTATAATTTCGTTTATAGGACATTCAAATATTTTTAAATCTTCATTTTCTATGTGAATCATATCTTTTAAATCTTTTCTTGCCAACCTTTTCAGTCTTTCTATTAAAGGCATGACCGCCTGTCTTAAATATTCCTTTCTTTGTCTGATTTCTTCCCTTCTGTCTCTTAAAACCACATACGTTCTGTCAAGTTTTCCGGTCATGAAAATCGGAATCACGTATACGAATACCGGAATAACCGTGCCTTCTTTGGATATGATTTCCGCCGTTTCATATCCGCTCTTTCTCTTTTTTTCAAATTTGGCGACTATTTTACATACTTTACATTCGGCAGGATTTTTCGGATAAAGAATCTTCGCCGCTACTCCTTTTTCTCCCGCAACGGATTCCATTTCCCATTTTGTATATCCCGTTAAATTTTCAAAATGTTTGTTCCATTCTATGATTGTACGCTGAGGAGATACCGCAAACAAAGAAACCGGATAATCGTTTTTAAATTTTTTCCAATAAAAAAATTCTTTTTCCAAAATTGTTAAAATAAATCGCAGTTTGTCTTTAGGAGATTTGTTTTTAATTTCTTCTTCCGAGATTCCGAGATTATACGCAAGCGTTTCGGTCTCTTCGTTTATAAAATCGGTCAGTTCTTTTAATTCCTTTTTTTCTTTAGAACAAAACATTTTTTAATCCTTTTTTTAATGCAATCATATATTGTTTTTATTATTTTGTCAATTATTTTGCTTTTTGCGGTTTTTACCAAATTACGCCGTAAAGCTCATATTTTTTAAATTGAGAGATTTTCTTTGTTTTTCTTTTCAAGGAATCTCTTTTGCATCAAATTCTTAACCAATGCAATCGATAAAGCAGCCGTTCTTTGTTCCGCATCAAGTCCGCTAAGGTATTTTATTGCGGATTCCAATTCGTTTATTTTCAGAATTTCTTCGTATTTGGCAAATTCTTTTTTTGTAACTTTGGTATTGTTTATTTGTTTTATTTTCTTTTTTAAAACGTTTTTATCGAGAATTTCTTTCGATATTTTATCGGGAAACAAAAGCCGTAAATCTTCAACGGCTCCTTTATAATAATTACTTTCAATTAACTTTTTCAACGTTTCGGTTGTGATTTTTTCGGGAATAAAATAAAGTTCTTCAACAATGTTTTCATTGTCCGTACCAGGACCCTTATAAAAAACCACTTCTCCTTCGGAGGGAGAAGGTGGACAATCGGCACTTTTTACTTCGGATTCCACAAGTTCCATACTGACAATGCCGTGATTGTCGTAAAAATTTAAAGATTCTTTTAACGCCGATTCAAAATCGGTTTCCGCTTTTAACGCTAGTTCCTTATCGGATACTATGTCTTTAAAATAATATACCTCCGCCTCTTCCGACTCTCTGTCATTTTCCGTTTTCCATACTTCTATATAATATTTTTGCATACAAACCTCTTTATATTTTTAAAACGTTTTTTTCAATGTTCTTTTCTTTTTTTCTTGTTTTTAACAGATAGTCTTTTAATTTTATTGATAAAAAATTAAGTCTTTCTTCATAGTCCATTCCTTCTTTATTGGCAAAAAAATCATAAATTTTTTCAAAAGAATCGAGTTTGGCAAAATCTTTTATCGTATCAATGTTTTTAGCTATAAACACGTTTGAAACCCGCAGGTTCAGAAGTTTGTTAAAATTTTCTTTTAATGTCTTTCCGTCAATGTTAAATTTTTTAACTATCTCCGTTTCAAAAAATTTATTTTTTTGTTTTAAATCCTTCTCAAAAAAATAAAAAGCTGAAATATACATAAGAGCATATTCATAGTCTATTTCGTCTATAAGCTCGTTTTCAACTGGATTCTTAAAAAAATCTTTCAGACTCCAATCTGCTTTTTTCAAAGCGGACAACATATAATGCGGATTGTAAGAGATTCCAATATTTACCGCTTTTTGCAAGGTTTTTAAAGAATATATTTTTTCGGGGAGAGGCAGACGCGGACGTTTGTTATCGTCTATATAACGTAAATAACGTGTAACTTTTGTTCCGAAAAAATCATATACGTCTATATCGTTTTCTTTAAGAAAAACGGCCATTCCAAGATTCGTTGAATCAAACACACCTATAAACCAAAAGAAAGCTTTGTCTTTATCAATGTCCTTATTAATCTCCCAATCCCCTATATCGGGGAAAAACCGTTTGGTTGCTTCTGATGCAAACATTTGTTGAAAATTGGTTACGTTTTTTACGTTCCATTTTGATATATTTCCAAAAAAATGCCATAACCTTCTTTCATCGGTATTAATAAAATGTTTGGGAAGAGACGGAGCCGCGCTGTTTTTACCGAAGAGGCCTCTCATGTCCGAAATGTTTGAAACGTCTATACAATTTAAATCGGCTTCCCAGTTCGGTTTTCCGTTTTCGCCCTGGACAATAAAAATCTCGGTACATATTGCTTCAACCAGTTCTTCTTTTGTTTCGGGTTTATACTTATATGTCATTTTTGTTCTCCTTTTTTATTTTATTTATATTTCTTATTTATATAATTTTATATAATTTTTATATAATTTTATATAAATTAAAAAAGAATTGAATATGAAATACGGAAAACCGGATTATACAACATACAAACGGATTCATCGCGAAATAGAAAAAATAATAAGGGCGGAAGGAGACCAGCACCTCAATATCTTTGGATTCATAAAAAAAATGTATCTTGAAATGACACAAGGAAACCTGAGTATTGAAAAATGTGCGGAAACAAATGAAATACCCGCACGATTTTTGGAGGTTTTACAAAAGATTCCAATGGAATACCTTGAAAAATACCAGGAAAAATTAAAAAGAGAGATTTCTTCAGTTAAAAACAAACATAAAGAAAAAAACGTGAAACAGATACAAACGGATATAAACCCCGTTCTGAAACAGATAATATTTAAAAGTGACGATTTTAAAGCTTTCTTGACAACGGGAAGATTCCTTTTTACCCCTTATGAAAAAAAACCGATAAAGAGCATGTTATGGAAAGAGTTTGAAAACAGGGTTAAAAATAACAAAAAGGCATTGGAGACTTTTATTAAAACGACTGATAAAATAAACGGAACAAAATTCTTTCTTAAAGCAAAGATAACTCCCGCGGATAATTTACATACGATTCTTTTAAACAATTTTAGAAAAATCTGTGAAACAATTTCCGAAAAGGAAGGATTCCCCGAAACAAGGGTTTTATTCGCAAACGGACTTGATTTGCGTAAGGGTGCCTACCTGTCCTTCGGTCCAGGTGAATATAAATTTGTCAGAGAAACAAATTCAATTGTACCTATGGACAAAAAAACCGAATATATGTTAAAAGGCGAAACGATAATAAAAGATATTCTTAAAAAAATATATGAGGAATCATTGTCTTTGTCGGAGTTGAAGCAATGGAAAATAATCATTTCAAGGGGGAAAAAGGGAATAGCGACGATTGAGCCATCCGATTATGTATGGGCGGTAAAACCCAGTATAATGAAACTGAGAAAAGCGGACATGAACGGGCTCCCCCTTGGATTCCGCCTTAAAGAAAGAATGCCGGAACAAACGCTTAAACTAATTTTTGTAGAAAAAGAAAAGAGCGAAAAAAAACGCAGGGAAAAACCCTCAAGGGATTTTGGACCTGGCATGTAATTGACCGTCAATTCTTGTATCTTGTCAAATTCTTTGACAGAATCATTGTTTTAGGATATTATTTAAAAAAAAAATAAAAGGCACAAAAAGAATGATTATCGCCGTTTATCAGTTTAAAAATTTCGACGAGGTAACACGTTACCGTCTTGAAAACGCTTTTATATTTGCTTTTATAATGGGATTGGTAACGCCTGTTTTCGATAATTTGAAGGGACTTTTAAGCGTAACGGTTCTTTCCGTTGTCGCCATTCTTTCAAAACTTATTATGAAAACAAACGACTGGTTTGATAAAAAATTTACGTTAAATAAAGTTTATCAAATGGGAATAATTTTAAATATTATGTTTGTGACCTCAACCTGTGTTTATTTTTATAATCCAAAAATCATGATATTTCTTGACAGCGTTTTAAGCGTTCTTAAATTTAGAATATATATTCCGTTTATTCAGTGAACCTCTCCACCACCTAATTACTTTGTAATATAGGTGGAGCTTCTCTTACGAGAAGGTTTGTAAGGATGTATATACACCCTTACGGGCTGGAACACAAGCCCTCTACCCGTTATCTCCTGAATAAGAGAATCACAGGCTACGCTTTTTCTTAATATATTTAATGCTCCGTTTACGTCTGCATTGATTAATTTTCCTACACTTGATTGGAATATTCCTCTTTTTATTCTTCTGCCAAGATATTTATCGTGTTTCTGAACAGACTCCAATGTAAGCGCATCACATTTTGACGTATAGCTCTCTTCCGTTTCAATTACTTCTATTTTATGTTGAACGGCTTTATATTTGATATATTGAAGCAGTTTTGAATGAGGAATTGAGAGGAATTTTTCGTTGTTTTTTCTTTCGATATTGCACTTATTTTTCCAAAGTTTATTGTATCCAACTACAATAGTTTTAATTCCTCTTTCCACAGCAACATTGATTATTTTTGTAGCAGTTTTATGCAAATAGTCTTTGATATAGTTTTCTCTTCTTTGATACCAAATGTTTAATCTTTTAAAGTTTACTTTTTGCCACTCTTTTGGACTTTTGCCTTTTGTTATGCCTGATAGCAAAACAGATATTTTTTTATTGAAATATCTGTTCTTGGATTTCAAGGATTTGCCGTCAAGCAGTATAGGACTATCGTATCTTGTTACAATAGTTGCAAGGTTGTCTATTCCAAAGTCTATTGCCATAATATCGTCTGTCATATAGTGATTAAAGTTTTTATCTCCGTCACTATATATAAACGATATTTTGTAATACGGTTTGTATGGCAATATATGTACTTCTTTTATCTCTTTGTTTTTAATATGTTTTGGTATCTTAAAGTAGAGATAATTTATTTTGTATTTTTCTCTGATGTATTTTGGCAATGCAAGTCTGATATATCCGTTATCCATTGTTTTTAAATGGATTTTTGTATAGATTGCTTTGTAATGTCCGTCCTTATCCAAATATTTTGGAACATGGACTTTTTCTCCCTGATTTTTAGCTTTTAGAAGTTTACAAAAACTCTTAAAAGCATTATCAACCTGTTTTAAAGTCTGCTGACTTGCATTGCTTGGAAGTCTTTTATACTCTTCGCTTGATTTTAAGAGTTTATAGACTTCAGTATAGGGTAGATATTCTTTTGTTAAAAAGAAGTGTTGTCTAATGGTATATAGCGCTTTATTGTATAAGTCTTTTGAATTGTGTGTAAGCTCTTTTAATATTGCAAGTTTTGCTTTGTTTTTAGTTTTGACTCTGTTGTTTGTAGTTAAAAGCACTATATATCGCCTTTTGTTTATTATTTATAACAAACAAATTATATCAAAATCGTTAAATTTGTCAAGTTTACTTACAATTTGCCATCGCAAACAGCAATTCATCTCTACCCAACCGTTTTGTGATTTGGATGGAGTATTCTTGCTTAAATTTTGATAAAGTTAAATCAGTACCTTACCTCTGAACACCCAGAAAGATTCAGAGATTTTCAAAAAGTAAGAAACGCCGCATGGGCTGACGGGACGCTTCTCGGACTTGGCATAACAAGTGTGCTTTCGGTATTTGCGGAAATAGAAGTTATTATAATGGCGGCAATAATGGTTTATCTTTTTTATATAGGAAGGCTGATATATAACTGGAACTTTTTTGATGACAGAGGGATAGGGGGCAAATATTAACTTCTTTGAAAGAGGGGATTCTGAAAAAAAAGATTCCCGTAAGAATATTGTTTATTTTTGTATTATTACTTTATTGTTTTATCAAAAACCTTTTCGTTTGTAAGAGTGTAAATTTCTTCTTTTACCACGATATCTCTGTCTGCGTCAACGATAAATCTTATAATGTAATTTTTTTCACTGCTATATAAACTTTTTGTTGCCACGGTTTTAAAAATTATTTTTATTTTATATTCCGAAACGAAGTAATTCTTATGATTTATCGTTATTGAATAATTAATATTATACGGAATCTTTATAATGGTTTTAACGACAGGCATTCTTACCTGTGCTTTAAACGTTTTTATAACTTCCTGTACCGCCGTTTTTGTGTTTTGGGCGTCTTCTCCGCTGAAAGCGTAAAGGAATCCTGTAAGAAACAGCCCCGTTATTAAAAGTTTTTTAATCATTTTTTTTCCTTTTTTATTATAATTATAGTAAAAAAGAGAGAAGACAAAATGGAGAAAATGAACGAAAGAGAATTTTTTCTAAAAGAAATTCTGGAGAAAAAAAGAGAATGTAAAATTATTGTAGAAGAATCAAAGGCTTTAAATGCCCTTCTTGAAGAGGATATAAAAGAACTTAATGAAATTATCGACGAGATAGAAATCAGTGAAGACATCCTCAATATTCCCAAATTTAAAGGACAGGTTATTTTTGAAAAGTATCTTAAAAGAATAGAATTTAAAAAAAATAAAGGAAAAATAAAAGATAAAAAGAAAATCAGAGGAGTTATTGAGAAAAACGAAATAATTAAAGCGCAAAAAGATATAAATAGATTAAAACAAATTGTAAACAACAAATAAAGGAGTTTAAATGGCAACGGAAATAAACACTAAAATTTACGAATCGGTAGAAAAAGAAATTCAAAACATTGAAAAAGATGCAGTGGAAAAAGCATATAAAAATGCAGAAATAGAATTAAACAGGGCAACAGCGGAATATATTCGTCTTTTCAAAGAAAGACCGGGCGACCAGAAAACCCTGGAAGATGCCAAAAACAATATGAAAAAATGGCTTTACAAAAAAAACAGATTAAAACAGAGACTTGACGAGGAAGAGCCTGAAAAAATCGTTGAAAGAGAAAGACGGGAATTTAGAAAAAAAGCGAGAAAAGTGGTAAAAGACATCGCAAACGGAAGATTGCAGGTGGATTCTTTCGTGCTCAGAATGCTTCTTGTTCATTCAGCCGGACAGGTGCCTTATCTTGAGGGTGAAACGGGTATCGGTAAATCCGAAAGAATCAGACAATACGCAGAGCTGATGGGAATGAAATACGTTAAAGTTATGCTTGTAGGTAAAGAAAAAGTGCATATTGAGGGTAACATTATTCCGGAAGTAATCGAACTTGGAGAAGACCCTGACGTTGACGCAAAGATTGAAACTTTAAATAAATATGTAGAAGGAGGAGAATCAACTTCCACCCATAATAAAAGAAAGGCTTTACTTGTCCACAAAAATACTATTCCCGAGTATTTAAATCAGGTACTTAATGCCCTTGCCCAAGAAAAACACGTTTTACTACACTTTGATGAATTTCCGAGAGCAGACAGAGAAGTATTTAATACTATTATGGAATTTATTCTTGATAATAATATTGAAGCATTCCATGGAAGACTGAAAACGGGGAGGCTTCATAAAGTGGCTTCCGGGAATCCGGTTGATATTTACGATGGTCATGAACTTGGCCATGCCCATAAACAAAGATTTGTTTTTATGAAAGTAAAACCGAATCTGACGGAATTTTTAAAGATTGTTGCGCCTAAAAAAGATATTCACCCGGTAATTATCGAAACCTTACTGGAACATCCTGCAAAAGACGCATTCCATACGGCTGCGAAACATAGAGAAAAGATGGGAATGGTCGGAGACGCAGCAGACAATGAATATATCGGTATAAATCCAAGAAAGTGGACAATGATTAATGAACTTTTAAAAGTTTACGAGCAGGATTACGCAAATGACCCTGATACAAAGGAACTAATGTTAAACATAATGGAGGAGACTTTGATTGAAGACGCAGAATCATATGGAGAAAAAGAACTGATAAAAAAAACCATTAATAGATATAAATCTGAAAACAAACTGACGTTGAAAAGAATAAAAGCAACTTTGAGACTCCATTATGAAGATATTCGTTATGTCGGGGAAAAAGACAAAGAGTCAAGGCCTCTTGAAAAGGCTTTTGAAGCCGTTAATCATCTGTTTAAAATGTATGAAGTCGGAACACAGCTGGATATTAATAAAAAAGTCGTTTTACTTGAAGACGCGTTTAACGATTTTGTAAACAATTTTGTAAAACCATATGAAATTGAAGGCAAGAGAGAGTCCGAAATTAAAAAAATAGTAATGGAAGCGATTGAGGAAGACCCGGATAAGGTAATTCCGTTCCTTGCTGTTTTGAAAGCAACGGGGGAAATGGGAACAAAAATGGTACAGGCCAAATTTACGGCGATGAATTTAAAATCAGAAGGTATAGAATTGTTTTCGGCTATTGATGATTTATTTAATACAACCTACTTAACCGATTATGTAGGGTTAAGTCTTGATACTACAGGAAATAAAGAATTGAAACATTCAATCAGAGAAAACGACGGAGAAACGACCGTTGCGGAGATGATAGGACTCGGCGTTGACGATTTCTTTGGAGACGATTTTGATTTTGACGATTTTGAAGACGAAGACAACGATAAAAAAAAGGGAGGTAAAGGGGACGTGGGAGATTAATCCTTCCCTCCCCTTTTTTTTCTTTCCGTTTTAACAACTCTCTATAAAAAGTCATAAAACAAAAAGGATTTTAAATGATTTCCATAAAAGAAATTGCGGAATTTTATTTTAAAAAATTCGATGACACGTTAAGTAAAAGAGAAAAAGAAAAAGTTTTAAAATTTTTATCCGGATATGAAAACAAAAAACTGAAAAAACTTCCTTACGGGTTAAAAAACCCGGTTTTTGAAATTCTTACCGGCATAAGAGGCAGCGGAAAAACTTTTAAAATTTCTTCAAATATAGAACGGTATAAAAATTATCTTGTAATAGACCCGGATGTTTTTAGAAAAGATTTTCCGGAATCCGGAAAACATATCCCTTCCGTTATAAAAGATATACTTGTATTTTACGGAATCTCAAATGGAATGAACGTTATTTTACAAAGCGGAAAGTGGAGCGAAAAAAGAGAACTTTTTTTATATGCATCAAAGCACAGGAAAGATTTTTTTAACAATATGTGTTACAATGGTTCCGAATATACAAATAAAATAACGATTCTCTCCACAAATCCTTCTATTTCCGCTTTCAGCGCTTATTACCGGTATTATATAGAAAAGCAAAATTTTTATATTCCCCCGGAAAACGACAACTATATGGAAGAAGGCATAAAAAGCATTCACGATTTATTAGTTAAAATAAAAAATAAAACGCATATAAAGCCTTACGTTACAAAAAACAGACATTGTTTTGAGATTAAAGGAACCCCTCTTTATGAAACGATTGACAGAATAAATTTTATTGACAGATATTCTTTTATAAAATCTTTTATTCCGGTTAAGGATAAAAAAGAAATCAGGGAAATGTTTCCGTCGTTTTTTAAGGCAACGATGTACAGGGAAATTCACATAGAATCAATCTACGAGGAATATAAAAAAATAACAAAAGCCATAAACTATTGTCAGAAAAACAAGAACAGAGATTTTTTAAACAGGTCCCTTCTTTATTTCAGCTATTTGGGGTATTCAATTTCAAATTATATAAGCGAATTTGACAAACTTACCGAAAAAGAATCCAGGGAATTTGTCAGACATCTTGAAAAAATCAAAAAAGACGCAAATTTTAAGGTTTTTGAAAAAGTTAAAGTAAGAGATACAAACGTTAAAGAACTGATAGAAAATTTTCTTAAAGAGAAGTACGAAGTTAAAACAATTAAAAAAAATGTTCAAAAAGACTGAAGAATGTGAACCTCCCCGCCCAATTACTTTGTAATTTGGACGGGGCTTCCTTTGTGGGAAGATTCGTAGGCATTATCCTACAGGACGGTTCACAGCCCCTCTACTCCCTATCCGTTTGGAATCGGGAGCTACGCTTTTATTGTTAACCGACTCTGATTCAGAGGTCGAGTTTCGACGACTCGGTTAACCGTTTTTAATGTAACCGATTCCTGTTTAGGAGGCCAGTTTAGCTAACTCGGTTACATATGTTATTATAACATATTTTTATAATTGCTTTAAAAAAAGCTTTTAATGTCCAGTTATTTTTTTTATTTTGTCTTATTGTTTTTGTTTTTTGTTTTATTATGTTATAATAACTCCATAAAAGTAAAACAACGCGAAAGATAAAAGAAATAAAAGTTTCAAATCTTTCTGGATACTTCGTCTTCACTGCGCTTTGACGACAATTAAAAATTGTCGTCAAAGACTTGTTCATCCTCAGGAATCCAGGAAGATTCGAAAATAATCTATCATATAAAAACCTCTTTTTTACAAGAGGTCTTCACTAAATTCTACCACAAAATCATTATGTCAAATTTAAGTAGAATCTTTCAATTTCCGATAATAGAAACTTTGTCAAGTGTGAAAAACCCTGTCCAAAGGGATGTTAAAACAATTTAGGACCGTCAGGGTTTCTTCCTTTTTTAACGCTTATACCATTACCGTAATTTGCTTTCAAAACTTTTTTTATTATCTCTTCAAACAATTCTCCACCTGCTTTATATACGGCGTTTGGCGATTCTTTTCTTTTAATAAGAAGTTCTCTTACAATACTTTCGGCAAGGTCCGTGTCGTTTGTTCTCGCAAGAGTGTTTAAAAGTTTTATACTCCCGGTTTTATCTATTCTTTCTCCTCTTTGGAATCCGTAATGAAAATAATCAAGTAAAATTGGATTATTTGAGATTTGTCTCATTTTTTCGGGAGTCAGCTCGATTTCTTCTTCAAAATATTTAAACAAAACAAACGTATCCACAACATCATTGAAAGCCCCATGAGGATTATTAAATAATTCAATATATTTCTCATTGATTATACCGCTTTGTTTCAACCTTTCTTTATTATGGTACAACTTATAAAAATGTTTCAAATATTGCAGAGAAATAGATTCCGGCAAATCTTTTTCAACGTCAAAAGCATCGCTTAAAACGTTCCTTCCCTCATCGGTAAAATAAAGATACTTAGCTACCCTGTAAAGGTCTATTCTTTTTACCCTGTCAAAAAGATTCTCTTTTGCCGCTCTGTTTACCACTTCCAAATCAAATCCGTCTATATTATACCCTGTAACGTAAAAGTCTTTATGTCCCTCATATTTTCTTATTCCGCCCATAAATCTTTTAAACACTTCGGATTCCGAAGCCAAAGGCACTCTTTTCAGATTCCCGTTTATATCAGGCTCTATTCCTACATCGACGTTTGTAATGTTGTTGACGGCGCTTGCCCCGGGGGACATGGGGATTTCCGGTTTAATGTATTCGGATTCAAAAAAGAAAAAATTTTTATCGGAATCATAAAACATATATCCGATTTCAGCCATTATGGACTTGTCGGTATTTTCGGGTTTATCTGCGGTTTCGGTATCAAAAATCATCAGTTTCATTATACTTCCTTTTATTTTCTTTTTTATACTCTTTTTTATACTATTATAATCAAACAATTTTAATTTGTCAAATAATTTTACACTTTTATACGATTTTGATTTCCATTCCTTTTGTGTTTTTTAAATAGTTTTTTACGTTTTTTCCGAAAGTTTGAAAAAATTCCTTAATATCCGTATCCCCGGTTGATTTACTGAGTTCTTCCGAAACTTCTTTTAAAACCGAATAATTTTCTTCTTTTACGCTTTTATACTCTTCAATCAGAGCATCCCCCGCTTTTGGTGAATCAAGGAGTCTTTTTATGTTCTCAAGCACGAATGACTGCGCAAGGGCTAATAAAAATTTTCCTTTATCGTTTAAAAGTTCCTTTTTATAAGACGGCGAAATATTTTGGTCTTCTTTTATTTTTTGAAGATAATATTCTATTTCCTTCATCATGTCTTTTATATTGTCTCTGTCAAAAGAAAGAGACGTTTCCTTGATGAAATCTCTGTCGGACGTAATAAAGTTTAAAACTTTAACTTTTTTATCGGAGGACAGTTTTTCAAAACGCTCGTTTGTAACGGTTTTTAAGAAAATGTTCGAATATTGTTTAAACGTGTCTTTATCTTCCGTTTCGATAAGACCGAAAGCCATATCCGCAACAAGTTCTTCCGGAATCCTGTACTTTCCTTCCGTTGTTTCAATCAGGTAATTTTTTTTATTCTCATCAAAGGAAAGCTTGAATATTCTGTCTGTTATTCCCTTTTCAAAACTCTTTTCAATTCTTTGATATTCCCTTTTTAAAAATGTATAAATTTCATTTCCTATTTCCTGGTATTCGATATTTATTCTATTTGCCGCATATACGGCAAGGGCATTAAAATCATACGACGGATTTTTTAAAATATTCGAAAGGGCAAAATCAAGTTTAAAAAAAGAATGCTGTAAATGCTTTAATTCGTTTTCGTTTAAATCCGAAAAATATTTTTCTCTAAAAGCTTTATTCATGGATTCCGCAAAAAAAACGGATTTATTCCACTTTTCTAACGATTCCGTAAGAATTTGATTTATATTCGACTCTTTCATTTCCTGTATCAGATGATTCGGAATCTTTTCAAGAGGATTCATAATTTTTGAAATAAGTATAAACATTACCTCCGTGTTGGAATTCTTATCCATTTTAAGTTTTGAAAGTTTTTTGAATAAAACATAATTCTTAAATCCGTTCTTTAACCTGTTAAACATTTTATTTTCCCTTTTTTATTTTATATTTATATCTTTTTTTTTCAATTTCAAGATTCAAAAATAATCTTAATAAATTTTTGTCAAATTATTTGACAAACTATACTTTTTACGCTATAATACAAAAAGAAACGATATAAAAAAAGGATTGACAATGCTTGAGAGAAAATACAATAACGGCTATGTGTTTGAAAAAGTCAAAAAAATCGCCGCGGTAAAACATAAAGAGGACGGGAATAAAGAAAAAGTCGCTTTATATTATAAAGATATTGACGGGAAAATCAAACCCGCTGAAAACGGAATTCTCACAGAAGAATTTATTACTAATTTTCAAAATAAATTAAAAGAAAAATACGGAGACGTCGCAAACAAACAAAATACTACGCAAATTTATATTCATAAAAACGACTTAGATAACAAGCTGGAAGCATTTCATTTTTTAGTCGATACGGAAAACGAAAAAGTATACTTTGAATCGATTCTTAAAAGAGTAAAAAACATTAACGAATACACTGAGGGCGATTATATAAAGGTACTAACCATGCCTTTGGGTGCGGGCGTTGAAATGACCTACGAAGTTGAAAGTTTATGCGGGGAATCCCTAATTTCATAACAAGGAGAAAAAGTGAAAAAGAAAATTTTTGTCCTTTCTTTTTTATCTCTGACAATATTCTTTGCCGGGTGTTCAGCAACTCTTACACCACAGGAGAGAATCCATAATTTTGAATTAGTCAAAAAAGCACTTATAGAACAGGATAAATACAAAGAAGCCCAAAAAGTTCAGAGAACCATAGACAAAATTAAAAAAGAAAACGGAATCCCCGTGAACGATACCGGCAACAAGAAGACGGCCGAAAAAGAAATTAAGGATAAAAACATAAAAGAACCCGCAGCACGGAAAACACAACCGGCAAAAACGCCTGCGGACAGGAATTCCGTTATCCCGAAAAAAAACAAAACAATCGTTAAAACTAAAAAAACCGGCCGTAAAAAAAACGTAAAAAAAGCCAAACGAAAACCAAAAAAACGACAATTGTTATTTAAAATTTATTCAATAAAAACCAAATCTTTAAAATTTAAGGAATTAAAAGAAAACAACGAAAAAAAGCTTGACGTTTTGAAAGAAATCAAAAAATAAAAAATCAGTTATTTTAAAAAGGGAAACAATTATGAATAAAAAGGGAATCCTCGGATACGGAATATTATTCCTTCTTTTTCTGATACTTGCCAAAATCGGCTACCTTGCTTTGGAATCCGCGTATAACACTTTAATTCTCGATTCCGCAACAATCAAAGAACCTACCGAAAAAATATATGAAAACTATCAAAATCTCGGACACTTCATAAGTGCGCTGGGAGCAACCATTCTGCTGCTCGGAATATATTACAAATTGTTTTCTTATCCAAGTTTTTTTTCAAGAATAAAAAACCCGTTTTACATAAAGAACGGACTCCTGAGAGCATTTGTTTTTGCCACCGTCGTATTCGGCACTTACAAAGGAATATACGTTTCGCTTGAACACACCCTTAATTATATAGTAAAGAAAAACATGGATAAAAAATACGAGGCGTATTATCTTAACCTTCTTAAAAACGGAATAGCTCAGGGAATCTTTAAAGCGGGCGATTTTATAGACACCGACGGGAACAAAATAGACGTAAAACAAAAAGTTTTTTTAAACAATATTTTCCTTCTTACCTTTATAGATAAAAAAGTTGCCGACAAAGTCGCCGATAAAGCGTTTGACTATTACGCCTCGCAAAGAGCAAAACAGATAATCAAGGAAAACGAAGAAAACTATAAATGGGATTTTAAAACCATGAGAGACAAAGTATACGAGGCTTACAAGCTTTATACAACAATAGAAAACAAAGGAAACGAACAATATCAAAACATATTGAAAAAACAGGATGAATTTGAAAAGGGTTTCAATCTTACCTACAATCTTCCCTTAACGGCATACAGGCTTTACTTAAACGCTTTAAAACTTGCGCCTTTCTATGAAAAAACAACGCTTGGAGTCTTTAAATCAAAAGATTTTCAACAGCAGTGGAATAAATTCGTTAAATATTACAACGAAGGCTATAAAGAAGAAGCTATGGACTCTTATAAAAGTAAAATGTTAAGCTTTTTCCCGGAAAAAATACCTTCCCCCTCGGTTCTTTCAAAAGCTTTGAAAGAATATTATAAATTTTACGACGATTCAAAATTAAGAGAACTTGCAAAAGAATCCGTGCGCCAATGGTGGAGGTATAATCCCAGCCGGCTTACTTATCTGAATGAAATAAATTATTTATTCCATCAACCCGTTAAAAAAGCTTATGCGAAATTATCGGAAAAAGAAAAAAGACTTAATAAAGAAGCGGCAAAATTCGCAAACGACACCCCGAAAGAATATTTTTTAAACGACTGTCTTTCCCGTTTTAAAATTTACGGGCCGAAAATAACGTTCAGCGAATTTATAAGACGCTCACATATGTATAAGCCTCTTTTGAAACTGATACAAAACCTGTATTTGTATCCGCCTACCATAAATATGTCTCAACTGGCTTTTTACAAACCGAGCGACGCACAAATCAGTTTTATGAACGAACATACCCCTAAACTTACAAAATACATAATTCAGAGAAACAGAAAAAAAGCAAAAGAAGTATATCTAACACTATATAAAGCAGACGAGAAGTTTTCAAAAGCAACAAAAGAGCTTATCGCAAAAGTAAAAGAAGAACTGGAAAAAAGAGGGCTCGGCGGGATTCCTTTAAACCTCTCTTTCAGAGAGTTCGTTCTTAATCCGGTATTTCAAAAAAAGTTGAAAGAGAAAATTATCAGGGAAAACGGACGTTTTGACGAAAAGATATTTAAGGATTCCCTGAAACTTATCGCTTATCATAAAGAAGACTATTTCCTTGTTAAAGTGCTGTATCCCGATATTAAGGCTAAAATCAAATCTTTGAAACTTTCAAGGGAAAAACTTGAAAATAATCCGAAATACGACGAGTACGGCATAAAAGCTTTAAAAGCGCTGTTTATACCGCCTTTTGCGGTAACGCTCTCACTTATTTTCGGAATCCTTAATCTTTTAACGCTTCTTGGAATCTTTGCGGCAACAATCGCAAAACTGATTCTCGGGACGGGAATCCGTATCCAGTCCGTTGTTAAAAATGCGGTTGTTTTAAGCGGACTTGCTGCGCTTGGGTTTTATCTGTTCTCTTACAAACCGAACAGCGTTTACGACGCGTTCCTTTCAAAAACCGACAATCCTTACATAAAAGCATATATAAGAATCTTACCTAACCTTACCAAACTTGAAGAAATGAATTACGAAATAGGAAAGAAAATCAGAAAAATTATATTTAATGAAAAGGATTATGGACTGGGAAAAAAAAGTTAAATGGAAGGGCCTCCCCTTTTTCTGTCTTTTTTAAGCTGTTTTAGAATAGTGTCTTTATCTATTGCTATTACTTTCATCTGTCTCCCGTATTGTTTATAATTAAAAGCCAGCTCCTGTTCCGCTTTTTTTCTCGCCATTTGAGGATTGTTTCCGAAATCGCCCGTTACAATCCATACTATCTCGACGTCAGGCGGCAGGTAAGTCTGCTCATTGGTTTTAGGCATTCCATAAGGCACAATATCACTAAACTCATTTTCAATCCATCCGTCCGTAACAACGAATATCGTTCTCGGTCTTACGCCGAGACTTTTTTTATCTAAAATTTTCCTGTTGCTGATTTTTGCCGTCTGCCCGTTTGGAAGTTTTACAGTCGACTCTCCTATACCAAGAGCCCTTTTAATCGCGGGTTCCATATAAGTACCCCCACTTCCCGTTCTTTTCATAATCTTTGCAATGTCTTTCTTCTTAGGGTTTAAAAGCAGTTCGTCCATGGTTACTATCGTATCGGCCTGAATAACTCTTAAGGCTGCTCCCCCGTTTTTAACTTCTTCCTGGATTATCCCTATAATTTCTCCGTATGCCGCCAGTACCTCGGCGTCCGACATGGAACCCGATACGTCTATTACCAAGGCAATAGGCGGTTTTTTCGTTTTCTTTTTACCTTTAATGTTGGGGTTAAAAGGCTCTATTATAGACCTTGTGTCCCACGTCGATTTTTTACCGGATTTCAGTCCTTCAACATTTCTTATTTTGTTTCTGAGCAATTGTTTATAATTATTCTGCGGTTTTAAAAAATTTAATACGTTTTCATAAGCCTGTTTAAATTCCTGCGGCATATACCCCCTTGACTTAGACCTTTTAAAATCAAACTCTTCCTTCGTTTTTTTTATCATATCTTCCATTTTTTCAAGAGCTTTTTTCTTTGCGACTTCTTTTTCGAGCCCCTTTGGGATGTTTCTTACAAACTGGTCGTGGCTGTCAAGCTCTCCCCTTAAGAGTCCTTTCATATAAGCCTCGGCCATTTTTTTTGCAAGCTCGCTGACAAGCTTGTTATATTCCTTTTCTATTTCGCTTTTTTCATTCCCGCCTTGACCCTGACCTTGATTTTTGTCCTGCTCCTGTTGTCCTTCCTTCTGAGAAGAACCGCCCGTATTTTGATTTTTTGAGTCAGCCGGGGAAGACGGATTCTGCGGGTTTTGTGACGAAGAAGAAGAGGACTCCGCCCCATTCCGTCCGCCGCCGTTCCCGTCACCGTCCTGAGAAGGATTATTGCAATTTTTACCCTGACAGTTTCCGTCGTTATTATGAGGATTGTTTTTCTCTTCCCCCTGTTGTTCGGGTTCTGTTCCTCCCCCCTGTTTTAACAATTCGTCAACTTCCTCAATCTGTTTTTTTAAATCTTCGATTCTTTGTTTCATTTCTTCGGGGGTAAGATTATCGTCGGGGATGTCTTCTATATCGTCAGTTCCGTTTATTCCATCGCCGTAGCTTTGGGAAGGTGTTCCTCCCTGTCCTTGCTGTCTACTCTGTTCCTCCAGATTTTTTAAAAAGTCGGGGTCCTTTAAAGAAACCGAAACAAGTATTTCTTTCATTCTTTCGGCGCTTATATCTGTCGAAAGAATCTCTTCAAGCTGTTTCTCCGTAATAAGTCCCTGTTTAAATGCCGGTATAAAATAACTTTCTTTAACTACCGCCGGATAAACGTGGGGAGAATGCCCCTTTGTACCGGGTAAATGAAGGATTCCGGGAGTATCAAAAGTTCCGTTAATTTCTTTATCCAAAACGATGTTTTCTATCATTACTTCATCCTGTGACTTAACCTTAAAATTATCGTCAAACATTCTCAAATGGTGCAGTCTTAACATATGATGTATTTCATGTTTAACGACGGCAATTCTTTCTTCCCTTGAAAAAAGAGCCATTTTTACGGGGTTAAAAATAAGAAAATATTCTTCCGTGTTAAGCGTTTTATACAATTGTCCGCGAATGGCTTTTTCCCTTTCTTCAGGTGTTAAATTTGGATTATCCGCTTCGATTTTCACCTTTGTATAAAGGTCAAAACCGACCGCTGCCGCGGCTTTCATTGTGATATCGGTCTCAATCCTCATTCTCGAAAGGTAGAGTCCGTAAAAATATGCGTCGTCATCTGAAGAGTTATCCGTCATTTGAGCTTCGATTACCTGATAAAAATAAAGGGAATAATTTTTTGCCTTGCGTATAATCTGCTCAATTTTTTTTTCAACCTTTTTTCTTGTTTCCTCATTTATTCTTGCGGCTTCTTCTGCTCCTACGAAAACGTTGTTTTCATCATAAGTCGTAACGTAATTTCCTACTTTCAGCATAATCGTTTCCTTTTTTTATTTTATATTTATATCTTTTACCTCTAATTATAACAAAAAAAGATTTTTTAAAATCCGTCAATTATTTTGACGGGATTTTTGTTTTTGAATCTAATTTTAGATATAATTTAATGAGATATAAATACATCAAAAAGGACGGATATGAAAGAAAAAGTAAAAACGATAAAAAATATCGACGAATTGTTTGAACTTATGACAAGCAACAACGAAATACAAAAAAAACTGCAAAAAACACCCGACGGATTCTTTAAGATAAATTTGGGAGAAATTATAAGTTTTCTCGCAGAAACGGACTATAGAATAATAGACAAAAAAGTTATATCCGAAATACTTCACAATTTTGTCAATTCATTGAAAATAATAAAAACGGGGAAAAATGTTTATCTTATAAAACCGGATGAATTTACAATCGAACATCTCTTTACCGCCGCAGAGCTTATGTTTTATATATCCCCCGCAAACGCTCATTACTTTTCCTGGATAAAAGATATTATACCCGCATGGAAAAACGTTTTTACCCTGGAAAATAAAAAAGAAAAAGAAATGAGAACGGGATGCGAATTATTGGGAATCCCCGTAGTAGAATCTTCATAATCAACAACAACGGGAACGGAAAGAAAGACAATGAAAAAACATAAAGACGAATTTGCCGATTTTCTTCTTAAAGAAATCAAAGAAAAAATCATTCCGGAATTTAAAGAGTTTAAAAAATACTTTTCGGCATTGGAGAATCCTTCGAAATATTACGACTTTAACGAAAAAGAAGGATACGCCTTTCAAAAACAATCTCTTATACATAACGGAAGACTGTATGATTATTATCTTCTTACCATACCTGTTGAAACCCCTTTTAATGAAAAGAATTTCTTAAGAAAAAATAAAGGTTTTATTCCGAAGCTGATATACGTTTCATATATTTTTTATAAAGACGCCAAGAATCCAAACATTCCGCCCGTGGCAATAAAAGACAGTTACATTTTGGGAACATACGGGGAAGAAAATAAAACCGACAATAAAATAAATTTTAATTATTTTATTAAGTATTACATAGAATCACAAGGCAACAATTCAATGAAAAATTCCATAAAAAAAATTTTCAAAAACATATTGCCCGGCATATCGGAAGAAGAGTTTCTAACCAAATTAAAAAATAAAATGGAAAATGCCGACTCGAAAATAGAGCAAATCATTCATTTTCTTGACGGAATTTTTTTTAAAAACTTTTTAAATCCCAATAACGAATCCGATTACGAAAACATTCCTCTTGCAATAGTTACGGACGGGAAAAGAAAACAATTTATTCAAAGTCTTAATTTTTTAAACGGATACGGATATTACAAATATTATAAAAAAGATATGTACAGAGCCGAATACATGGCTATGAAATACATTGAATGGATATATTTGGACATCGGGGAAATGACCTTTTTAAAAGGATTTGATGAAATCGTCAAAACCGTTCAGCCTTACGGCGTAAAGGATTCCTCTCCGGCTTTTGCCAAAGTATTCGGAGACATCCTCTTTGACGCAAGGTTTACCAGGGATGTTTCATATGAGCTTTACAATACCTACTTCGGAAAATTATATGAAATGAACAGCAATAAATTAATAAAAGAGCAGGAGTTAAGAAATATTCTAAAAAAACTGATGTTTCCGTTACAAAAATCGGTCAAACACATTAAAGAGCATAAACATACAATGACCGCAAATATTTACTTAAACGAAGAAAACGTGGTAAAACTGTATGAAAAAGCACAGAGTCTTTTTTCGGAAAAAGAAATAGAAAAATACGAATCGATTTTTTTTACCATCTCCCCTTCTTTAAAAGAAGATTTTAAAAACTTTATTTCCGATAAAAAAACGTTTTCAAAATATTTTGCCGAATTCAGTTCGTCGGAAAAGGGATATTTACCCGAAAATAAAAAGCTTACGGGTCCCGGAAGGTTTATTCCCGCCGATAAAGGCCCTTTATGCGAATACATTAAATATATGGAATACGTTTCACTCATTAATTCAAGAAAAGATGTATCATTTATAAAAAAAAGGATAAAAAATGACAGGGAAAAACAGCTATAAAACATGGGAATACGGAATAGAACATCACGATAAAAAAAACGATGACTCTTTTAAAATCTTTTTCTGGAATAAAACGGACGATATAAAATATCAGGCAGACGTACACAGATATTATTCTCCTTTTATATTTGTCTTTGATAATTTTAAGGTGTTTTTTTTTAATTATGAAAGGAGTTACGATTCACTTGATAAAAGAGGAAATAAGCCGATTTACGATACGCTTATGCCTACAAAAAAAGAAGCGAAAACGTTTTTTGAAAAACTAATTGAAAAAGCAAACTTTCTTATAAAAGAAAAATATAAAATAGATGATTTTATACTTATTCCCCCGGGAGAATTCTTTGTAAAAAAAACATATTTTAAAACAGAAGATTTTATAAAAAACTTTAATGGGAGCCTTAATATGCTCTTACAAATGGAAACGGAAAAAGAAGCCTCCGAATATGCGGAATTTGCAGATGAGCTTTTCAACCTGCTTGAAAAAGAATCCGAATTTGAAAAACAGTATCTCATATTAAAAACTTTTGGAAACGTTTTATTTCAAAACACGAGTATGGTTAATTTTAAAGAAAATTATTTTCTAAGGATTCTTGAAAAAGAACCTGAAAAAACGATAAATTATTTTAAAATATTTTTGTACTCGGCTGATTTAAACAATATAAGACAACATAACTATACGGATACTTTTCTTGCTATGGAAGACAGGGAAAAAAGTTTTGATTTTCTTTTCAAAAAAGACGCTGTCGTACATCTTGCTTTTTTTGCTGGACAAGAAGAAATTTTTAGAAACACAAAAGAGAGGATAAAGGAAAGATTTGGTTTAACGGAGTCCGTTTTCAACAGCCTATTTAAAGAATCCTTTAAACGTTTTCTTGAAAACACGTCTTTGTTTTACAAAAATAAAAATATATCCCCTAAAAAAGAAATAATCAAAATTATGGCAAAAATGGATGCGGAAGGAATAAAAGAGAAAATTAAAAACCCCTTAAAAATATATGATTTTTTTATCAAAAAAGAATCCAAAAATATAAATAAGCTAAAAAAATACGTTCTTATGGATATGCTTTTAAGAGATTATGCCGTACAATATATTTTTAAAAAAGAATTAAAAAAAATGAAAGAAAATATTAACGAACCAAAAGGAATAAAATGGCTGGAAAAATAAAAGAGTTATTTAAAATAGAAGATATTTTTTCAAAATCCCCCTCACCTGATATCCAAATAATAAAACTTGATACCGAAGTATTTACTCCCGAGGAAAACAGACTTTATTTGCTAACGGGAAAAATTACCGAGGGAAAAGAGCTTGAACCCGACCCGGAAAACAGAGAAGATAAAATTCCGTTATTCATAACCTGCGACGTTTTACTTAAACTGCGCAAAAATTCAGAAGTAGAAACAGAATATTTTTTTAATGTAAAAAATGTGGGCGGCGAAATAAGCGCCTCATCAATCGAAGAGCTTGAAGAATTCCTCTATGACTATTTAACTTTTGAAGATATAAAAAAAAATATGGCGGAAAATATTGAATCAGAAGTCTTTGAAAAAGAAATCAGAGATATACTTATAGATGAAAAATACGATTATATAATTAAAGACGACGCCGTCAATTACTATGAAGATTCCGAATATACCCAGATAATGTCTCTTGAAGAATATGTAGAAAAAATACTGAAGCCGGACGCCAGGGAAATAGCCGAGGAAAGAATAGAAGGGAACGAATGGATTATTGAGGAAAACAAAGAACGGATTCTTCTTAATTCCGATATTTTAGACGAATATGTAAAAGAAACACTTGATTTTAACAAAGAACAGATAAAAAAGGCTGTTTCTTTAATAGAAAACCTTGTAAAAAATAATATAGAAAGAATTCAGAGAAAAATTCGGACATCTCCTTTTATACTTATAGACAATAAAGAAAAAATTTATATCGAAAAAACGCCTTTAACTATCAAAGAGCAACTGCCTTATATTCTGAATGCGCTGTCACTTTCAAAAAATCCGGCGGAATATTTTTTTGAGTTTTGCAAGAAAAATGAACTAAGAGAAGACGTTATATTCAGCTCTCTTGTAAAAAGTCAGGCAAAATACAATCCTTTTATCGAACATTATAAATATGACGGATACAATCCGAGAATTAAAAGAAACCTGTTAAAATTAAGAGATATTTTAATAGATAAAAGTTTTGATAAGGGAGATTTACTGTTTAAATCTTCTTTATTTACAAATTTATATTATTACGATGAAAACGATATAAAATTTGAGAAATCCGTTTTAAAAAAGATAAACCTTTCAAAAGAAATTATCGTAAAAAGACTTGCGGAATCCGCAGCCTCTTCCGCTTTTTTCCCCTACCAGGAAAGATACGGACAATACATATCAACGATTATAGGCCTGCTCAACGAAACATTCGAAAAAAAAGAGAGAGCAAAAATCGTCATCGAAAGTTTTTTTGCCGCACCCCTTACCGAATGGTTTGATAATTTTGATAAAGAATTGAAACAGAAGGCACTGAAACTGCTTTTTTCTGACATGCCGGAATTTTATTTAAAGAAAATAAACAATAAAGAGAAACTTTTTGCATATTTGTTTACAGATTTTACGATAGGAGACGTTGATACATTTTTAAAAGGAAAAACAGAAAACACCGCTTTAACGGAACAAGAAAACAAAAAGAATATTATTGCGTCTTTAAAAAACTTTTATATAAAGAAAATAAAGCCGTTTAAAGAAGTTACTATAAAAGAAATAAATAAACAATTTGCAAAAAACGAAGGAAAGTTTATCTATCCCCATGAAGCCGTACCGGACTTTTCCGCGGATAAAAACAATATATTTAAACAGAATACTGAAGGGTCTGTCAACGCTTTTAATATTCAGGCACTTTACATATCTTTAAAAAATATAAACAAATTAAAAAAAATTATGAGAGACAGAAACCCGGAAACAAAAATCAAAACTGGAGAAGAAAGAAAATTTTAATATTTTCTTCTTGTTTTAATTTTAAAATTGTAAACAAAGTTATAAAGAACAGGTCCTACAATATAATTTTTATACTGGTCAAATCTTACATAAGTAGGATAGTACAACTCATCTTTATAATGTGCCTCTTTTCTTGACATTTTTAAAAGAATCCTAAAATCTTCTATCAATTTGTAGTATTGTTGTTCAAGAACCTTTTTTAATTCTCCTTTCGCCTTTCCATAATTGTAGGCCGTGATAAATATAGCATATTCAAGAATTCTCAAAGCGTGATTGTAAGACTCAATTTTAGTCACCTCCCCGTCGTGAATTAAACGATATTTCAATTCGTCCAGTTTTAAAGGATATCCAAAATCCACGGCTTTTACATCTCTATACACGGATTCCATCTCTTTTAAGTCGTCTATAATATCTCCGAGATAGATTATGTTCCCGTTTACGTTATATACGATATCAATCCCCTTAATCGTTTTTTGTAAAACATATTTCTCCGAACTTTTAACGTTCCACGCAAACAAAAAACCGCTTAAGACAATTAATATTAAAAACATCTTTTTCATTTTATCCCCTTACTTTTCTTTTATTCTTTCTTGGAAATCTTTTTTAAAAATTATAGCACAAAAACCATTTTTTGTCAAATTATTTGACAAATTCAATTGTCTTTTTAGCTTTTTTTTCTTTTACAATTATGTTTTTTTTAAGAAATTCTCCGATAAAAAAAGCATATGCCACCTCTTTTTCTTTTTCGGAAAACACATCTGAATATTCTAAAAAAGAAAGCTTTTCAAGCGGTCCTTTATCGATTACTTTTTCCTGGACGAGTCTGGCCAGTGTCTTTTTTGCGTCTTTGCTTGGAATCTTTAAAGATTTAAGCCTGTTAACTTCTTCTTTTATTTTTTCCGGAGATATTATATTCTTTATTCTGTTTCTGTCGAACCCCAGAAAAAACAGCTTAACAAGCATTTTTTCATCAAATCTGTCATAGGAAATTATTCTGCTTTTAACTTCTTCTTCCATATCAAATTCCATCGAATCCTCCGCTCCGACGGCAAACATTATAACGTTTCTGCCTCTTTCCGTTTCCTTTATGGTTTCGTAATGCTTTAAAATCTGTAAAAAAGTGTCATAGGAGCGTATCTTGTTCGGAAGATAGAAAGACTTCTCCAAATTTTTTTTATTTAGAGCATTTTTGGGAAGGTATTCTTCGTTTTTGATAAAAAAGGCAAAAAAACTTACGTTATATGCCCTAAACCTTTCGGTGCTGAAAACCCTGGTTTTGCCCCTTCCCAGTGCCCAGTCCCCTATATCTCCTCTAAAATAGGAATCTTCAAACATGTAAGAAACATCCGCAACGTTCGACATATCCCATTTGGACAAATCTCCGTTATCTCCGTTAAACTCCGATTTATAGAACATTGCGTGTAAAAAGGTATCCGGCTTTTTGAATTTCCATTCGGAAATATTCCCGTTAAATTCACCCAGTCCGTAGTTTCTTTTTCCTTTTGCAAATAAAAAATTAAAATCAGATATATTTGAAACGTCTATACAGTTTAAATCCGCCTCCCAATTGGGCTTGTAAAAAACTCCCTGCACCTCATAAATTTCTCTTTTGATTGCCTGAACCAGCTCTTCTTTCGTTTTGGGATAATACTTGTATTTTGCCACCGCGAAACTCCTTTTGTTATATTTATATTTTTTATTATAATTAAAACAAAATCAAAAAAAAAGGAGAAAACCATGAAACATGAAAAAATTACAAGACTTGAACTTGTGGAAATGATTTCCGACAGAGCCGGAATCCCAAGAAGCAAAGCGGGAGAAGTGCTGAATACTTTAAGAGACATATTTAAAGAAGCGGCTATCGAAGACAAAAAAATCCTCGTAAGAAATTTCTTTAAAGCGGAACCTTACGTTACTTCGCCGAGAAAAGTAAGGGTGCCGAAAACAAAAAAAATCGTAAAAACAAAAGCCAAAAAGAAAATGAAAATCCATATTGCAAACGCTTTTGTTAAAGAAATTAACGATTTAAAAAAGGATAAAAAATAAAAGGCCCTTATATCCTTTACAAGGAAAAAGGCTTTTTCTGCCTTATTTCCGAAAACGAGGTTCCAAACTCAAAAAAGATTAACCTTCTTGACAAAGAATTTTACCTCACGGAAGAAGATTCCCTTGATTTTATATTTCAGACTTTTGAAAGCGGTTCCGTTTTTATAAGCGACGAATCTTTTATTCAGAGTTACGGAATGCGTTTTAAAAAAATGGAGTACGTTTTCATCAATGCAAACAAATACCTTTTTATTCCGGCAAAATACGTTTTTAATATATATAAAGCTTCCGAAATATCGGAATTATATTCAAAATGCGGGAAAGAGACGCAAAAACTCTCAATACCGGAAGATTCCGACATTATTACTTATACGGATAAAATTTTTTCTTATATGGGAAGTTCTCAACAGATGAACCTCCATATAATAAAAAATCCGATTGAATTCATAAACGAAAATCTTTATCTTTTCAATCCCGCGTTCTTAAAAAAAAGAAAATTAATAAAAGAAGAGGGGAAAGAACTTAATTTTTTAGAAAAAGACATTTTTTTCAGACTGTTTTATATTATAAACCTTTACGAAGGATGGATAGAAGCCGACTTCCTGGAATTCGATTCGCCTTTTTTAAATAAAATGCTTGGAAAGAAAAAAAACGAATTTCCTTTTCTTCTTCCTTTCCATTGGCTCCGTCTTTTTAAAAACGAAATTTACAATGCGGGAATAAAAAACCGGATTTACATAGCCCCGCGAATCAATTTTAGACTAAAAAATATCTGTTCACTTAAAAATATAATACTTAAAGATAAACTCCAGGAGCTTTATTTGAAACAGCAAATTGCCGGATTCCTCTTAAAAGAGTTTGAAGAGGAGATATACACCCTGAATCTTAACACTTTTAAAATATATTCCCCCTACGAACTCAACGCTTCGTTTTTAAAAAACGCAGGAATAGAGTGAGCCACCCCCCACGACTAAAGTCGGGGGCTTCCTGTTTCACAATGTCATATCTGGTTAGAAAACTAACCCCGACAGAGGACACTCCACAGGCTTAAATTTCCGTAGCTCCTACGGTAGCAAATGTTAATATATTCTTTGCCGCATTTATATCTCTGTCATATGTAATTCCACAGCTTGGACAAGTTATAGTTCTATCTGATAGTTTTAAATCTTCTTTTATGTAGCCACAATTGTTACACATTTTAGAAGATGGAAAAAACTTATCTAATTTAACTATCTTTTTACCATACCATTTTGCTTTGTATTCAAGCATAGTTAAAAACATTCCCCAACTTGCATTGGCAATATGTTTAGCAAGTTTATGGTTTCTTATCATATCTTTTACACAAAGTGATTCTGTGGCAATTACATCATATTTTCTAATTAGTTTTATTGAAAGTTTATGTAAAAAGTCAATTCTTTGGTTCGCAATGTGTTCGTGAAGTTTAGCTACTTTTAGTCTTAACTTCTCTCTATTGTTTGAACCTTTTTGTTTCTTACTTAACTTTCTTTGAAGTTTAGTTAGTTTTTTCTGAGATTTATTTATAAAATGCGGCATATTAATTTTATTTCCGTTGCTATCAATTAAGAAGTGTTTTAGTCCTAAATCTATTCCAACTTTTTCCTTGGTTTTCGGAAGTTGGTTTGGTTCATAGTTTGTTAGAATAGAAACAAAATAGTGTCCAGCAGGCGATTTAGAAATTACTACACTTCTTATATCTCCCTCAATTTCTCTATGAAATTTGACTTTGATAGGAGTTTTGATTTTTGGAATGATTATATGCTGGTTTAGAATTTTAAACCCTTATGGAAAATGTAAAGAGTTATTTGAAAGTTTTTTAGACTTAAACTTTGGATACCCTTTCCCACGACTAAAGAAATCAGCAAAAGCACTATCTAGATGTTTTAGTGTTTGTTGTAATGCTTGACTTGGGCATTCTTTAAGCCACTTATATTCAGGTAGTTTTTTAAGCAATGTTAAATCTTTTGCTGTGTCTGAATAGCTTAATGATTTGCCAGTTTCTTTGTATGTAATTGTTCTTTTGTTTAAGTAATAGTTCCACACAAATCTTGCTTGTCCAAACCATTTATCTAACAACTTTACTGTTTCTTTATTTGGGTAAATTCTAAACTTATATGCTTTCATAATGAAAGAATATTATATTTAACAAACTTTATCAAGTTTGTTAAGCCTTGTATCCCCACAGATAAATCTGGAGGCCTTACGACTTAAAAAGATAACTTTTATTTTGGAAATTTTAAAAAAGGAATATTTTTAAAAGAAACCGGTTCACTGAAAAGGAAACCCTGCATATAATCGCAATATTCTTTTAACGTCTGCTTTTTTATGTCGGAATCAATATATTCAAAAACTATTTTCTTATCCTTAAACATGTTTTTCAGCTTTGAAAGCACCTTTTTTATCTGTTCATGGGAATAATTATTGATTAAAAATCCGTCTATTTTTACGATATCGGTATCCAAAAGAAAAAATCTTTTAAAATTGGAATAGCCGCTTCCAAAATCATCAATGGCTATTTTAAATCCGTACTTTTTCTTGAAATAATTGATTTCCTCTATATAAGCTATTTCTTTTTCATCGTTTAAATAATTAAAACCGTCCTGACAATGGTCTTCAACTATTTCAATTACAACGTTTCTTAATAAATAGGAATAATCCGAAAACAATCTGATAAGATTGTTTTTAATCTCCCTGTTTTCCCAGTCGAGTTTCAAAGAGACGTTTATGGAAAAGAAAAAATCTTTGTTGTTTTTATATGCCGGAACAAGAATGTTCTTAAAAATTTTTTCATGCATTTCTCTTATGATTTTATCGTAACTTGAGAAATATCTGTTCAGAATTTCATAAGGGGAAATAATTTTATCTCCGTATTCTATTCTCATAAGGGTTTCGTATCCTCTTAAACGTTCATCAGTATCATATATCGGGTGTAAAAAAGGTACGATTTCAAAGCTTTCAGGCATTATAATCCTTTTTTTTAATTTAATTCTAACATAAAAAAAATAAAAAACGATAAGATAATTTTATTATTTCATTTTTTTTTGATTTATAGGAGTTTTGTCAAAAATATTGATTTTTTTTCCGAAATAGTATAATATTATAAGACAAAAAAACAAAAGGAGTTTTAATGAAAAAGATTTTGGCAACAAGCTTAATCGCGGGAAGTATGCTGTTTGCCTCAGGACATAACATACTCACAAAAAGCGGAGATAAAAAAGTCGAACAGGTCGTAACGAAAGCCATTCAAAGCGAAAAGAACAATTTAAGAGCCGGAAACGAAGCGATAAAAAAAAGCGTTTCGAGAAAAGAAATTGTAGCAGTTATAAAAAACATGGGCGAAGCCTTATTTGATTTAAAAAGACAGGACAAGGTATCAGCCGAGGCTAAAATTCAGTATGCAGTCGAAACACTAAAAAAAGTAAAAGGGGATATTATTCCCATAGAAGCAAGGCTGCTAATTCTTGAATTTAAAGGAAACATACCGCTTGCAAAAAAAATGATTAAAACGGCGGAAGAAATGATGAAGGAAAAAAATTATCAGGGTGCCGGCGAGATTTTAATGCTTTTAAAAGACGAAATGGACGTTATGGAAATAGATATAAACAAAAAAGTTTTAATTAAAAGACTGGAAAAGGTTTTAAAACTGATTAAAGATAATAAACTTAACGAAGCGTTCAAAGAACTTGCTTTTACGTTTAAGAATCCGGAAGTCTTTGTAAGAATGGTAAGCAAATATCCTCTCGGGGTAATCAAAGCGGCATACCTGATTCAGCAGGCACATATTCTTAACAGAGCGGAAACAAAACAATATAAAGAAATTCTAAATCTTATAAGAGAAGCAAAAGCGGAACTTGAACTTGATAACGTTTTAGGATATTTTTATTCCAAACCGTTACAGGAACAATATAAAAGACTTGTGAAAATTCTTGATATGCTTGAAAAACAAGCCAAGGCAAACGAAAACGGAACAAAATATCCAGAAGCCGAAAAAGCGGTAAACACAATTAAACAAAATTCGGTTAAAACAAAAAAAAATCCGAGATATCAAGTTGTAGAACCCGGAAAATAAAATGACCAACGGAAAAAAATATCTGAAAGAACACGTGGGAGGAGAACTTATAATCGATTTACTTACTTCTTCTCCGTCTTTTCTTGATTCTTCATATATAAAAGAATTCATAAAAGATTTTTATAATGAATTTAAAGGAAAGATAAATGTTGAAAAAGAAATTTTTTATGAATTCCCAAACGGGGGAATAACTTATCTTGCCGTTTTATCTGAAAGCCATTTTGGAATCCATACATACCCCGAGATAGATTTTATAAGTTTTAACGTATATTTTTGCCATATCAATGAAAAACTTTTTCAGGAGATGAAACGTTATATTTTATTAAAATTTAAACCAAAAGAAAAAAATATTAAAATTTTAAAGAGAGGAATATATAATGAATGAATCAGAAAACAATTTTTACAAATTCATAAAAGAACTTAATAAACTGAGTGAGAAATATGGAATATATCTTGACGGAAACAATTTGACCGCGTTTCCACGCGATAAAAACGAAAAATTAAAATACAAATACGACCCGCTTACTTTAAAAATACATCTTGAAAAGGAGACTGATGAACATATTTCCAAACACTGAAAAAATATATGCGGAATTTACTCTTTTTGGGGGAAATATTATCAAAATAAGTTTATTAAGGAATATAGACGAAAAAGATTGTTTCATTGATATAGGAATAGTTTATCCGGAAATAACATTAAAAGCGGATTCCGAAAAAGAATTGATTCAAAATAAAAACAATTTTGAAGAATATTTAAAATTGCTTTCTTTTAAAGAAATAGAAACTCCAGATGTTAAAGAATTTTTAAGTAACCCTAAAATGTTTGGTAACTACATACTGTTGGTTAAAGAAGAAAAAAAGGTAACGGATTACCTTAAACTTTTTTTTCCCGAAAACCTGAAAACTTCTCTCTACGTATATGATAAACCTCTTTGGGTCATAGAGTCTTTTACAAGATTTTTAAACAATTCCCTTAAAAACAATATGAGAATTATAGATACCGTTAACGTAGTTTCCGGAATTCAGTATGAAAAATATACCAACGTGAAACAAAAGCTGCTTATTCTTCAAAAACACTCTTCCGGAAAAATTTAATCTTTCGTTGTTTGTCTTTTTTTTATTATAATTGACAATAAAAAGGACAGACATATGAAAACAGGAAAAAGTATAGACCCCAAAAAACTTATGCTTAACGCTTCCGTTAAGGCGCTTATGAGAACCGCGGATAAATATGCCAACATCACCATGGCGGAACTTAAAAGAGCCAGCGGAGAAGAACTGAAAGAAGAGTTGAAAAAGCTTGGAATCCCTTATTACGAAACGGATATCGGAGAAATAGGAAAAAGGGAAATGGACGAAAACGGAGATACATATAATCCCGTTGTAGCGTTTTTAAATAAAGATATTACACAAAAAATACTTATTATAAAAATTGATGGGTTTTTAAGAAAAAAAGATTTGGAAAATCTTGCAAATCTAAAAATTTTCTGTGAAATAGACGGAGAAGGAATCCTCCCGAACACGCTTACGATACTTGACCAGAAAAGTGAGAATTTATTAAGAGAATCAATAAACAAAATGAACGAAGATTATAAAACGAAATACAACTTTATTTTTCACGATATTATGTACATTTAACCATAAAGGTATTTAAGTGAAAAAAATTTTAGGCGTTTTATCCGTTTTTTCTTTTCTTTTCGCTTTTTCGCCCATGCCGTATAATAAAATTCAACAAATAGCAAAAGAAGCCAACGTTAAACTATTTGGCAAATATAAAAAAACCATACAAACGAGTTATAACATTAAAAACAAAACGAATATTAACAAAGTCAGCGGAAAGCCTGTAACGATAGAAAAACGCATTATAAAACAGAATAAAACCCTAAATATATCTACCGGCAAAAAAAATACGAATATTACAATAAAACAGAAAAGAAACCCCGTGAATCTCAACGGACTCCTTATCGTTTCAAAAAAGAAAAAAAACAATCTGAAAATATTGAAACTGCCGTATATTAGTTTCAACGACGCGGTTAAACAGGTAATCGGCGCCCCTAATGATTTCCAAAATTCGTTATGCAGGGCAATACTGCTTGAGAAGGAAGTGGTTGAGCCGTGTACCGACGTTAAAAAGTTTATACAGGAAAGAAATAAGCTGCTTGACGAATTTGCCTCCAATCTTTTAAAATTTAAAAACGACGTTATCAAAAACAAAGCTTATTACAGAGGTTACTTTAACTGCGGACTCCTTTACAAATATTATTCCTATGAACATTATGCGGACTGCGACAAACTTATGAATATGCTTTCACAAAAAGAAAAACAACAACTTTATAAATATGTGAATTTTGTTCTTAACAACTGACTTTTTTCACAAAAAACAAAGTTTTTCACATTTTTTTTGTCAAAATACTTGACAAAATATGTTTTTTCGATATATAATTGTGAAAAAGCCGAAAGGGGTTTGAAATGAAATTCTTAAAAAAATGGTTTAAAACAGAAATCGAAGAAAAAGACTGGGAAATTGAAAGAATCGGAGAAATTTTAAAAGAATCCGAAACCGCTTTAGAAGCATTTGCATTAATGCAGAGAAAAATAGAAAAAAATATGGAGGCAAGAGGAGATTTTAAAAGAACTTAAAATATAAATATATTAAAAAGGATAGATAATGAAAATAAAAAAAGTACCTGTTTTTATTTTAATGGATAACGAAAACAATATTATTATTGCGGCAGAATCTTTAAATGAAGCAAAAGAATACAAAAACTTTATTCAGAAAAATTTTAATACAGACAAACAAATAATTATCAAAGAAAAAACAATTAACAAACCTGACGAATCAATTATTAAGAATCAAAAAAACAACTACATATTTGTGATTAAAAACGAATCAGGCGAAATATTTTCAAAATTTGATTCTTTAAATGAAGCAAAGATGTTCTTGAAAAGAATGATAAATTCGTTCGGCAGCCCGAATAATCATATTCAGATAAAACAAATCTTTCCTCAAAAGCAATTACAAGGCTTTGATAGGTGAACAAGCCCGGACATGTACTGACGGGAATAACTTTTTTCTCCCTTTACCAAAAGACAGGATTTCTTCAGCTTTATAAAATTTTTCCCAATTTCAAATGGGAAAACTTTGTTGTATACTTTGAAAAACAATTTTATTATCCCCTCTCAACAATTTTCATTCTTTTTATTTTAACTCTTATAGGCGCCGTTATTCCCGATATTGACTTAAAGCTTAAGGACGTTTTCAACGACCCTGACGGAAAAAAAAGATACCTGTATCACAGACAGTTTACGCATTCAATGCTATTATGGAGCGCCGGATTCTTTTATGCGGCTTATACCCAAAATATATATCTTTTTTATTTTACGCTGGGGGGACTTTCGCACCTGTTCGGCGACATGATAACAGGAAGCGTTCCTGTTTTTCTCTGGGGAAAATATTACGTTTTCTGGTCAAGAATAGGGGTAGACAGAATTTACAAAAATCCCGCTTTTTATTCCAAATTAGCAAAATTTCTTGATAAATTCATGATTATTGTTGCGGGGATATCCATAGGGTGGGCTCTCTCCTGAGATTCACCTTGCACATTCCGTTTTCAGTCTTGATATGTTGCAGATTTTTGATGTATAACCACATTTTTATATCGGAATTATCTATTTGATAGAGACGTTTAACCGGATTATTATGTTCGCATTCTATTTTTATTATTTTTCTCTCAAGTTCCCTGTTTAAAAACTTAACCAAAAATTCATCCGTCAAAACGTAGCGAAAGAAAAAAAACACTCCAATAATGAAAAGAATAATTAAAGGAGAAACGATTCTCCTTAAAGTTATTCTAAAAAAAATTAAAAAAACACATAAAAAACAAAACAACAAAACAAAAAATCCGCATTGAAGCAGTGAATTCCAGTCTCTTATTAAAATTTCAAACATTTTTTTCAAATAATTATAATATAAATAAAACGATTAAAAATCATCAAGTTTTAAACTTCCTTTTGAATAATTTACTACATTCCCTTCAAAAAAATTGGTTTTCTGTTCATTAAAAGAACTGAAGCTGTTAAACCACGTAATCGGATTCTTTAAACCGATTTCAGGAAACAGCAGCTCAAGCCCCATAGCATCTGCTCTTTTATTCGCCAGATATTTCGTAAACCTGTCGATAAGCTCTCTGCTCATACCGAGAATTTGTTCATTTGTTATGTACCACCCCCAGTCTCTTTCAAGCTCATAAGCGGCATATAACATATTTTTAATGTTCTTATAAACTTCAGGCGTAAAAAGTTCAGGAAATTCTTTTTTTATCTCTTTAAAGATATTGGCAAATAAAAGCGTATGAGCGACTTCGTCTCTCTGAATAAACCTTATCATCTGTGCGCTTCCAAGCATTTTACCCGCGCGCGCAAGTACATAAAACGCCGCAAATCCGTTATAGAAATAAATACCTTCAAGACACTGGTTGGCTACAATCATATAAACTTTTGCTTCGTCATCCCCGTTTAAAGCTTTTATTCCCCATTCTTCATATACGTTGCCTATAAATTCATTTTTTTTACGAAGGTTCTCATCCGACCTCCACATCTCATAAATTTCATCCGTATTTAAAGAAATACTGTCAACCATTACCGCATAGCTTTGAGAATGAAGCGCTTCCTCAAACGCCTGGCGTACTATACACATATTAACTTCCGGTGCCGTAATCCATGGATTTACGTGGTCGGGAGTATTGTTAGTTTGAATGGAATCCATAAAAATAAGCTGACTGAGCGCCTTGTCATACATTCTTTTTTCGGCAGGCGTAAGTCTTCTGTATTGTCTTGCATCCTCAGTCAAATCAACCTCCCTTGGAAACCATGTGTTTGCCAGCATCATTTCCCACAGATTATATGCCCACGGATAGGAAAGTTTATTAAGATTAATAATTCCTTCCGTACATCCGTTGATAATCGAAGTAGTACTTCCTTTATGAACGGGACAATTATAATTGTATAACTTTTTTATTTTCATTTTGAACTCCTTTTTATAAAAATTTTATTTTTATCTTTTAAATCTATATTCGGACAAGATATGGTAAAACCATTCAATCCCGTCGTGGACGAACGGATAAAATTACTGACATCCGAAACATTCCACGGACCTGTCCATCACGTCCTTTTCCGCCTCAGGTGACTTACTTCTCAAATAATAGAAACTTTTAAGCCCAAGTTCCCAACCAAGCGTGTAAATTTCGTTTAGATATTTTCCGCTTGCTTTATCAGGGTCGATAAAAATATTAAGGCTTTGCCCCTGGTCAACCCATTTCTGCCTAACCGCCGCTGCTTTAACAAGAATTCTCTGGTCAAGCTCATATGCCGGCGTATAATACATATAAGTATCAGGACTGATTTTAGGCACAACAACCGGGATAAGACCGCTCATATTTTCTTCATACCATTTTCTTTTATAAACGGGCTCAATAGTCTGAGTGGTACCTGTAAGAATGGAAATAGAACTCGTAGGCGCTATTGCCATTAAATATCCGTTTCTTATACCTTCTTTTACTTTTTTTCTAAGCCCTTCCCAGTCAT
>Ga0256836_1000033_pt1 | contig 98308 bp, 99 predicted proteins | sample 4561380metaG_FD_185974 | JGI IMG/M metagenome (GOLD analysis project Ga0256836, IMG submission 185974) | Hydrothermal vent microbial communities from Guaymas Basin, Mexico - 4561-380 | ecosystem: Environmental > Aquatic > Marine > Hydrothermal vents | place: Mexico: Guaymas Basin | collected...
ACAACATCCTCGTTTATCTTTTTAGGCTTTAGCTGGACAATGGAAGGGGAAACAGCCCTTCTTGCCGTCCAAATTGCTTCCCTTTCTTCCTCGGTTGAAGCTCTCCTTACCTCCACCGCTCCCGCTTCCCTGCAAACTTCAATAACCCTGTTTATCAGTTCGTCAACAACTGTCTCGTATCCGTCAACTTCAATTACCAGCAGCCCCTCTGCATAAGTCGGCAGACCTATTTTTGCGTAATTTTCAACAGCCACTATCGAGTTCTTATCCAGGAATTCACAGGCCGTGGGTATTACCTTGGCCTTAAACATGTCAGCAACGGCCTGGGCGGCCTGCTCCACCTTCGGAAAAACGGCCATTGCAGTCCTGACAGCCTCCGGCAGCGGGATGAGCTTTAAGTAAGCCTTTGTAATGAAAGCGAGAGTCCCCTCAGAGCCTACGATTAAATCTTTCAGGTTGTAACCCGCCACAGATTTTACCGCCTTTGAACCAAGCTTAGCTATCGTGCCGTCGGCAAAGACTACTTCGAGCTGCATAACATAATCTTTGGTAACCCCGTACTTAACGCACCTCGGCCCGCCGGCATTCTCAGCTATATTCCCCCCGATCGTCGAATACTTATAGCTTGAAGGGTCCGGCGGGTAAAAAAGCCCCTTTTTCTCCACTTCCTTCTGCAAGTCATAAGTAACTACCCCCGGTTCTGTCAAAACCGCCAGGTTATCCTCGTCTATCTCCAGTATTCTGTTCATCTTTTCGGCAGAAATTACTATTCCCCCTTTAAGAGGAGCCGCTCCTCCCGTAAGTCCGGAACCCGCTCCCCTCGGATAAACAGGGATTTTTTCTTCATTTGCAAAGGAAAGCACCTTTGCAACGTCCTCCGGACTTTCTGGAAAGACAACAACATCCGGCACTCCTTTGTACCCCGTCGGCGTTCCGTCATAAGCGTAAGCAAACCTCCAGGATGCAGAATCTTTTACCTTTTCTTTCCCTATTAGTTTTTTCAGCTTGTCTGCAAAGTTTCCCTTCGCCACCTTTTTCCTCCGATTTTCCTCGGGAGATTATATACATTAATATCTTGTGAAGTTCACAACCAGAACTATCTTTTTACTGACCGGAAATTCCCGAAACGCGGAGGAAACTTGAACGGAGAAAAACACTGGTACGTCCTTTACATAAAACCGAGGAAAGACGAAGTCGTAAAAGCTCTCCTGGGCAGAATAAACATAGAAACCTTTTATCCCAAGGTAAAGGTAAAAAAAGGAAAAGACATAAAAATAGAACCCCTTTTTCCCCTCTACATGTTTGCCAAATTCTCCATTCCCGACGACTACATAAATGTCAAGTTCTGCAGAGGCGTGAGGAAAATAGTAATGTTCGGCCAGAACATCCCGTACCTACCAGATGAATTTATAGAGAACTTAAAAACCATCTCAGAAAACGTCATTATTGATGACAAACCCGATTTCAAACCGGGCGACATCGTTAAAATCAAAGAAGGTCCCTTCAGAGGACTAATAGGGGAAATAGTAAAAACCACCGACAAAAACAAAAGAGTAACACTCCTTCTAAAAGCCACCTCCTTCAGCCCGAAGGTCGTAGTTCCCGCCGAACACCTCGAACGCATCACTCAGCCTTGATTTCCTTTCACCGAAGAATAAATTTATATCTTGGTCAATGTAATAGGATCTTGACAAATTAACGGCGGTAGCTTTGTTTAAATTGAGACTTTCAAAAACACAACTTTTAAGAATTAAACTTTAGGCTTTTTCATACTGCTCGGACAAACCAAAACATATCTTACTTGATCGGGGGCTTTATGAAAAAGTTTGCTCTAATAGGTGCTGCCGGTTATATAGCTCCAAGACACATGAAAGCAATAAAGGAAACTGGAAATATTTTAGTTGCTGCACTTGATAAAAGTGACAGTGTTGGCATTATGGATTCATACTTTCCTGAAGCTAACTTCTTCACAGAATTTGAACGTTTTGACAGGTACATTGATAAACTAAGGCGAAAAGGGGAAGGGGTAGATTATATTTCTATTTGTTCTCCCAATTACTTACATGATGCTCATATAAGATTCGCTTTAAGAAATGAAGCAAATGCGATTTGTGAAAAACCTCTTGTATTAAATCCTTGGAATTTAGATGCTCTAAAAGAAATCGAACAAGAAACAGGTAAAAAGGTTTATAATATCTTACAGCTGAGAGTTCATCCTGCGATAATTGATCTTAAGAAAAAAGTCGAAAAAGAATATAAAGAAAAACCAAAAAAGTATAAAGTTGATCTAACATATATAACATCTCGCGGTAAATGGTATTTCGTTTCCTGGAAAGGAGATATTAGTAAATCTGGAGGAGTTGCTACCAACATAGGAATTCATTTCTTTGACATGCTTATATGGATATTCGGAGAAGTGAAACACTATGAAGTCCATTATTCAGAACCTTTAAAAAAGATGGCTGGATATGTAGAACTTGAAAAGGCAGAAGTTAGATGGTTTCTGTCGGTTGATTCTAAGGATTTACCTGAAGTGGCCGTAAAAGAAGGAAAAAGAACTTATAGGTCAATCGCCATTGACGGTAACGAAGTTGAATTTTCAGGAGGATTCACTGACCTTCATACCGTAGTATATCAAGAAATTCTTACTGGTAAAGGGTTTGGTATAGAAGATGCCAGACCTTCAATAGAGCTTGTTTATAGACTCAGGAACATTAAACCCATCGGTTTCAACGATAGAGTTCATCCCTTAGCAGAGGTAAAGCTAAATGGAAAGTAAGGATTTTTTTGTACATGAGTCCGCTTACATTGATGACAATGTAAAAATAGGGAATGGAACAAAAATTTGGCACTTTTCCCATATACTTCCAAATACGGAAATTGGAGATAACTGTGTAATAGGACAAAACTGTATGATAGGTCCAGATGTTAAGATAGGAAGTCGTTGTAAAATACAGAATAACGTTTCTGTTTATAAGGGAGTTATATTAGAAGATGAAGTTTTCTGCGGCCCTTCCTGTGTTTTTACAAATGTTTTGACTCCAAGGGCTTTTATCGAAAGAAAGGCTGAGTTTCTTCCAACGCTCGTGAAAAAGGGAGCGACCATAGGAGCGAATGCTACGGTTGTCTGTGGTCATACCATTGGTAGATATGCTTTAATCGGTGCCGGAGCAGTTGTAACTTCTAATGTACCTGATTATGCCTTATACTTGGGGGTACCGGCTAAACACAGTGGCTGGGTTTGTAAGTGCGGAGTAGTGCTTACCAGAAAAACAAGTAGCGAGGGAAAATTGGAGCTTACATGTAGTTACTGTGGAAGCAAGTATATTTTAGAAGATAAAGAACTTAGTACTATAGAAGAAAAGATTTAAGCTGGCTGAAGAAATATTTCCAAGAGGAGTGTGTTATGAGCTATAAAATTGTGTTAAATATTCACAATAAGGATATTATGGATAAGTTGTTGTGGATATTAAGGCATTTTGAAAACGAAGGAATAGAGATCATAGATTATAAAAAAAATCTTGAGCAGGCTAAATGGGATGAAGAGTATGTAGAAAAACACTGGAGAGAGATAGCTTTAAGCACTGATTCTGCAGATTTAGACGATGATGAAAGATTATACGAGGCTTATGAAGAGTTTTATCATGAAAAACATTCTGATTGATTTAAATGTATTACTCGATTACTACGAAGAAAATAGGAGAAAGAAGTATCCTGATTCAATAAAAGCTTTTGATTTTCTAAAGCACAAAGATTTTGCTTTTGTATCAAGCTCCTCTATTGATAATCTCGAATTTCTAAAATATAGTGATTTATCTAGGGCTTATCCTACTAAAACACGAAAGGAAAAGCTAAAAATTGTTCATAAAATTATCAGAGAAATCCTATCTTACTTTAAGATTGCAAAAACACCATCCTATATAGAAATCGATTATGAGGATATTGAGGACAGTTTAATAGTTGCTTCTGCTAAAGCTATTGATGGATTAATATTGACAAGAGATGAAAAGTTGCTTTCGAAGTGTCCGGATATAACAATATCTCCTAAGGAATTTTTGGGAAAGTATGTATATTATAATGATAAATCTCGCGAAATTAAGATGTTAGATTTGTCAAGGGAAATTTTTAATATTTATCCTGAGATAGAAAAAGGATTGGATAAAGTTATAGCAAAATCCAATTTTATTCTCGGTGAAGAGGTAAGACAGTTAGAAGAAAAGATTGCTAATTATGTAGGAACAAAATATGCTGTGGGAGTTTCCTCCGGAACAGATGCTCTTGTCCTTTCTCTAAGGGCATTGGCAATTCAGAGGAAAAAGAAGGAATTTTTCGATAAAGAAGATTTGATAATTACCACACCGTTTACTTTCACTGCAACAGGAGAAGCCATCTTAAGAGCTGGAGCGACTCCCCTTTTTGTTGACATAGATATTGACACTTATAACATTGATCCTGAACAAGTAGAAAAAGCTGTAAAGAAGTACGGAAAAAAAGTAAAGGGAATAATTCCTGTTCATCTCTACGGTCAGCCGTGCAATATAGATGAGATTATGAGAATAGCCAAGGAAAATGATTTATTTGTTGTTGAGGATTGTGCGCAGAGTTTAGGCGCCAGATGGGATGGGAAGCAGACAGGATCCTTTGGTGATACAGGATGTTTCAGTTTCTTCCCGACAAAACCGCTGGGTGGTTTTGGTGATGGAGGAATGATTACAACAAATGATGAAGAACTTTATGAGCTTCTTCTTATGCTGAGAAAACACGGCGGAAAAGACAAGTATAACGTTGAATATATTGGCTACAATGCCCGTCTTGATACTATTCAAGCTGCTATATTGATTGAGAAGTTTAAACATTTGGATGATTTTAATGAACGTCGCAGGGAAATCGCAAAGAATTATAATGAGCAGTTGAAAGATGTAGATTGGATAAAAACACCTTATGAACATCCGAAAGCTTATCACGTTTATCATCAGTATACTATCAGAGTTCTAAATGGCAGGAGAGATGAGCTTCAAAAGCTTCTAAGGAAAAAAGGGATTCAGACTATGATTTATTATCCTGTGCCATTGCATGAAATGAAAGTCTTTGTTGAAAACGGTATGAGGGTAGTTGGGGATTTAAAAGAAGTGCAAAAAGCTGTAAAAGAAGTTTTGAGTTTACCAGTAGAACCATTGTTAAAAAAGGGAGAAATAGTATCTGTTTTAAATAGTATCTGTTTTAGTATATTAATATATTAAACAAAGAAAAACTTTAAAATGGAAAAGAGACCAATAATTAAATGGCTTTTGAATCACTTACCATATTTTAAAGTAAAAAGTACTTTTGTAAAAGGATCAGTTCTCTTATTTTTTGCTAATGTAGTTTCTCAACTATTAAATACATTAAGTTTTTTGGTATTAACTCACATTTATGGAGTTGGAGATTTTGGTAACTTTGCATTGTTCTCGAGTTATACAGTTGTTTTATCTATTTTGTTTTCTTTAAAATATGATTCCGCTATAATAAGTATGAAGTTTGAGGAAAGAAAAAGAGTTGTTAAATTTTATATTCTTCTATATGGTTTATTGATATTGATTTTATTTCCGGAATTGTTTTTTATACAGAATATTATTTATCATGCCATTTTTACTGCGATTTTAATTTCTATTTTTAAAGTTGTATTTAATTTCTTTCTTTCAACTAAAAATTTTGCGATTCTGCTTCTTTCTAAAATATTGAATAGCTTATTATTTTTAGCAATTTCTATTTTTGTATCAATTTTTATAAACGATAAAAGTCTTGGCATGATTAACTCTTACATGATCTCTTATATAATTGTATTATTGTTATTAGTTATAATATTCAAAAAGCAGATAGGTAAACCTTCTATAGAAGATTTTGCAAAGTTTATTGAAACACTTAAAAGATACAGAAATTTCCCTGTATATTATTTGCCTCAACAAATGCTAAATGAATTATCTAACCAAATGCCATTTTTTTTTATATCTTTCTTTTTTGGTAGTTATTATACTGGAATTTTTATGATGATAGTTAAACTTTTGTCAGCATTACCTTCAATGGTAGCATCATCTATATCTCAGATTTTCTATCAGCAATTTGCAGAACTACATCACAAAGATGAACAACCATATATGTTTTTCTACAAAGTTTATAAAAGGTTAATGATAGTTGCTCCCTTACTGACCTTATTTATTTTGCTTGTTATTTTTCTTATCGAAGATCATTTTTTACCGAAATCATGGAATGGCGTTTTTTACTATTCAATATTGATGGCTCCAATGGTGGCAATACGATTTGTAGGTTCTATAATTTCAGCTGTTGTTTTAGTGCTAGGGTATCAAAAAAAATCTCTTTATATAGAAATAATTCATATTGTAAGTAGGTTTATTTCTTTAATAATAAGTGGAGTCATTCATAGTTTTTCCTTACTTTTGCTTATGTTAACTTTATCAAGTTTGCTAATTACCGGCTACAGGCTGCAATGGTATAGGAAAATAGTAGATGAATCTAAAAAAGGAGAATAGAAAAATGATGAGCGTGGAAATTTTTGGAAAGAAATTTGCTATTTATTTTGACGGAATAGATAGTAAAGAGTTTATGGAAGAAATATCTATCTATGAAAGCTCAAGTAATAAATTCAATATTTATGACTACGAAGTGGTTTTCTTAAGAAACAACAACTGTACTTTTAGTGAGGAAATTATATCTATTAATCCTTCTTCTTTCTTTTTTTTGAAAGATGGGAGTTTTGCTGTAGATTATGGACATTCCATAATTCATTATCAACTGACAAAAATACCTAAAAAAGTCACTGTTAAAGTTAAACAACAGAGTTTTCTAAGGAAATTTCTATCTATGGAATATAGAAGTAATTTAGAAAATTTGGGTCAGATCTTTCACGAACTTATTGCGGTTCCATTAATGTTTTTTGATAAAAAAAAATTTCTCATTCATGCTTCTGCTGTTTATGACAGAGACTCAAATCAAGTCATTATGTTTGGCGGAACTGGAGGTGTAGGAAAAACTTCTTTAGAACTATTTCTTTCTAAGAAGGAAAAATATTCTTTTTTTGCAGATGATATTTGTGTAATAGATAATGATGGCTTTGTTTATCCTAATCTGTCATATCCTAAGATATATGGTTATAATGTTATGAATAATAAGTTTTTAACAACGAAGGATCTATTGAAAAACGATACCCTTTTATCTAAAATACATTGGTTTTTACATTATTACCTAAGAGGTCCAAACAAGGTAAGGAGAAAACTTCGTCCTGATTATTTGTTTAAAGGAGGTATACGAAGACAGAAGTCCAAAATAGGAAAGTACTACATTCTCTTCAGAACTGCTACAGTTAAAGATATATGCTTGACTGATGTTCCAGTGACAAAGGTAGTAGAACCGACGATACAAATAATCAAGAACGAATATTATGCATTTTTAAGAAATATTCGATGGTTTGTTGTTAATTCTGAATTGGCTAACAAAAAAATAGATCTACAAGAATTTAATGTAGCTTTTTCTAAAGAAATTTTGGAAAATGCATTAAAAGGAGCAGAGATTTATGTTTTAAAAATTCCGTTAACTTTAAGTCATAATGAGTTTCTCGAGAAAGTTGGAAAAATTATAGGAGTAGAGTAATGCAGAGTCTTCTTTTATTTACTTCTTCTTTTCCATATGGTAAGGGTGAACAGTTTTTAGAAGATGAAGTTGAGTTTTTAAGTGAGATTTTCAGGGTTAAGATAATTCCTTTTAGCTATGGGGGGAGGACTATACCAAGGAAATTGCCTAAAAATATAAAAGTGGATAAACCTTTATGCCTAGAAAGAATACAAATATCAAAATTGATAAAGACTCTAATTGCTTCTTTTCCTGAGATGAAAAAGGTAAACCTTAATTTTCGACGTTTAAGATTGTATTTAGCTGCTTTAAGATCTGCAGGCTTTTTACTTTCTAATAAATCTATTTTAGAGGAACTGAAAGCTTTAACAGACTCAGATATAATCTACTTTTATTGGGGACATATCTCGGCTTTTGCTATACCATTTCTTCCAAACTTAAAAGCTAAAGTTGTTATGAGGTTACATAGAGGCGACTTATATGAATATTTGCACGATGATTATTTTCCACTTAGAGAGTGGCAGTTAAGAAAGGTAGATGCAATAGTTCCTATTTCATTTGATGGAAGGAAATTTCTTTTGAAGAAATATCCTTTTACTAGAAACAAAATATTTGTGCATAGATTGGGGGTTAAAAATGATTCATTTATAACTCAACCGAGTAAGGATGGTATTTTTAGAATAGTTTCAGTCTCATCTATTACTGATGTAAAAAGAGTAGATTTAATATGCGAAATTTTAAAGTGTATAAAATCATATAGAATCTTATGGACTCATTTCGGTGATGGTCCTTTAAGAAAGAGATTAGAAGAGAAGATAAAGAAATTACCTCCAAATATAGTAGTTGATTTAAAGGGATTTGTTGATAGAAATGATATTTTCCGATTTTACCGAGAAAATCCGGTAGACTTATTTATTAACGTTAGTTCAAATGAGGGAATCCCTGTTTCGATAATGGAAGCTATTTCATACGGAATTCCTGTAATTGCAACAGCAGTTGGAGGAACACCGGAGATTGTTAGTGAAGGAGTAGGTATACTTATTGAAAAAGAGTTTGACCCTAAGGAAGTAGCCAACATAATTCAAAATGTTTTAGGTAGCTCTATATTTGATAGAAATATTATTAAAAACTATTGGAGCACTTACTATAATGCTGAGAAAAACTATAAAAGATTCGCAGAATTCCTTAAGAATCTCTAACTTATTCATTAAAATTGGTATTTTGGTAACTATTGCTTTGTTAGTACTTGTTTATCTTTTAAGCTATCAAGCTTATTTAAGTTTAACTTTATTTGCTTTTTTATTTTTTTTATCTTTAATTCCAGTAGCTATAGTTATAACCTCTGAAGCACATTTGTTAAATCCTTTACTTGTTTTTTCTATTTATTATTATATCCTAATAGTAAGTATATTAACTTCAGTTGGTAGAATTAAGATTGAAAAGCTTGTAGAAGGTTCTATTGTCGTATTGTTGTCTTATATTTTTTTTGTTTTAGGGTTTCTTATGTTTATTAACAAACGGTTACTCTCAAAATCAGTTTTAGGGGAAATGAATTATATAGATATGCCTATAGCTGTTTCAAAAGTGGTAATGTTTGTTTTCTTTTTAATAGGGCTCTCTAATTATATTTTTGTTTTATATAAAACAGTGAATTTGAGATTCTGGGAATACTATTTAAATTTAGGATTTTATGGTAGAAATTTAAAAGAAATTTTTGGATTATCAACGTTAGGATATTTATTTTTACATCCAGCTATATATATAGCCATTTATGCTTATGTTAAGCAAAAATTGAACAGATATATTTTCTATATGTTGTTTTTTGTATATGCCATAATTATCTTATCCTTAGCAAAGATTACATATTTTGCTTTGCAAATCATTATATTTATAACTTTGTTGTTTGCTCTTAAGAATGACCTTGCCATAACATTCAAGCGTATTTTTCTTCTGTTGCTTTTCGTGATACTTGTTTTATCACTTTTTCTTTATAGAATGGTTGCGGATATAGCAAGAGTTAAAAGACTTGATGTGGGAGAAATTTTTCTTTCTGTATTAGATATAGATAGTTTATATTTCCTTTTTTTTGAAAAATCTAACTTACCAAATATAAATATTATAGTTTTTATAATGGATCATTGGGGTAAAGAGATAGATTATTTAAAAGGAATGAGCTTGGTAAATATTATATCTGGATTTATGCCTGCAGATATTAGAACCTTCCTAGTGCATAATTTTTCAGTGAGCTGGATTATTAAGAATCAGTGGTTTACTCATCAATCTGGTGGTGCTATTCCGCCAACGATAATAGGAGAATTATTTGCAAACTTTGGATATTTTGGGGTATTTGTTATGTTCTTTTTAGGAATAATAACAGCTAATATTTTTAATTGGGTTTTTAAAAATCTTTCTTACCCTAAACTCATTTTCTATACTTACTTTTTATGGAAATTTGTTTTCTTGATGGCAAAAGGAGAGTTTTCTAGAATTAGTGATATAAATATGCTTATTTCTATCGTAGCTGTAGCTACTTTAAAGTCCCTGAATCAGCTAAGGTTTTGTCGTAATAATAGGGAAAAAAACTTCCAAAGCAATTTAAAGGAGGCATAAAATTGCACTGCAGAATTTGTCATTTAACATCTGTTCATTCAAGATATGATGAGCGCATATTCTTAAAAGAATTAAAAAGTTTAAAAAAGACAGATTTTGATACTTATCTGATAGTAGCTGACGGGAAAGGAAACGAAATTACTGAAGAAGGCATTAAAATACTGGATGTAGGGAAGCCTAGAAATAGAAAAGAAAGAGTATTAGATATAACAAATAGAATCTACAAAAAAGCTTTAGGAGTCAATGCAGATATTTATCATTTTCATGACCCGGAACTTATTCCTGTGGGGCTGAAGTTTAAAAAACTTGGCAAGAAAGTTATTTATGATGTACATGAGGATGTGCCAAGGCAAATATTGACCAAACCTTACTTAAATAGGATCTCTAAAAAGTTCCTGTCCTTCCTCTTCGAAAAATATGAAAATTGGGCTGTTAGGAAATTTGATTTTGTAATAACTGCCACGCCTTATATAAGGGACAGATTCTTAAAATTAGTTTCTAAGGTTGTTGATATTAATAACTATCCTCTTTTAGAGGAGTTTCCTGAAGTATCTCCTTGGAATAAAAGAGAACCAGAAATATGTTATATAGGAGGCATCGCCAAGGTAAGGGGTATAGTAGAGCTGGTAAAGTCTTTGGAAAATGTAGATACAATCTTACATTTGGCAGGTAGTTTTGAAAGTAAGTCTCTGGAAGAAGAAGTTAGGAAATTACTCGGTTGGAGAAAAGTGAAATATTATGGTTTCGTTGGAAGAACTGATGTTCAAAAAATTTTAAAAAGTGTTATGGTGGGTATAGTAACCTTACATCCGACTCTAAATTATTATGTTAGTTTACCAGTCAAACTTTTTGAATATATGGCTGCAGGCTTACCGGTAGTTACCTCTAATTTTCCCTTATGGAAAGAGATAGTTGAAGAAAATAGATGTGGAATATGCGTAGATCCTTTGAATCCAGAAGAAATTGCGGAAGCTATAAAATATTTATTAACACATCCTAAAGAGGCTAAGGTAATGGGAAAAAAAGGAAGAAAAGCAGTTTTAGAGAAATACAACTGGGATTTAGAAGAAAAAAAACTAATAAAAGTTTATAGGGAGCTTTTAAATGATTAAACCACTAGAAGCAAAAGATCTTGAAATCTATGAAGTTTTAAATAGGCAATATGGAACTATTTTTACATCTCTTGAATGGCTGAAATTGTTTACTCCGAGAATAAAGTTATATGGGCTTTATAATAAAAATAGGGAACTAATTGGAGGGATAGCTATTTATCTGGAAAAAAAGTATGGTTTGAAAATTGTTAAAAATCCACCTGTTACACCTTGCAGCTTGTGGATAACACCTTCTTCGTCTTCAAAAATTTTTTCAATTCAGTCTTATTATAAAAGTACTTTAAAAGAGCTGGCATATTTCTTAAAAGAAAAATTCTCTCAAAAAATTTTATATTTGAGTTTTCCCTATTCCATTACTGATTTTCAACCTTTCATTTGGGAGGGATTTAAAGTTTCTCCAAGATATACTTATTTGTTAAACTTAAATGTTTGCATAGACGATATAAAAGAGCAAATGTCTCCAGCAAGAAGGAATGATATTAGAAAAGCTCTAAGAGATGGACTAGAGATTCGAGAAATCAAAACAATAGAAGATAAGAAAACTGCTTTAGATTTAGTAGCACATACATTCAAACGGCAAAATAAGCAAATTGATTTGGATATTATCAAAAAAATTCTTTTTAAATTTTTAAAACCGCAGAATGGATTTGGCTATATAACATATAGAGAGGAAATTCCTCTTGCTACTTCTATATGTATTTATGATAAAAGGACAGCTTATTACATTTTGGGAGGATACAATTCAAAAGAAAAACATCATGGAGCAGGTGCATTAAGTTTATGGAATTGCATATTAAAAGCTAAAGAGAAGAATTTACGAACATTTGATTTTGAAGGCTCTATGATACCTAACATAGAAAGGTATTTTAGAGGATTTGGGGGTAAGATAACGCCTTATTTTGCTATTGCAAGGGCTCCTTTTGTGATTGAGTGTTTTTTTAAAATTTTTAAAAGGAGTATTTTTTGAAATGAAAATTATAATATCTCACGATGTTGACCACTTAACTGTCTGGGAACATAAAGGAGATTTGATAATTCCTAAATTTTGGGTTCGTAGTTTGATAGAAGTAGGTTTAGGTGCTATTTCTTTAAGGGAGTTCTTGTTAAGATTTAAAGATTTTATCTTCAATAAGTGGAATAACATAGAGGAATTATTAGAATTTAACAAAGCTAATAACATACCTGCAACATTCTTTTTTGGAATGAATCAGAGTTTAGGATTATCATATTATCCCGAAAGTGCTCAAGAATATATCAAGCTGGTTTTAAGTAAAGGATTTGATGTGGGAGTTCATGGAATTGAGCATAAAGATTTTGAGGGAATTAAAAAAGAATTTGATACATTTAAAGAGATATCTAAATTGAATAAATTTGGTATTAGAATGCATTACTTAAGGATGGATAGCGAAACCTTAGAAAAATTGGAAAGAGCAGGTTATATTTTTGATTCAACCCTCTATGAGGAAAAAAATCCATTTAAAATAAATAATATGTGGGAATTTCCTCTGCATATGATGGATGGATATATACTTCAAGGTAAAAAGAGATGGCAAAGCTTGAAATTTCAGGAGATAATGGATCTTACAAAGAAGAGAATAGAGGCTTTATTTAATAAAGGTATTAGATATCTCACAATTTTGTTCCATGATAGGTATTTCTCAGAAGGTTTTAGAACATGGAAGGAATGGTATATACACACAGTGAACTTTTTAAAGTCCAATGGTTTCACTTTCGTTAGCTATAGAGAAGCTATAGATGAGTTAGAGAATACAAAGCTGAGATAAGAGACATTTGGCCTTTAACTCTTGTAGAACTTGGAGGTTATTCTTGGGAACATCCTTTTATTAGACTTCTAAGATATATTGAAATGTTTGCCTTAGAGAAAGCGGATAAAATAGTATCTGTGTTGTTTAACTTTGGTAAGTACCTGCAAGATATAGGTATAGATAGAAATTGGTACTATATTCCTAATGCTATAAGTTTAGAAAATGTTGAAGAACAAGAGTTATCAAGTTCTTTTATTCAAAAAATTCCTAAAGATAAGTTTATAGTTGCTTATACAGGAACTATTGGCTGGGCAAATTCGTTAGACACATTACTTGGAGCTGCGGAAATCCTAAAAGATAAGAAAAATATAGCTTTTGTAATAGTTGGAAGAGGAAAAGAGAAACAAAAGCTGATTTCTATAAAAAAAGAAAAGAAACTTAAAAATGTTATATTCCTTGAACCTATCACAAAAAATCAAGTTTTAACTTTCCTAAGTAAATTTGCTCATGTAGCCTATATAGGATGGAGGAGAAAAAGAATGTATGAATACGGTGTATCTCCTAATAAAATTTTTGATTATATGTTGGCAAAGAAGCCAATTCTCCATTCAATAAATACTCCTAATGATTTAGTATCTCAAGCTAAATGCGGAATTACTGTTGAGGCTGAAAATCCAAAAGCCGTAGCAGATGCTATCTTAGAATTTTATAAAATGTCAAGGGAAGACAGGAGAAAAATGGAGAAAAGGTTTTCTATTCTTATTGAAGAATCATACTTACGAAAAGTTGGCAAAGAAGTTAAAGAAGTTGATGATAGAAGTCTTAGATAATCTTTAAATTTATTTTTAAATTTCGTTCATATTGTGAGAGGACTAAGAATCTTCATCCAACAGCAAGTTTGATTTTGAAGCCTATGCAAAGACTACATTTTTGACGGAAAGAAAAGCTTCCCTACTTTGAAAGTGATCAGTCAAACCCCATAAACATGTACGGCCTATTAAAGTACGTAGGAGAGATAGCTATCAAAACTTATACCGATAACTACTTAATCGTATGCATTTCAAGTGTCTTTGGTCTAGCCGGAGCAAGTGGAAAAGGGAAGAACTCTGCTTATATGATTATAAGATTGGCGAAAGAGAGAAAGAAGCCGAAAGTGGTAGATGATATATACATGAGCCCGACCTATACGGAAGATGCAGCGGAAATAATCTGGAAACTTTTATTAGAGGAAAGGCCATCGGGGATTTAACATTCAGCTAATGACGGGATATGTTTTTGATATGAATTTGCGAGAGAAATAGTGAATTTATTAAAGCTTGACGTAGAGATTGAGCCTGTTGACCATACGTTTTACTCAACGAAGGCAAAGAAACCTCTTTGGAGCTCTATAGCATCAGAGAGAGGAACAAAACTCAGGCACTGGAAAGAGGCACTTAAGGATTTTCTTAAAAAATTGAGCTAATTTTGGGAGATTTGTGTGATGAGAATTCTTGTAACTGGAGGAGCAGGCTATATAGGAAGTCATGTTATTAAATTACTTGGAGAGAAAGGCTATGAAATTTTAGTAATTGACAATCTTTCAACAGGTCACAAAGAGGCAGTTTTGTATGGAACTTTAAAAAAAGTGGATTTGTCTGACAAAATCACTTTAAAAAGAATATTAGAAGAGTTTAAGCCAGATGCTGTTATGCATTTTGCTGCATTTATAGAGGTCGGAGAATCTGTAGTTAATCCAATTAAGTATTATGAAAATAATACTTGCAATACGTTTAATTTACTAAAAGTAATGATAGATGTAGGAGTAGATAAATTCATTTTTTCCTCTACGGCTGCGGTTTATGGTAATCCTCAGAAAATTCCTATATCTGAAGGCCATCCTATAAATCCTATAAATCCTTACGGTCAGTCAAAAGCTTTTATAGAAAAGATTTTAAAGAATTTAGATAAAGCTTATGGAATAAAGTATGTTTCTCTTAGATATTTTAACGCAGCTGGTGCTGATCCTGAGGGAAGAATAGGTGAAAGCCATGATCCAGAAACTCATCTTATTCCACTTATTCTAAAAGCTGCAAAGGGTGAAAGGGAGAGTATAAAAATATTTGGAACGGATTATCCTACCTTAGATGGTACGTGCATAAGAGATTATATTCATGTTGACGATTTGGCAGAAGTTCACTACCTAGCTTTGGAGTATCTTTTAGATGGTGGAGAAAGTAGTGTTTTTAATTGTGGATATGGCCATGGCTTTTCAGTCAAAGAAGTAATAGATACGGCTAAAAAAGTAACTGGTATTGATTTTAAAGTGGAAGAGGCGGATAAAAGACCTGGAGATCCTCCAGTTTTAGTAGCTGATAGTACGAAGTTAAAAGAAACTTTTAATTGGAAACCAAGATTTGATGACCTTGAATATATTATTTGGACAGCGTGGAATTGGGAAAGTAACAAAAAGTTTTAAAGTTTTAGGAGAAACAGTTGCTAGTTTTCTGTTTGTTTATGTCTTTTATTATGCCTATGTTAATCACCCATTCAGTTTTAAATGTAAAGATTAAGTGGCGAAAGACTTAAAGAAGATATATCAGGCCTCTACTGAGGAAGAGGCTCTTAAAGGTTTTAAGAAATTCAAGGAGAAATGGGGAACAAAGTATCCGAGAGTTGTAAAGTTTTGGAAGCAGGAGCTTTACAAGCTCCTTACTTTTCTCAAGTATCCTGAGTCTATCCAGAGGGTGATATATACAACGAACTTGATAGAGAGGACGATAAAGGAGATACGGAAGAGGGTTAAGGTTATAGGGGCATTACCGTCGGTAGATGCTGTCGGTAGATGCTGTTAAAAAGTTTAAAAGTTTGTTTACCTTAGGGTGGCAATGCTTAATGACAGACGGTCTAACAGGGTAGTAAACGGTTTTTTAGAAGCCAGAGAAGAAATTCAGGAGATATTCCTCAGGAGGTACTCCTAAATGGCTTACACAAAATTCTTGACACAACCCAAACTAAAAATATTATAGGGAAGCTGGAGCTAATTCCAGAATCCAAGAATCTCGTTTTGTCGGAATCGGTGTCTTATTTTGAAATGGTTGCTCTGGAGAAAAATGCAAAGGTCATTATTACTGATTCAGGAGGAGTTCAGAAAGAAGGCTTTTTCTTTGGAACTCCCTGTGTTATTCCCAGAGAAGAAACAGAGTGGGTTGAGCTTGTAGATAGCGGATTTAATAAACTTGCTGGAATTAATGCAGAGAAAATTTTTAAATTGTGTAAAGAGCTTTTCTTTAGTAGGATAGAAACGCAGAAAAATTTACCCGAGTTCTATGGGAATGGTTCAGCCTCAGATAAAATTGTTTCTATTATAAGTGGGGACAACATTGAATAAAAAAGTGGTATGGTTCATAAATGAGTATGCTGGTAGTCCAAGATATGGAATGGAATTTAGGCACTACTATTTAGGAAGAGAATTAATTAAGCATGATTATGATGTATGGATAGTAAGTGCTAATTACTCTCATTTATTTTATAAGTATCCGCCCTATATTGGTAAAGAAGTTGTCGACGGTATTAATTATTATTGGGTAAAAGTTATAAAGTATTCTCATGCTCATAGTAAGAAAAGAGTTTTAAAATGGTTTCAGTTTTCTGCTAAGTTATTCAAACATTTAAAGTTCTTACCTAAACCTGATTATATATATGTATCCTCTCCTTTTCTTCTTCCTATAGTTCCTGCTTATTTCTACAGTAAAAAACACAAAGCTAAGCTTATTTTTGAGATAAGAGACATTTGGCCCTTAACTCTTGTAGAACTTGGAGGTTATTCTTGGGAACATCCTTTTATTAGACTTCTAAGATATATTGAAATGTTTGCCTTAGAGAAAGCGGATAAAATAGTATCTGTGTTGTTTAACTTTGGTAAGTACCTGCAAGATATAGGTATAGATAGAAATTGGTACTATATTCCTAATGCTATAAGTTTAGAAAATGTTGAAGAACAAGAGTTATCAAGTTCTTTTATTCAAAAAATTCCTAAAGATAAGTTTATAGTTGCTTATACAGGAACTATTGGCTGGGCAAATTCGTTAGACACATTACTTGGAGCTGCGGAAATCCTAAAAGATAAGAAAAATATAGCTTTTGTAATAGTTGGAAGAGGAAAAGAGAAACAAAAGCTGATTTCTATAAAAAAAGAAAAGAAACTTAAAAATGTTATATTCCTTGAACCTATCACAAAAAATCAAGTTTTAACTTTCCTAAGTAAATTTGCTCATGTAGCCTATATAGGATGGAGGAGAAAAAGAATGTATGAATACGGTGTATCTCCTAATAAAATTTTTGATTATATGTTGGCAAAGAAGCCAATTCTCCATTCAATAAATACTCCTAATGATTTAGTATCTCAAGCTAAATGCGGAATTACTGTTGAGGCTGAAAATCCAAAAGCCGTAGCAGATGCTATCTTAGAATTTTATAAAATGTCAGAAAGAGAAAGGAGAGAGTTGGGAGAAAATGGATACAATTTTCTTTTAAAAGAATGTACTTACGACAGACTAGCAAAAAGATTAATAAAAGACATTCTGAGCATATAAAATTAGGAGGTTATTAGGCATCTATGAATAGTTGGAAGCTTTACCAAAAAGTTCTCGTCTCAGATCTTCCTCCGCATGTTAATATAAATCCTACAGAGAGCGAATTGAAATTTCTTATGAACAGTTACAAACCTTACTTTATTCGTTGGACAAATGATTTTGATTCTACCAGAAATTATCCTTTTTGGTATGTAATTAAAGATGAGAAAGAAGATACAACACTTAAGAGTTATCCAACTAAAATTAGGTCAGAAATTAGAAGGGGACTTAGAAATAACAAAGTTTACAAAATAGATTCTGAGTATGAAGCAATGGAAATTTTACCAGATCTATATGATGTGTATATAAAGGCATTTGATAGATATAAAAACATATATATAACTCCTTGTAGTCTAAACAACTTCAGAAACTTACTGAAACAGAGCTTCCAAAGCGGAAATGAACTATGGATCGTTAAGAACAAAGAAGATAATAAAATATGTGCATACTGTATTTCAAATGTCCAAGCTTATGAAGGTTCTGTAGTTGTAAATTACAATACAATTAAACTTCATCCTAGTTACCTTAAATACTATCCAGCCTATGCGTTAGTATTTGAAATGAATAGGTATTATTTAAACGAAAGAAATGTCCTTTACCTTCATGACGGAAGTAGAAGCTTGGGACACGAAACCAACATCCATGAGTGGCTAGTAAAAAAATTTAAGTTTAGGAAAGCAAGGTGTAAACTTAACATTTTTTATAGAAAAGATATAAAACTTTTAGTTAATAAAATTTATCCACTAAAGAAAGTTATTTACTATCTTGAATCAAGATCAATTTTTACCAAAAAGTTAGCCATATTACTTAAGCATGAAGAAATTAGGAGAAAATGTGAGGAAATCCATATCAAAAACCACCAAATTTAAATTCTTAATTTCGTCTTATTTGGAAAAAGACTTCCATTCTTCTTTATTTTGGAAAGGACGAGTAGCTTTATATTCAATTTTAAAAGCCATAGGCATAAAGCAGGATGATGAGGTTATCCTACCTGCCTTTACTTGCGTTGTGGTAGTTAATCCTATTGTTTATCTTGGTGCAAAGCCTGTATATGTAGATATTGATCCAGAAACGTTTAATATAGATGTTGGAAAAATTGAGGAAAAAATAACTTCAAAAACTAAGATTATTCTTGCTCAGAATACGTTTGGTCTTTCCTCTAATCTTGAACCGATTATGGAAATCGCAAGGAAACACAATCTCTGGGTTATTGAAGACTGCGCTCATGGTTTTGGAGGAACTTATAAAGGGAGAAAAAATGGGACGATTACAGATGCTGCTTTTTTCTCTACTCAGTGGAATAAACCATTTTCGACAGGAATTGGAGGAATAGCAGTTACAAGGAATGAGGAACTGGCTGAAAAGCTAAGAAGGTTGGAAAAAGAAGCTATAAAACCTTCTGTAAAAGAAGAGTTGACCTTAAAGATGCTCCTATTCGTTAGGAGAAGATTGTTAAGACCTTCGGTGTACTGGAGTGCTTTAAAAGTTTATAGACAGCTCAGCAAGTGGAATCTGATACTTGGTTCTTCTCAAGGATATGAACTTGAGAAACCGGTTGAACCAAAAGACTTTTTGAAAGGTTTCTCTGAAACTCAGGCAAAAGAAGGGTTAAAGTATTTCGAGAAAGTAAATGGAAAATATAGAATAGATTTAATAATTAAACATAGAAAAAAGATAGCGGGACTTTATAAGGAGATTCTTGTTGACATGGGATTTGAACCTCCTTATGAGCCGGAATATGCAGAGCATACTTATTTAAAATTTCCTCTTCTTGTGAAAGACAGGAAAAAATTCTTTCAGCTTGCTCAGGAAGAGAAAATAGAGCTCGGTGATTGGTTTTTATCTCCAATTCATCCGATTATAAGTAACTTCGATCTCTGGAACTACCGATGGGGAGAAAATCCCGTTGCAGAGTTTGCAAGCTGTCATATTGTTAATCTTCCGACCCATGATGGTATAGATGAAAATTATGTTAATAGAGTTTACGAGTTTTTGAAAAAAAACAGGGATGAAATTCTGGGATGTAGGGTTGGAGTGACGAGTAATAAGTGACCAGTAATAAGTGATGAGTAAGGGGTGATGGGTAGAATTAGGATTCATAAAGATTTAGGAGAAAATAAAAAAGTGACTGAAATGCTTACAAATGCTGAGAACGAGTTTAGGAAATTAGGAGGTGATGGATAATGGAAACAATTGTTTATCTAATAGTCATTTTGGCAATCGTTATAACTCTTTATGCTTTAGCTACGCCACTCTTTGAGTATGGTATTAAAAAGAGGTCTGAATAAAAGGAGTGGAATAAAATGGAAATACCGTTTCATAAACCTTATATAAATGGAGAAGAAGAAAAAGAAGTTATTGACAGTCTTAGAAAAGGCTGGCTTACTATGGGAAAAAAAACGGTTGAATTTGAAAAGGAATTCGGAAATTACATTGGAGCTAAAAACGCTGTTGCTGTTAATTCATGCACAGCTGCTCTACATTTAGCTTTACGATGTATAGGTTTAAAAGAAGGAGATGAAGTTTTAGTTCCGTCTGTCACTTTCGTCGCTACGGCTGAAGTGGTTGGTTACTTTGGAGCAAGACCAGTGCTTGTAGATGTGGAGCGGGACACCCATCTCATTGACCTGCGCGATTTGGAGAAGAAGATTACAGAAAGAACCAAAGCAATAATACCGGTTCACTACTCTGGTCAACCTGCTGATATGGATGAAATTATAGAGATAGCGAGAAACCATAACCTCTATGTTGTAGAAGATGCAGCCCACGCTTTGCCTTCAAGCTACAGAGGAAGAAGAATTGGAACCATTGGAGATTTAACGGCTTTTAGCTTCTATGCTACGAAAACCTTGACGACCGGTGAAGGTGGAATGATAACGACAGATAACGATAAATGGGCGGAGAAGATAAGAGTTCTTAGACTTCACGGGATCAGCAAGGATGCATGGAAAAGGTACACTAAGGAAGGAAGTTGGGAATATGACGTTCTTGAAAATGGTTATAAATATAATATGACAGATATAAACGCAGCTCTTGGATTGGCTCAGCTAAAAAAAGTAGAGTGGATGTGGAGGGAAAGGGAAAAAATTGCAAATATGTACAACGAAACTTTTAAAGATTATGACGAATTGATTCTTTATAAAATTAAACCAGATAGGATTACCTCGTGGCATCTTTATCCTTTAAAGTTGAACCTTGAATCTCTTAAGATTAATAGGAATCAGTTTATTGAGGAGTTAAAGAGAAGAGGAATTGGGACAAGTGTTCATTTTATACCTCTTTACAGGTTCTCTTATTACAAGAAACTAGGATATAGAGCAGAGGATTTCCCTAACAGTGAGTGGATTTTTGAAAGGGTTGTTTCTTTACCGATCTTTCCAGGTATAAAAAAAGAGGAAGTTGAATACGTTATTGAAAACGTTATCGATATTGTTAAGAAAAACAGAAGGTGAAAGAAATGCTTTATGAAAAATACTTTAAAAGAATTTTTGATTTTATAGTTTCCTTATGTGGTCTTATAGTTCTTTCTCCGATATTTACCATAGTTGCTATTTTAATTAAAATCGAAGATGGTGGAAGTATATTTTTCAAACAAACAAGAGTAGGACAAAACGGAAGGCTGTTTAAAATTTATAAATTCCGAACAATGATTGAAAAGGCAGAGAAAATAGGACCTCAAGTGACGAAAGAGGACGACCCAAGAATTACAAAAATAGGTAGATTATTAAGGAAGTATAAATTAGACGAGCTTCCTCAACTTATAAATGTTTTAAAGGGAGAAATGAGTTTAGTTGGTCCCCGACCAGAAGTACCTAAATATACAAGGTTTTTTGAGAAAGACTACAAGGAAATTTTAAAAGTAAGACCGGGAATAACTGATTATGCCTCTTTAGAATATAAAGAAGAAAACAAACTTCTTAAAGGAACCGACAATCCTGAAAAGATGTATTTAGAGAAAATACTCCCCAAGAAAATCAAGTACTACAAAAAATACTTAAATGAGATGGGACTTTTGACTGACTTAAAACTTATTTTAAAAACATTAATAAGGGTTTTAAAATGAAAGAAATTTTTAAACCAACTAAGATTAAACGAACACTATTCTTTCTAACCAGCGACATAATTTTGTTTTTACTCAGTTTCTATCTGTCTTTTCTATTAAGATTTAACTTTACAATCCCTGATAGTTATATAAAAATCTTCTCATACTGGGCCCCTTCTATTGTTTTTCTAAAAATTCTTACATTTTGGGTCCTAGGCATATACAAGGTTAACTGGAGATTTATTGGATTAAATGAATTTATCAAGATAGCTACTGGATTAGGAATAGACACAATTATTCTATTTTTCCTCATCCTTTTATCTCGAAACAAAATTCCATATTTTTTTCCTCCCTTGAGTATTATCCTTATAGATTTTTTTATTTCCCTTTCCCTTATATCCTTAGTAAGGATTGCAAAAAGGATTTATTTAGAAATAATTAAAAAAAAAGAAAGTCTCAAAAGAACTGTTATTATAGGGGCTGGAAATACAGGAGAAAGAATTGTCAGAGAGCTTAAAAGAAATGGCAAATTTAACCCTGTATTTTTTGTAGATGATGATCCTAACAAAATCGGAACTTGCATTCATAATGTACCAGTTCTCGGAAAAATTAAAGACTTACCCAAACTACTAAAAGACAATCATGTTGAAATGGCAATTATCGCTATTCCGTCTCTTTCGCATAAAAAAATAAGAGAGATATTTAACCTTCTTGTAAATACAGGAATAAAAGACATAAAAATTGTTCCAAGTATATCAAAATTGCCCTCACAAGTTTCCAATATAAAGGATATTAAGGATATATCAATAGAAGATCTTCTATATAGAGATCCTGTCAACATTAACTATGAAGATATACAAAATTTCTTACAAAATAAAAAAATTCTCGTTACTGGTGCGGGGGGTTCAATAGGTTCTGAAATAGTCAGGCAACTTATAAACTTTCAACCTCGGGAACTCATAGCTTTAGAAATTGATGAAACAGAATTACATAATCTATCTCTAGAACTGGCAGACAAAATAAAGAAAAAAGGAATTACCTTCAAACCTATTGTCGCTGATATACGAGACAGCGGGAAAATTAGAAAAATCTTTTCAGAAGAAAAGCCTGAAATAATTTTTCATGCAGCTGCCTACAAACATGTTCCTTTAATGGAATATTTCCCCGAAGAGGCAATTAAAACAAACATTATAGGTACCTACATTGTTGCCAATGCAGCACTTAAAAGCGGAGTTGAGAAGTTCATAAACATATCCACGGATAAGGCCGTAAATCCAACAAGCATAATGGGAGCTACAAAAAGGCTGGCAGAAATAATATGTAGATCTCTAAATGAATTAGGAAAAACTAAATTCATATCTGTAAGATTCGGAAATGTTTTAGGTAGTAGAGGAAGTGTTATTCCTATTTTCCTAGAACAGATAAAGAAGGGAGGCCCTGTTACAGTAACCCATCCCGAAATGAAAAGGTATTTTATGACCATCCCAGAAGCTGTACTTTTAGTATTTCAAGCTGCAGCTATGGGTAAGGGAGGTGAAGTTTTTGTCCTTGATATGGGGGAGCCAATAAAGATAGTTAATCTCGCTGAAGATTTGATAAGATTACAAGGACTTGAACCTTATAAAGATATTGATATCATCTTTACTGGTTTAAGACCAGGGGAAAAACTTTTTGAAGAGCTTTTGACAGCCGAAGAAGGAACAGATCAGACTTATCATGAGAAAATATATATTGCTAGAATAAAAACGCTTTACTCACCTGATAAGATAAAGCAAATAATCCAGGAGTTACAGGAGGCCTTAAAGGATATTGATAGAAACAAATTGATTTTCATTCTCAAAAAATATGTACCTTTTTATAACAGAGACAACAAATAGAATATAATTATAGTTTATGCAGGGAGGAAAATCTTGGGAAGAAGAAGATTGGAATTCAGTGCTCAAGATGCTAAAATAATTATGCCATGAGAGGAAAAGAGGAAGACCAAGAAAATACCGACACGATATAAAGTGCCCTAACTGCGGTTCTAATTGGTGCAAGAAGAATGGACATCAAAACGGAAAGCAGCGTTTTAGATGCAACGAATGCGGAAGAGTATTTACTCCGGAAGCCGTTAGAAAGAAACATTCACTGGAGATAGAAGCTCTTTGCACTTAAAATGCTTGCCGAAGGAATGGGCATAAGTGCAGTTACAAGGGCGCTGGGAATTCCCGAAGGAACAGTCTCCTGTTGGCTCCACAGAGAAGGAGAAAGACTAAAGAGGATTAACAAAGAAAAGGTTCAGAAGATTAAAGATTAAGAAAGAAACAGGATTAAAAGGAGTAGACAGCATCTCACTTGACGAAATGTGAACGTAGGTAGATGCCCGTAGAGGGGAGAAAAGAAATTTCAAGTTCATCTGGACAGCAATAATAGAGGATAAAGGCGAAAAGGTAGTTACTTTTGAGGTGGGTGATCGAGACGAGGAAACTTTTTTAAAAGATGTGGGAGAAGATTCCGATAGCTAAGAAGTATTACTCTGACAGGTATGAAGTGTATACCGAGAACTTGCCGTTATCCAAGCTGGAGGTGGGGAAAAGGGGGATTAACAGGAATGAAAGCTTACATGCTGTTTTGAGGGATAGGATGAGCAGGTTGAAAAGGAGAACGAGAAGTTACAGTAAGAGTGAAAAGGCTTTAAGCTGTCATATAGCAATAACTCTTACTTATGGAGGAAGAAGTCGTGTTAACTATAACATTTTTTTGAAAGGAATTCTACTGGTTGAGTTCTTTGTATTCTATATGCTATATTGGTATATCTATAGAACATTAACGGCATCTACAAGGTTGGGGAGAAGATAATGCTTAACTGGAGAAGAATATCCCTGTTGTTATTCATTACTGCACTTCCAGTATTCATAGGACTAGAAGCAAGGTTTAACGACTTGGAAATTTGGCAAAAAAGGGCGCATTCCTGTTTCTACGAAAAAAAACCTCTATTTACAAGTTATGATGCATTCCTTTTCGCAAGGTATGCAAAAGAAGAGGCCTGCGGGAAGTATAAAGCCGAAGCTCGGGACAACATTCGTTTTGTTCCTGATAACTTATTGACAAATAACGTTACTTATCCATCTCCAATTCCATTAGAGAGCTGGATAACTGCAAAACTTATGAACCTCACAAATACCTCTATAGAGTGGATTGCTCTTTACCTTACACCCATTTTTGCCGTTTTCTTTGTAATACCTTTTTCCCTGTACTTTTACAGAATAGGACTTCCGCTAACCGGTCTGGCCGGATCTATCGTCGGAGTGATCTCCCTGATTTATGTTATTAGAACAAGCATTGTCCGTTTTGATACAGATTCACTCAACCTGTTTTTTCCGTTTTTAATTGCCTTCCTCCTCCATACTGCCATTGATTTTAAAAGTAAAAAAAGGTATTTGACTCTGGCTACTACCGGTATTGTGTCGTACTTATACTATTGGTGGTATGGCCATCCCGGAATTATCTTGGTTATATTTGCCTTTTTTACCTTTTTGGAACTTTTCCTTTACAAAATTGAACTAAATCAAGTTTTAAAAGATATTGGACTGCTTTCCCTTTTTTCTAATCCACTGGTTTTGGTTAACGGTATTTTTAATTTGATAGCTTCTACTAAAACTTATCTGATAAACTACTTTAAACCGGCGGTAGAAGGTGGTTTTCCAAATGTTTTAATGTCCATTAGCGAGGCTAAACATTTTGACTTGGACAAGCTTTCGGTTCTGACGGCAGGTAATAAGTGGGTTTTCTTCGTAGGAATTGCCGGGATAATTGTTTTGGTATTAAGAAAGTGGAAAGACGCTTTTTTACTTTTGCCTGTTCTGCTGATAGGTCTTATGGCTTTGAAGGGAGGAAACAGGTTTGCTATGTACTTGGCTCCCTTTGTGGGGGCCGGTTTCGGATATCTGTTTGAAGCCGGTTTGGAATCTCTAAAAGAAAATAAGAAACGGCTACTGTTGTATGCTTTTTCATTCTTAATAGTTCCGGCTATCCTAATCTACTCCAACAGAAATTCAATCAAGTTTTCCATAACTCCCAAGATAACACCAGCTCTTGCAGGGGATTTTGAAAAGCTTACAAGACTAACTCCAAGCAACAGCTGGATATGGACCTGGTGGGATTACGGCTATGCCATTCAGTATTATGCAGGCAGGGGCGTTTACCACGACGGCGGCAGCCAGGGATCTCCCAAAACCTACTTCGTTGCAACTTCCTTTTCTACCGATAAACCGGAGGTGGCTCGTAACGTTATTCTGGGGATATCGAACATAGGGGCAACCGGTATAAAAAAACTGCTTAAGGAAGGAAAAAGACCTGAAGAAATCAGGAGTCTGATTTTCTCCGGAGCTTATTCTAAGCCTGTCAGAAACCCGGTTTACTGGGCTTTCACGGGTGATGAGGTTGGAAAATTTGCTTGGATTAACTACTTCGGAACCTGGGATTTTAAGAGGAAGAAGGGCAAGTGGTCTCCGATTTTCGAGCTGGGAAACTGCAGAGTGGTTTCCAAAAATGTTATTGCCTGCGGCGTTAAGGTGTTAGACCTAAACAAAGGAGTACTAATACTTCCCAACAGGGAGATACCCTTAAAAGCCCTTATCCTTAAAGACAGAGACAAGGAGAAAAAAGCAGAGAAGTCCTATCATGACAAAGGACTTTACTTAGAAATTATAAGAAAAGGAACAAGAGACTACCTTTATTTAGTTCCACCACAGGCTTTCCCGTCCATGTTCAATCAAATGTACTTACTGAAAAACTTTGATAACAGATATTTCGAGCTTATATACGACGATTTTCCGACAATGGTTCTATACAAAGTTAAGGAAACCGGAATTAAGGAAAAGGGATGAGAAGGCTGATTCTTACTTTAGTTGTGTCCGCCCTCTCAGTTACCGGTGCGCTGGCCGATACGGGTTGGTTTAAAGTTTTTAAAAAGCACAAGGTCTACTACAAGCCCTTTGTTGACGTTAAAACCTCTGAAAACATTCTTGTCCTTTTTATAACGGAAGAAGGCAGGGTTTACAAGGGAAGGTGCAAAAGCAAACTAAAGTTAGAAACCTGCGCCGTTACTCCAGGCAAGATTTTCCCAACCAGCACGGTTGAAATAAGGTACATTGTACTGAAGTTAAACAGGTTCCGTGCTGCGGAAGTGATCAAAACCGGAGTTATCAATGGCCTAAATGTAATAGAAAAGTAAAGCACTACTCCTTCCAGAAAGAGGGAAGTAACAGGGTAAGGACGGACAGGACTTCCAACCTACCGAGTATCATTTCCGTCGAAAGTATCAGTTTATCAAAATCAGAGAAGAAAGAAAAATTTCCGGCAGGGCCAACCTTTGAAAGCCCGGGGCCCAAGCTGGTTATGCAGGCTATTGACGCAGAGAAAGCGGTTATGAGATCGTATCCGGAGAGGGTAATTATCAGTCCTACAAGTACTGCTGTCAGGAAGTAGAGTGATATAAAAGCCCAAACAGCGTTTAGAGTTGAGATATCAAGCGTTTTATCTCCCAGTGAAACTCTGTAAACAAGCCGGGGATGAACAGTTTTCTTAAGTTCTCCCGCCATCGTTTTAAGCATTATGAGAAGTCTGAACTGTTTTATTCCCCCTGCTGTTGATCCCGAAGAAGCCCCAATGAGGGAAAGGAGCATAATAAGGGCAAGAACAAAGGGAGGCCAGTGAGTGTAGTCGGTTGACGCATACCCCGTTGTCGAAACGGCCGTTGCTATCTGGAAAAAAGCATATCTGAATGCCGTTATTGGATCGTGATAAATTCCATCTTTGAGGAGAACTACCGTTGAAAGCAGTGTCGCTAAAACGGTTATTATCAGGAGGCTTCTAACTTCATAGTAGGAAAAGAAATACCTAAAACTTCTTTTCTGGAAAGCTTTATAGTAAAGCGATAAGTTTGAAGCACCGAGTAACATAAACACTGCAACTATCATCTCTACGGAAAACGAGCGAAAAGCTCCTATACTGGCGTTCTTCGTTGAGAATCCTCCCGTTGCTACGGTTCCGAAAGTGTGTGTAACCGCTTCGTAAAGATCAAGTCCCGCCAGAAGGAGAAGGAAAATTTCTGCTGCTGTCAGTAAAAGGTAAACTACTAATATTGCCTTTGCTATTTCCTTTACTTTCGGAAGGATTTTTTCCTCTACTGCTTTTGAGGCTTCAAAGCGCATAAGCTGAGTGCCACCAACACCAAGGGCCGGAAGAATTGAGAGAGAAAACACAACAAATCCTATCCCTCCTATCCAGTGGGTCGTTGATCTCCAAAGAAGGACGCTTTTCGGCAGGCTTTCAATGTTTTTCAAGATTGAAGCTCCCGTGGTCGTAAATCCGGAAACCGATTCAAAAAACGCATCTACAAAGCGAGGAATTGCTCCGGTTTCCATATAACACAAAGCCGATAAAACAGGGAAGAGAAACCAGACCGAAACTACAATTAAGATCGCTTCTTTTACATTTAAGTCCAACTCTTTCCCTCCAACCTGAATCCCGACGAGAAACAGTGAAGCAGAAAGAATAAGGGGGAAAAGGAAATCTTCCGTCAATCCATCACCGACAAAGAAGGAGTAAACGGCGGGGATCAGAAAGGAAAGCGAAAGAATAAAGAGAAGCGTCGAAACGTACTTAAATATAAGCAGAGGCCTCATTGCCTCCTCGTTATGCAGATAAGCTTATCTCCTTTCTCAAGCCTTGTTTCCCCTTTTGCGATCTCCACCCCATCCTTCCTCTTTATGGCAACCACGAGGCCGCAGAGTTCATTTCCCACCTCTTTTATTTTCTTACCCGCCCTACTTTCAGGCACTTCGGTTTCGACAACGTCTATCTCTTCCGAAAGCTCAACGATCTCCAAGTATTTCCTGCGGCTTAGCTGTCTATAAACTTTAGAAGCCAGGAGCTTCCTCGGCACAAGAGGAACATCAATCCCCACAGAGGGAACTATCTTTTCATACTCAGGATGAGTTATCAAAGCAGAAGCTTTCCCGGCTCCGAGTTTCTTGGAAAGAATACCAGTCAGCACGTTAAGCTCTTCGTCCTCGGAAAGGGCAACTACTAAATCTGTCTTTTCTATACCTTCAGACTTCAAAAGTTCAACGTCGGTAAGTTCTCCGTGAAAGACCTCAATACCCGGGAACTCTCCGGCAACCTTTTCACAATTATCTTTCACCGAATCCACAAACTTTACCTTAAGATCTTTAAAATCCGACAGCCTGGCAAGCAGTTCCTCCGTAAAGCGAGAAAACCCCAAAACTACCACGGAAGTAACAGGCCTGTATTTTATTTCAAAAGCCTCCACAAGAAGCTGAACATCTTTTTCTTTTACCGCCACGTATATGACGTCTCCGGGATATATAAATGCTTCTCCTTTGGGTATTATGACCCTATCTTCCCTTTCAACTGCCACAATAGTAAAGTCAACTATTTCTCTCACAGGGTAAAGTTCTTTTACCTGCTTCCCGGCGAAAGGGTCTTCTACAGTCACTCTGTACTTAATTATCAGGAGTCCTTCATTCTCTATCCTTATTACCTCCTGGGCAAATGGATACTTCACCTGCGAAATGACCGTAGAAACAGTTTCAACAAGTATGTTTACCGTTTCCAAGCCGAGAAATTCCTTCACCGGAGGCGAAGACAGGGCTTTATTTTGAACTCTGACAATTACTTTTTCCTTTTTGAGAAGTGCCTTGAGAAGGGTTGCAATTGTCAGGTTTTTCTCTTCGCTTTCCGTCACTATGACAAACAGGTCAAAACTTGAAACTTTCTTAAGGCAGTTTATCTCTAAAGCATTACAATTCACCGCCAGAATATCGTAGCTATACGAGAGATGCTCGAGCTTACTCGAATCGACATCAACAACTGCTATTTCATAGCCTTCCCTGCTCAACTTCCTCGTCAGGTAACTTCCGACAACACCTGCTCCAACGATGCAGACTTTCATATAATTCCCGCCATGAAAGGTTCTTTCTTTCGGTCTGCGGCAATTGTATCACTTTCAATTTTCTCCAGCAGGGTTTTAGGCCTTGTAAGGGATGTCGTTATAGCCTCTTCCTTCGGTGCCGGCCCCCTCACGGATGCTTTCTTCGTTGCCTTCAGAATTCCGAATATGCTCAGGAGGATATTTGCAGAAGGAGCCTTCAGCTCCGCCTTCACACCCGCTTTTTCAAAAAAACTAAAAGAATCAAAGGATAAAGCTTGGAAACTTGCGTCAGAAGCTTTTACAGTTTTAGTAATCTTCCTTACAGTAACTGTCATTCTGGGCGAGATTTTCGCTCCGGTTGTAATAAATCTTGTGGCTCCGGGATTTCCCCCGGACTTAACGGATCTGTCCGTTAAACTACTCAGGGAGATGTTTCCATACATATTCCTGGTCAGCCTTGTTGCCTTTTCCGGAGGAATACTCAACAGCTTTTACCGCTTTTTTGCACCCGCCTTCTCCACCGTTCTTTTCAACGCAGCCATAATTGTTTCTGCACTCCTGCTTTCCAGAAAGCTTTCTGTTGAATCCCTTGCCTTGGGAGTGATAGTCGGCGGAATTCTCCAACTTTTACTTCAAGTTCCTTTTTTAAGGGATGTCGGCTTTTCCCTCCACTTTGCCCGGCGAATTTCAAGGGAAACCCTCCAGGTATTGAGAAACGTAATTCCCGGAATATTCAGCTTTGCCGTCAGGCAGTTTTCAATGCTGATAGATACGGTTATTGCTTCATTTCTTTCAGGAGGTGCCATTTCTTATCTCTACTACGCCAACAGGCTCGTTCAGCTTCCGCTGGGAATATTTGCCGTAGGGATTTCTCAGGTTCTGCTTCCAAGACTGTCACAGCAGAGTAACGGAAAGGATTTCTTAAAGGACTTGAAGCTCGGAATTACCCTCTGCTCTGCCGTTGTAGTTCCATCTGCCGTTGGGCTTATCCTGTTCGGGCTTCCTATTGTTGATCTCATTTTCAACCACGGCAGGTTTAGCAGTGAAGATTTAAAGCTCACGGCTCAGGTCCTCTGCGGTTACTCGATGGGGATCTTTTTCTTTTCCGCAGAAAAAATCGTTACAAATGCCTACTATTCACTCAACAACTACAACCTACCGGTTAAAGTAGCCGGAGGAACTCTGGTGCTGAATCTGATTGCAGACTTAATTTTCTGCTTTCCGCTGGGGCTCGGAGTTGCAGGACTTGCCCTCGGCACAAGCTTAACCTCACTTGCCAACCTTTTTCTGATTTCCTTCTTTCTTAAGAAACGCTACCAGATCGACTTAATCGGAACCTTGAAGGAGAGCTTTTTCAGGTATCTCCTCTATTCCCTTTCGATTTTCCCGATTGTGATTCTCTCTAAAAGCTCTTACTCCCCGTCCCTTCCTTTAACTCAGAAAGCCCTAATAGTCCTTTTTACCGTCTCGATTTCTGCCCTTGTCTACCTCGGGACTCTTTATATTTTCAAAGATCCCCTTCTAAGGGAACTCAGGAGGAAAGATGCATCCAATTCTGTTTAAAATCGGCCCCATTACTATCTACACCTACGGGGTAATGGTTGCCCTCGGCATCTTTTTCGGATCCCTCATTCTCGTCAGGCTTTCAGAGAAGGAGGGGATAAAAAGGGAAGACGTTATCGACACGGCATTCTGGAGCGTTATTGCCGGAGTTATCGGCGCAAGGCTGTTTTTCTTCCTCTACAATCCCGAATATCTCAATCCCTGGTACAGGGTTTTATTTATCTGGCAGGGAGGACTTGTCTGGTACGGCGGAGTTTTATTCGGAGCCTTGACTGCCATCTACTTTATCAGGAAAAGGAAAATACCGATCTGGAAATTTGCCGATATCGTTTCTATTGCCCTCTCGGTAGGCCTCGGATTCGGGAGAATAGGCTGCACCATGGCAGGATGCTGTTACGGAAAGGAATGTCACGCCCCATTTGCCCTTGTCTTTAAAGACCCCCATTCTGCAGCCCCTCTCGGCATTCCCCTCTGTCCCACCCAGCCCATCTCATCAGCCGCCAACTTCCTAATAGCCCTCATCCTTTACCTGATCTACAGAAGGAGGAAAGTCCCGGGAGAAGTCTTCGGGTTCTACCTCATTTTCTACGGTATTTTTCGCTTCTTCATAGAGTTCCTTAGAGCCACACCCAAGGAAGTGCTGGGAATGCTGAGCAACAACCAGGTCATAAGTATTATAATGGTCGTTGCAGGAACGGCAGTTATTCTTTACAGAAAGAAGTTTATAAAAACTTCGGAGGAGTAAATGGAGAAGAGATACGCCTACTTCGAAGGCAAGTTCGTACCGATTGAAGAGGCAAATATAAACATTCAAACAAATTCTTTCCACTACGGAACGGCCGTTTTTGAAGGGATAAGGGCTTACTGGAGCGAAGAAAAGGAACAGCTTTACGGACTTTTCGTTAAAGAACACTACGAGAGAATGCTTGCAAACTGCAAGATCCTCAACCTGAAAGTCGATAAGAGTGCAGAGGAGCTTACGGAGATCACGGTTGAACTCTTGAGAAAGTGCGGCCACAGGGAAGATACCTACATAAGGCCGATAGCCTACTTTGCAGACCTGAAAATTTCCCCAAAACTTATAGGTTACAGGACTGAAATTGCCATATATACCCTGCCCCTCGGCGATTACCTGGACCTGTCAAAGGGGCTGAAGGCAAAAACCTCTTCCTGGCACAGGATAAACGACACGATGATCCCGGCAAGGTGTAAAGTTGCAGGAGCTTACGTCAACAGTGCCTTCGCCAAAACTGAAGCCCTCCTTAACGGCTACGATGAAGCAATAATGCTCAACCCCGACGGAACCGTAGCAGAAGGAAGCGGGGAGAATGTATTTATTGTAAGGAACGGAAGGCTGATCACGACACCTTCTGCCTCAAACATACTGGAAGGAATAACGAGAAATGCCGTTATAACACTTGCAAGGGAAGAACTCGGCATAGAAGTTGAAGAAAGGCCCATACTGAGAAGCGAGCTTTACGTAGCCGACGAAGTTTTCTACACCGGAACGGCAGCCCAGGTTGCTCCCGTTGTTCAGGTAGACCACGTAGTAATAGGGGACGGAAAAATAGGTAGAATTACCAAAGCCCTTCAAGAAATTTACTTTTCAATAGTTAAAGGAAAGAACGACAAATACTCTCACTGGCTGACTCCGATTTACTGATATGGGAATAAGGCTTTCAAAAAGGGAAGTTGAGGCGATAAAAAGCGTTACCCGGGAAGTTTTCGGGGATGGAGCAGTTATTTACCTCTTCGGTTCTCGGGTTGACCCGGAGAAAAGGGGAGGAGATATAGACCTGTTCGTAGAACTTCCGGAAAACTTCCCCAAGGAAGAGATTATTGACAGGAAGATTAAGTTCCTCGTCAGGTTAAAGGACCAAATAGGTGAACAGAGGATAGACCTCGTGGTGAGGAGAAAGGGAGAGGAGGATTTTATCTCCAAAGTAGCCAAGGAAGAGGGAGTAAGGCTTTGAAGGATTTAAAGTTAATACTCGAAGAGTGTGACAGGCATCTGGAGCGTTTACTATACTCCAAAAGGAAAATAGAGTCTTGGGGTAATATTGAAAGTGATCTCTTTGAGGATCCTGACAAAGTAGAAACCCTAGACTCTTTTATATTTCGTTTTTCCAAGCTTCAAGACTCTATGGGAGAGAAACTGTTCCCTTCCCTTTTAGAATTTCTCGGAGAAGAGGTCAGGAACAAGCCCTTTATCGATATTTTGAACCGATTAGAAAAGTTGGAACTTATTCCCTCAGCAGAGAAGTGGAAGGAGCTAAGGGAGTTAAGAAACCTTCTGACTCATACCTACCCTTGGCAAAGGAAAGAGCTTATTGAATTGATTAAGAGGGCCCTATCCCTTTCCGAAGATCTTACAAACATATACATGAACTTGAAAGAGTTTTTAAAGAATAGGTTGGGTTAAAGGAGATTTATAGTTCAAAGTGAAAATTTCCGTTAAGGTACCGGAAGGAAAAACTCTTTACCAAGTTTTAAGAGAAGAAGGTTTCATGAAGTCCGCTTACTGCGGCGGACGGGGCATTTGCGGAAAGTGCAGGGTAAAAGTTGAAGGTAAGGAGGAACTCGCCTGCCTGCTTTTCGGCCCATTTGAGGGAGAGGTCGAGATCCCCGAAGAGGAGTTTTTAACGAAGGGAGAAGAGCTTCCCCCCATACCGGTCGATACCGGACTTAAAGGTTTCGGAGTCGCAATAGACCTCGGCACAACGGGCGTCGAGGCCGCCCTCTTCGACCTTTCAACGGGGAAGTTCATAGACAGCCTTAAAACAGTTAACTTCCAGTCGGCGTTCGGAGCAGACGTCGTCACAAGGGTTGAGCTTGCCCGGGAGAACTACGAGAAGGAAAGGGAATTACTCCTTGAAACAGTCACTTTTCTCCTCTCGCACTTTCCCGGAAAGACCGACACGGCCGTAGTCGTTTCAAATCCGGTCATGCACCACTTTTTCCTGGGATTACCCGTTAAAGGCTTTGAAAAGTACCCCTTCAAGCTGTTAAGGGAAGAAGAAACTTTTATCACAGGCAAAGAACTGGGAATCGATGACTTCCCCGACACGCTTTTTTACTTACCTCCGCCTGTTAAGGGATTTGTCGGGTCGGACTTTCTTGCCAACGTGATTACCCTCGAGGAAAGCAGTTTTAAAAACTTTGCCGTTGCAGACCTCGGAACAAACGCAGAAATCGGCTTCTGCACCGACCGTCAGCTCGCCACTTCCGTTCCGGCAGGACCTGCCTTTGAGGGAGTGGGGCTTTTTTCCGGCATGAGGGCCGTTGAGGGAGCAATCCACAAAGTCTTCTTTGACGGCAGGGACTTCAAGTTCCTTACGATAGGCGGTAAAAAACCTTCCGGTATATGCGCAAGCGGTTACTTTGACCTGATCTACCTTCTCAAGAGCTTCAAAGTCCTCAACAGAGAAGGAACTTTCCTGTCACAGCTTCCACCGCTGATTGAAGCAAAAATCAAAGATATTAACGGCGAAAAGGCGTTTGTCCTTTACGATGACGGCGAAATCCTGATTGCTCTTACCCAGAGCGACATCAGGAAATTCCTCCTGGCAAAGGCAGCTGTTTACGGCGCCTTGTCGGTTTTACTCGAAAAGGCGGGAAAACCGGAAAGGCTTTTCTTTTCGGGAGCCTTCGGCACCCACCTTGATAGGAGAAGTATAGAAGGAGTAAAGCTGATTCCGGACGACCTCCCGAATCCCGAACCTGCCGGAAACCTTGCCGTAAGGGGAGCTTCCCTTCTACTCGGCAGTAAAAAACTCAAAGAAAAGGTTAAACTGATAAAAGAAAGCTTCGACGTAGAAGAACTGGCCTTGAGTAAACTATTTGAGGAAAAGTACCTGGAGGGAATGGAACTTTGAAAAAATTGATAAAAGGCAGAAACCTCCTCTACAGGGTAAACCCCAAGGATATAGCCTTCATTAATGCTATCTTTGAGTGGTACCACGAAGTCGGAACCGTCAGGACAAGAAATCCAAAAGAAGGGTTAATCGAAATCTGGGTAGCTCCGGATTTCTACGAAGATGCCCTAAAGGCGGTAGACTACCTGGTCAGCGGCGGTTTTGTTGAGAGGATGGAGTTCGTAAAGGAGGTTGGCGACGACTGGTGGAGGGAATAAGCTTTTACTAGGAAAGTTCGGGAGGTTACGCCTTGAGGAGGAGAAGAGGTTTTACACTGATTGAGCTGATGGTCGTAATAGTTATACTGGGGCTTCTTGCAGCCCTCGTCGCCCCGAAGTTCTTGAAGAGAGGAGAAGAAGCCAAAGTTACGACTACTCAGGTTCAGATGAAAAACATCGAGCAGGCTTTAAAGCTTTACAAGCTCCACAACTCGTTCTTTCCAACGACAGACCAGGGACTTAAGGCTCTCGTCGAAAAGCCGGAGACAGAACCAGTCCCGAAGAACTGGAAGGGGCCTTACATGGATAAGGTGCCGAAGGATGCATGGGGCAACGAGTTCATCTACATATCCGACGGCAAGCACTTTACCCTCATATCCCCGGGCCCCGACGGTGAGGAAGGAACCGAAGACGACCTGAAGGTGAATCAGTAATGGTAGTTTACGGCGTTAATCCCGTAGCCGAAGCTGTCAGGGCGGGATATCCCATCCTGAAGGTTTACGTTGACGAGAGATTCAGGGATCGGGAAAAGATACTTCCTCTCCTGAGGAAAAGGGGCATAAAAGTCGTCAGGGCAGGGAAGAGGAAGCTTACCGAAGTTGCCGGAACCGAGAAACACCAGGGAATAGTTGCAGTAGTATCTCCGGTCGAACCGAAGCCTTTTGAGGAACTCGTCGAATCCACAATATCAACCGGCGGTTGCCTGCTGTTCCTCGACAGGATTGAAGATCCCCACAACCTCGGTGCCATATTCCGCTCCGCCGACGCCTTCGGTGCTTCCGGGATTGTCATTCCCAGGGACAGGAGCGTGACAGTTACCGATACTGTCGTAAAGGCTTCAACAGGTGCAGTATTTTACGTGCCCTTTTCCATAGTTAACAGCTTTTCGAACGCCTTGAGACAGTTTAAAGAAGCCGGAGGGTGGCTGATCGGACTCGAAAGTGGCGGAAAATCGATCGGCAGTTACTCCTTTCCCTTTCCCCTCGGTCTCGTTGCAGGTTCGGAAGGAAGGGGTATATCAAGGAGCACTTTAAAGCAGCTTGACGACACAGTTACGATTGAAATGAAAGGGCACGTAAACTCCCTCAACGTTTCCAACGCCGTTGCAGTTGCCCTTTACCTGGTTTCGAGACAGAAAACTTGACATCGATGCATTATTAACTATTCATAATCTTGATTAAATATTGGAGAGTATGATGAAAAAAGTAAGGAAAACCATAACTTTATCTCCAAAGGTTGTTAAGACGTTGGAGCTACTCTCAAGAACTTATGGTAAGTCACAAAGTCTTGTTATTGAAGAGCTGATAGAGAAGGAGTTTGAGGAGTTGAGATTTAAGAAGAGGAAAGAAGCTGTTCAGTGGATAAAGACAAACAGGGAGTCGTTCAGGGGGCTTTTCGGAGACAGGACTTTTCAGAACCTGAAGGCAGAGAGGGGAAGTGAACTTTAACAAAGTTTTTGTCGATGCCAATGTTATCTTAGACCTCTTTGTGCCGGATAGACCTTTCGCTGACCAATCTATTACTGCAATAGAACAACTACTTGATAGGAATGTTCAGCTTTTTACAAGCTGTGATTTGATAACCACCGTTTATTATTTCCTTGCTAAGTTGGATAGACAAAAGGCTTTTAAATCAATAGAAGCGGTTACCGAAATCTTTGATCTGGTTCCGTTTTCCAACATAGAGTTGATAGAGGCCTTGAGTCTTATGAGAAAAGATAGAAACTTTATAGATTTAGAGGATACTATTCAGTATGTTCTTGCCAGAAAAGCGGGATGTGACCTTATTATTACAAACGATAAAGCATTTTTCTCTCCGGACGTTGCGGTTTTAACATCGGAAAAACTACTAGAGGTTTTAAAAGGAGGAAAAGAATGGAAGCACTGAAAGGCAAGCTCGTCTTTATCCAGACGGCAGGAGGCGAAGGAGTAGTTCCAACTTCCGGAATTATCGGCGTCGTTGAAGAGGTTACGCCCGACTACGTAAAGGTAAAAGACGCCGGTGTTTTTGCTCTACTTCCGACAACAAAAGGCGCTCAGGCGACTATTATGCCCCTTGATCCTACGGCCAACGAACCCGTCGAGGCCCTGATTATGAAAGGACAGATTGTCTCTATAGTCCCGGTTACGGATAAGTCAAAGCTGAAGGAATTTCACCAGCAGTTTAAGGCAGCCGCCGCCGGGATAGAACTTCCATCCACCGGCGCAATTGACCTGTCCAAGATTAAGGAGTTTCCGAAGGGCGGTAAAGGAACGGGAGGTCTCTCAATAACTTGAAAGCGGAAGACCTGCTCTTTTCCCACCCCTTCCCCGTTGTCGTTACCGACGGGGAGGGGAAGATAAAACTGGTAAACCAGAAGTTTGAAGCTCTGGTCAACAGGTCGCAGAAGTATCTGAAGGGGAAATACCTGTTTTCCCTGCTTGAGGGCGGGGAAAAGCTGAAAAAACACCTGCTTGAAGCCTACAATAAGTCGATAGACGTTTTGGGAGTAAGGTTGGGGGATCGCTACTTTTCCTTCTCCCCCCTTTACGTCTCGAATAACCTCAAAGGTGTTGTCGTAGTTGTCGAACCTGCAGGAGAACTTTCTTTCGGTGAAGACATACTTCTCCTGCTTAAGGGACTTTCTCACGAAATCAGAAACCCCTTGGGAGGGATAAAGGGAGCTGCGAAGCTCTTTAAAGAACTCAGTTCTTACGATGAAGAACTTGTTAACGTTATGATTGAAGAAATCGAAAGGATAGAGAGACTTCTAAACGACGTTGTAAGGAGCTTCGACTTCTCCTCCCTCTCTTTCAAAAAAGAAAACATCCACAGACTTATCCAGCAGGCAGTAGAGCTTTTCAGTTCAAGAATTTCGGAAATGGACATTGAGATTCTCTACCGGTTCGATCCCTCCCTCCCGGAAATCCCGGTTGATGCCGACAGGCTCCTTCAGGCGCTGATAAACCTCATTAAGAACGCCATCGAAGCAATGGAGGAATGCCCGAGGAGGATTCTGAAATTAGAAACCGGTTATGCCATTCACCCGTCCGGCTTTATATTTATCAAGGTCTCTGATACCGGGAAAGGCATGGACAGCGAGGAACTTAAGAATTTCTCCCTCCCTTTCTTCACAACAAAGGAAAAAGGACTGGGACTCGGATCCTTCATAGTGAGGGAAGTAGTAAAGGGACACGGCGGAGAACTTAAAGTCGAAAGCAGAAAAGGAGAAGGAACTTCCGTTACACTCCTGCTTCCTATGAAGAGGGAAGATGGCAAGGATTCTTGTGGCAGATGACGAAAAGAGCATAAGGGTTGTCCTGAAGCGATACCTCGAATCAAGGGGACATGAGGTAGTCGAGGCTTCTGACGGCATTGAGGCCTTAAGAATCCTGAAGGAAGAAGAAATTGATGTAGCCTTCGTAGACATAAGAATGCCGGGGAAAAGCGGACTTGACGTCCTTAAAGAGATCAGAGACGTCCCGATAGTCATACTTACGGCCTACGGGACTATGGACTACACGGTCAAGGCAATGGAACTCGGAGCGGTTGAATACATAACCAAGCCTTTCTTATTTGAAGAGGTAAGCGCAATCCTTGAGAAGCTCCTTTCGGAGAGAAAAAAGGACGGAAGCGGGAATGAGGTCGAGGACGGACTTGAGATAGTAGGTTCGAGCCGAAAGATGCAGGAAGTATTTAAGGTAGTGGGAAGGGTTGCGAGAAGCTCTATAACTGTTCTAATCACGGGAGAAAGCGGAACAGGTAAGGAAGTCATTGCAAGAGCCATTCACAGGTATTCTAACCGGAAAAACGCACCGTTCGTTGCCGTTAACTGCGCAGCACTCCCTCCGAATCTCCTTGAAGCAGAACTTTTCGGCTATGAGAAAGGAGCTTTCACGGGAGCAATCTCAAGGAAAACCGGGCTCTTCGAACAGGCCAGCGGCGGCACGCTTTTCCTCGATGAAATCGGAGAACTTCCGCCGGAGCTTCAAGCAAAGCTCCTGAGAGTCCTCCAGGAAAAGGAAATCAGGAGAATAGGCGGAACACGCCCCGTTAAGGTCGACTTCAGGCTAATAGCGGCAACAAACAGGGACCTTGAAACAGAAGTCAAAAAGGGAAGGTTCAGGGAGGATCTTTACTTCAGGCTCAACGTTGTCAGGATCGAACTTCCTCCCCTCAGGGAAAGAAAGGAAGACATTATCCCCCTTGCTCACCACTTTATAAGAAAGTTCTCAAAGGAGTTTAAGCTCCCGCCAAAAGAACTGACCAATAGGGCCGTTGAATTCCTGCTCCACTACCACTTCCCGGGAAACGTCAGGGAGCTTGAAAACATGATACTCCGCGCTATGATCCTATCCAGGGTTAATTTTATCGACGCAGAAGACCTAAAGCCGGACTGCAAACAGACGGCACCCTCCTTTGAGGAAGCCATAAAAAACTTCGTTGTTGAAATATTCTCCGTAGAACAGAAGGAGAAGAACAACCTTTACGATCTGATAATTAAAAGTGCGGAAAAGATCCTCATATCGGAAGTCCTCAAGTTTTGCAACTTCAATCAAGTTAAGGCTGCCAGAGTCCTAGGAATCCACAGGAACACACTGAGAAAAAAAATAAAAGAACTGGGGATAGAGCTAAACTGTTGACGCAGGTCAATTCATTTGATTATCGATATAGGTTAAAGTTTACTATAATATAACAACTACAAGATGCTAAAGGATTCATTATGAAACCTAACTTAAGGAAGGTTAAACGACAAGTAATCCTTCACCAGGACGGAACACCTTACGTTCCCCAGTATCCCGGTGGCATAAATACCCTGAAATGCACAGGATGCGGCGAGTGTGCTGAGATCTGTCCTCAAGGGTGTATAGAAATCCAAGAAGTTGACGGTCGGAATGTTGCCGTCCTCACAAAGCTTGAACTCTGTATAGGCGACGGATTCTGCAAAATAGTTTGTCCCGAAGACGCTTTCCTCTGAGGTATTAACTGTTCCTCCGGTCCGGAGGAAATCGAAGTAAACGAAGACGAACTCCTCTCCGACAATGAGGGAAACTACGCATACCTAACGCTGGGAGGATTCCTCTACACCCCCAGTTACCTTGAAAAAATTGATCATAACAAGTGCAAAAACTGCGAAAGGTGTCTGGAGCTTTGCGAAACGAGGGGAATAGACAAAGATGGAAAAGTAATCCCGGAATTTCCCGAAATATGCAACGGTTGCGGTCACTGCGTAAACATCTGTCCTGCAAAGAGCATTAACGCAAAGCCGATACCTCTGGAAGAGATGAAAAGAAGGGTTAGAAAAAAAAAGAAAACCTCTAACTACAACTTTTAAGCCTCAGATTGAGGAACTTAATTACCTCTTCAACATTCAGTCGCCTTTTCAGCAGTCCCTTTAACCTCAGAAGGTTAACCGGCTCTTCCGGTTTTATCGTTAACCTCACACACTTAGGAGTTTTGAGAAAGTCAACTAAACCTCTACCGACCCTTTCAAGCAAAACAGGTTTTTCCCTCATACCGCTCTCAACAAGCCTGATAAGTTCTTCCTTTACTTTTTTAACATCAGCTTTTTCCTGCCTGGCCGTGTAGCTTATAAATCCTTCCACCAAACCTTTGTCTTTATAAAGCACTACGCACTCTTTCAGGTGAAGTTTTTTAAGAAGACCGTCCAGCGTTATCCTGCCTTCCATAAACCTTTTAAGGGATGCCTTATCCCCCAACAGCTCAAAGGAACCGGCCAGTTTTCCCATTTTATAGACGCTGAGCCCGAAAACGCCAGAGATACGATTTTCTCCTATCGTATACTCAGCCTTCAGAGAAAAAGGAAGACCTGAAAGGTCAATGCCGAGATTTGAAAGCAACGGCTTGAGGGCCGGAACTTTAAGGATAGCTCCCTCAATCTCTAACCGAAGGAAAGAAGGTAGCTCCTTTTTCCTCAAGGTAAAAGGCAGTTTCAGAGAAACCCTCTGAGCTTCGAAGCGAAAATCTTCAGAAAAGAGCGTCAAATCGGAAAACGTTACCTCATTCTTATAAAGATTGTAATCGGGGCCTCTGTAAATAACGGATACGGGCAGTTTACTGACACGCTTCCTTACCTTTTCCCTTATAACGTTAGTTGCATAAGCTTCCACTGCCAGGTAGCTGAAAACTACAGCAGTTATGAAGAGAAAGAGAGCAAGGAGCGCCCTCTTCACCGTTAGCCCCTAAGCTCCCTGCTTATTCTGTGAACTGTTTCAACGAGAAACCTTGCCTTTTTCGGATCGGTTTGCGGCAATATCCCGTGGCCGAGGTTGAAGATGTGTCCCCTTGCCTTTAAGCCCTCTTTAAGAATCTTCCTGACCTTTTCTTCTATCGTCCTCTCATCGGCAAAGAGGGCTACAGGGTCGAGGTTACCCTGAATGGACTTGTCTATCCTCTCCAGGGCAAACGGGATTTCAGTCTTCCAATCAAGCCCTATAACGTCAACCCTCAGCCTGTTGTTCACCTCCAGGAGGTGTTGGGCATTGACGCCGAAGTGAATTATCGGCGTCTCGGGATGCCTCTTCTTCAGCTCATTAACAATTCTTTTCGTATAGGGAAAGGCATACTTTTCATAGTCTTCCCTCGACAGAACTCCCATCCAGGAGTCGAATATCTGAACGAGATCGGCTCCCGCCTCAATCTGTGCCGAGAGATACTCTGTAACCGTTTCGGAGAGTTTCGTCATCAGTGAATCCCAAAGCTCCTTATCGTTCCACATTACCGACTTCGCAGCTATGTAGTTTTTAGAACTCCCCCCCTCAAGTATGTAGCTTGCAAGGGTAAAGGGAGCGCCGGAAAAGCCGATTAAAGGTCTGTCTACCAGTCTCTCCTTTATTATCCTTATCGTTTCAAGGACGTAAGAAAGGTCCTCCTTCGGGTCTGGAACTTTCAGCACTTCGACATCCCTGAAATTTCTTACAGGAGGAGTCAGAACCGGACCTTTCCCCTCCACAAATTCCACCTTTATTCCCATCTTCTCAACGGGAACGAGTATATCGGAAAAGAGTATGGCCGCATCGACCCCTATTTCCTCAATCGGTATGAGGGTTACCTCCGCCGCAAGCTCCGGATTCCTGCAAAGGTTCATAAAACTCCCGGCCTTTTCTCTAATTTTCCTGTACCTTTCCGAATACCTGCCGGCCTGCCTCATTATCCAGACAGGCGTGTAGTCGGTTTCTTCCCCTCTGGCAGCTTTCAGTATGGGATGATTCTTTAGTTCCATTCTCTCCTCCGGTTAGAAGCTGTGGAGCCATTATACTATCCGGAATCGGAAAGTTCCCTTCGAATAAGCAAACGGACACGCCACGTGTGACTTCCTCCCCCGACTAAAGTCGGGGGCTTCCCGCTTCATCGTGGGATAAACCCCACTCCACGGGCGTTACTTTCCCGCAGTCCACGGGTAGGGTTTTTAGGAGTTTTCCTTCTCCTTTAAGCTTCTCTATCGCTATCCTCAGTATGTTCCTCGCTGAATTAACGTCTCTGTCTATCTCTTTACCGCAACTCTGACACTTAAAGGTTCTCTCTGATAGAAAAACTTTCTGTCTATGCCCACAAAAGGAGCAAGTTTGGGTAGTAGGTTCGTATCTATCTACAAAGACCACAGGAATAAGGGTCGCAAGGGTTCTCAGCCTTGCAGTTATTCCCCCTATTCCCGTGTTTTGTATCTGTTTACCGAAATATCCCTCTTTCCAGCTCTTGATGTTGTCGTTCTGAACTACTATGAGAGAGAATCTTTTGAGGTAGCTTACTGCTTTATTGAGGGTGTCTTTTCGCTTGTTGTTGATGTATTCCCACTCTCTCCTAATTAGCTGTTTTATCTTCCAGTAGTTCTTACTCCCCTTCTGTTTTCTGGAAAGGGATTTTTGCAGTCTCTTTAGTCTTTTAGTCTCAGGTATATACCAGCTGAATTTCTCTCCGCTTGACAGAGTTAGCTGGTGCTTTATCCCTAAGTCTATACCTATCGGTTCTTTTAATCGCCTTTCTCTAATTTCCTTTAAAACTTCTTCTTTTGGAAGGTAGCAGACTACGTGCAGGTAGTATCCGGAGGGTTTCTTAATAAGCTGTGCTTCTGCAAGTTCTGCGTTTTTCGGTATTTGGTGGAGACCTAAGACTCTAAATCTCTTCTTTATCCCCTGTATCTTTACTTTATTCTTGTCTCCTAAAATCTTGTAGGTTATTCCGTATTGTTTTAACGGTATGCTTCTAACTTCGCTCTTAAATGAGAGCTTCCCTACCTTGATTCCTTTTTCCTTTGCTCTTTTGAGGGAGAGAAGATTTCCCTTTATCCTTTCTACTATTCCTTGCCTCATCTGGGAGGAGAGTTGTTTTATTTCTCTCCTTTTAAACCCCTCTGGTGTTTTGATTTCTACTTCTTTGAGTTTCCAAGTATCTCTGTTCAACCTGTTTTCTACATCTGCAATTATGTAGTTGTATAGCCACTTTGCCTCAAGGAATAATCTGCCTAATACTTCTCTGTCTTTTTCTGATAGATTCTGGAGCTTGAGCTGATAGACTCGGGGAACCTGAATTTTTCTTTTTTCCCTCGTCTGCTTTAAGGTGTTTCTTATCTTTTCAGCTTTAACCCGTCCCATAGCTTACAATCTATCACGACAGTTGTTGAGTGCAACGGCTTACGCCGTGTGCTGAATCTCTCCTTTGAAAAGGAGAGCGTTAGCACGCAAATTTTCGTAAAAACCTGCCCTACGCGGAAAGCTTTTCCTTCGTCCTCAGCATACCGCAGGCGGCAGAAATGTCCTGTCCCCTCGACTCTCTTATGAAGGCGGCAATGTTGTGATCCCAGAGAACTTTCTGAAATGCCTCTATCTTTTCCCTTGGAGTCGGTTCAAAGGAAGAACCGGGATAAGGGTTGAAGGGAATCAAGTTCACTTTTACGGGAATTCCCCTTACAAGCCCAACGAGCCTGCGGGCGTCCTCCAGGGAATCGTTAACGTCCTTGAGCATAACGTATTCAATCATTATTCTCCTTACGTTATCGGCCGGGTACCTCCTCAAAGCCCTAAATATCTCGCCTATCGGGTACTTCCTGTTTAATGGAACAATTTTCTCCCTGACCTCATCGGTCGTGGCGTGGAGCGACACGGCAAGCTTAACCCGGTTCAGCTCTCTGGCCATCCTCTCTATTCCGGGAACTATTCCGACGGTAGAGATGGTTATTTTCCTCTTTGAAAGGTCTAGCATGTCCCTATGGGTCATTATCTCAACGGCTTTCTTGACGTTATCGAAGTTAAGAAGCGGCTCCCCCATACCCATAAAGACAACGTTAGAAATCCTCCTTTCCTCTCCAACGTCCCTCTGAACTTGAATATACTGGTCTACGATCTCAGCAGGCGTCAGGCTCCTGGTGAAGCCGTCCTTTGCCGTAAGGCAAAACTTACAGCCCGCCGGGCAGCCCACTTGTGTCGACACGCAAAGGGTATTCCATCCCTTTTCCGGTATAAAGACGGACTCTATCCTGTTGCCGTCGGGAAGTTCAAAGAGGTACTTCCTTGTTCCGTCGGCAGACTCTTCGACCTTTACCGTTTTTAAAACATCTATGGCAGCTTTCTCGGAAAGCAGCTTCCTTGTCGCCTTTGATATGTTCGTCATCGAGTCAAAATCTGAAACGCGCTTCTTATAAATCCACTGGGCAATCTGCTTAGCCCTATAGGGTTCAAGTCCAATTGAAGTAACAAAATCCTTAAGCTCCTCAAGGTTAAGGTCTTTCAGAACAACTCTATCCATGGCGCTTCCTCTTTATCGTCTTAAAGATGCCGTAAGCCGTAGAACCGACAAAAACAACGGTAATGAAAAGGGCAAGGAGAAAGCTAATCGTTCCCGTCAAGCTCTTCAGCCTCCTCCACAAGCATAACCGGTATATCTTCAACTATCGGATAGGCAAGCCTGCACTTGTGGCAGATAAGCTTCTGTTCCTTTTCCCTGTATTCGAGATCCCCTTTACACTTGGGACAGACCAAAAGCTTTAAAAGCTCCTCGTTGATCATCCCGACCTCCGCAGGGTTCGCCTTGACACCTTAAAACATAAGGTATATTTTTCCTTTACGCAACGCGGAGGGGTGGCCGAGTCTGGCTGAAGGCGGGTGACTTGAAATCACCTGAGGGCCTAACCAGCCCTCCGGGGGTTCAAATCCCTCCCCCTCCGCCATAAGTGGGCCGGTAGCTCAGCTGGTAGAGCAACGGACTTTTAATCCGTAGGTCGCAGGTTCGAATCCTGCCCGGCTCACCACTTTTAAGGAGAGGTGGCCGAGCTGGCTGAAGGCGCCCGCCTGCTAAGCGGGTGTACGGGTTTAAAGCCCGTACCGCGGGTTCGAATCCCGCCCTCTCCGCCACTCCGTTCAAATCTTCCTCAGCACCTTTCCTTCCGCTCCCACCGGCAAAGTGCACTTTCATATAATTGCTTTTGAGCTTTCAAGAAATTCCGCATAAGGAGTGGAAAATGAAAATTGTTAACCTGCGGAAAGAGAACTGGGAAAAGGATCCGGAACTATTAAGAATAAAAAACAGGGGGCAGGGACTTGAGAGCAAGTATGCTTCGGCGGTTCTTGAAATCCTCGAAAACGTAAAGAACTACGGAGACAATGCCGTCTTTTCTTACGCCAGAAAATTTGACAGAGTGGAGCTTAATCCCCAAAACGTGAAAGTTTCAGAAGAGGAGATAGAAGAAGCTTTCCGAAAAGCCGACCAAGATGTCGTTGAAGCAATCAAAACCGCAGTAGAGAGAGTCAAGAAGTTCCACGAGCACCAGAAGGAAAACTCATTTTTCGTTACAGAACCGGGGATCATCCTGGGGCAGAAGGTTGTTCCCCTTGAAAGCGTGGCAATCTACGTTCCGGGAGGAAAGGCCTCCTACCCTTCTTCCGTTGTCATGAATGCCGTTCCGGCTAAGGTTGCAGGGGTCGAAAAGGTTGTAATGATAACACCGGCCATCGGTTCCCTTGAAGTAAACCCCTATTCACTGATAGCGGCGAAGCTCTCGGGAGTTGACGAGATATACAGGGTCGGAGGCGCTCACGGAGTAGCCGCCGTAGCTTACGGAACCGAAACCTTCCCGAAGGTGGACAAAATAGTCGGCCCTGGAAACATCTACGTCGCACTGGCAAAGAAGTTCCTCTTCGGAACTGTTGACATCGACATGGTCGCAGGACCCAGTGAAATCCTCGTCATTGCCGATGAAACTGCCAATCCCGACTGGGTTGCCACCGACCTCCTTTCCCAGGCCGAACACGACGAGCTGGCCGGAGCATTCCTGGTTACCCACAGGGAGGAAATCGCAGAAGCCGTTGTCAAGGCAGTCAAGAACAAGCTCAAGAACTTAAAAAGAAAGGAAATTGCCGAAAAATCGATAGAAAACTTCGGAACGGTTTTCCTAACGAGGGACGTTTACCACTCCTGCGAGGTGGCAAACGCCGTAGCACCGGAACACTTGGAGGTTGCAACAAAGGAACCTTTCGCCCTTCTTGATCTCATAAAGCACGCAGGGGCTATATTCCTCGGCCACCACACCTGCGAGTCTCTCGGAGACTACGTTCTCGGCCCCAACCACGTCCTCCCGACCGGGGGAAGCGCCAGGTTTTTCTCTCCCTTAGGGGTCTACGACTTCGTGAAGCGTTCCTCGGTGCTTTACGTTAACCAAGAAGGTTTTAAGAGAGTCGGAAAGGCCGCAAGGAAGCTTGCCGAGTGCGAAGGACTCGAAGCCCACGGGCTTGCAGTAGAAGTAAGGGAGAGAATTCCGATATCCGTCAAAGTAGAGGAGAAAGCTTAATCGAAGAAGGGGTAGGAATGGAACACCTTATCTCTGCAGAGGAGATATCGAGGGAAAGGTTTTACGAGATATACAGGCTTTCCCGAAAGGTAAAAAAGGCCCTTAAGGAAGACAGAAAGAAGTTTTCCGTCCTCAGGGGCAAGTGCGTCGTTAATCTTTTCTTTGAACCTTCCACGAGAACCCGCTCTTCCTTTGAGAAAGCCGGAAAGTTCCTCTCGGCAGATGTAATAAACATAACGGCTTCGGCAAGCAGCCTGAAGAAAGGGGAAAGCCTCATAGACACGCTCAAGAACCTCGACATGATGCACCCCGACGTTATCGTTCTGAGACACCCCTGCGAAGGAGCATGTTATACGGTAAAGAGATTCATAAATGCCTCAATAGTAAACGCAGGGGACGGAAGGCACCAGCACCCCACTCAGGCCCTCCTCGATGCCGTTACCCTTACAGAATACTTCGAAAATTTAGAAGGAAAGAAAATTGCAATAATCGGTGATATTGTAAACAGCCGGGTTGCAAGGTCTGACGCCATACTCTTTAAAACCTTGGGTGCAGAAGTTTTCGTTTACGGACCTTCTCCCTACATGCCCCGCTTCCCCGAAGCTATCGGGGTTAAAAAACTTTCTTCCTTTGAGGAAGTTGCCGAAATATCCGACGCCGTCGTACTGCTGAGAATCCAGCTCGAGAGACAAAACGCAAGGAAAACATTCCCTTCACTGAGGGAATACGCAGAGCTTTACGGGATGAACAAGAAAAGGCTCTCGATGCTGAAAAAGGATGCAGTCGTTCTCCACCCTGGTCCGTTCAACAGGGGAGTGGAGCTGAACAATGATGTTGTTATGTCCGAAAAGTCACTGATTTTCAACCAGGTAGAGACAGGCCTTGCCGTGAGGATGGTAGTCCTTTCACTCCTCTGCAGGAGGAAAGAAAGGTTAGAGGAGGAAGTTCAATGAGAAAAACGTTTATCCTCTTAGTGCCGCTTATATCCGGACTTTTTATCTACAGCTGTTTCAAAGGAGGCGTCCTAAATAGGGATCTCGTTTTTAAAAACGACAACGGGAACGTTGTTTTCAGCCACGTTTACCACGTAAAAGTTAAGAAACAACACTGTTCTTACTGCCACCCGAAGATCTTTAAAAAGAAATTCGGTGCCGACAAGTTTACTATGAAGGATATCTGGAACGGCAAGTACTGCGGTGTATGCCACAACGGAAGCAGGGCTTTTGACGCGAAAAATCCGAGGAATTGCATCAAGTGCCACAAGCCAAAAAGCGGAGAGAAGCAATGAGAAGACTTCTCATAAAGGGAGGCTTTGTCGTTGACCCATCCCAGGGGATTGAGAAAGTCTGCGACATCCTGATAGAAGGTGGAAAAGTAATAAAGGTAGAAGAGGGAATTCCTAATACGGAGGCTTCAGAAGTCATCGACGCTTCCGGACTTATCGTCTCTCCCGGATTTATCGACCTTCACTCTCACCTGAGGGATCCCGGACAGGAATGGAAGGAGGATATCGAAAGCGGCTCTGCAGCGGCCGTTGCAGGAGGAATAACGTCCGTCTGCTGCATGGCAAACACCGACCCCGTTAACGACAACCCAACGGTAACCAGGTACATCATTGAAAAAGCGGAAAAGGTCGGACTCTGCGACGTCTTTCCGGTAGGTGCAATAACAAAAGGACTAAAGGGAGAGGAACTTGCCGAAATCGGTCTTATGGTAAAGGCGGGAATCGTTGCCATATCCGACGACGGAGAAACGCCGAGGGATTCAAAAATTTTGAGAAATGCTATGGACTACGCCAGAAGTCTTGGAATTCCCGTTTTCACCCACTCCGAGGACAAGAGCCTATCCGCCGGAGGACACGTAAACGAGGGAATCGTATCGACAAAATTGGGAATTCCCGGTATGCCGTCCGAAGCAGAAGATATCGGAACGATGAGAGACATACTGATAGCAGGACTGACCGGAGCCCACATCCACGTCTGCCATGTATCAAGCAAAGGAGCTTTATCAATAATAGAGTGGGCAAAGAAAAAGGGCATAAACGTCACATGTGAGATAACTCCTCACCACTTCACGCTGACAGAAGAGGCAGTACTCGAGTTTGACACAAACGCGAAGATGTGTCCGCCTCTAAGGAGCAAGGAGGACGTTGAAGCCTGCAGGAAAGCGTTAGAATCCGGACTTGCAGATGTAATTGCAACCGACCACGCCCCCCACTCCGAAGATGAAAAGCTCGTAGAGTTCTGTCGGGCACCTTTCGGGATAATAGGCTTTCAAACGCTTCTTCCCCTTTCGTTAGAACTGGTAAGGAAAGGATACTTAACGCTTTCAGAACTCATAAAAAGACTCTCCACCACTCCGGCAAGGATAATAAGGAAAAAGGACTTAGGGACTCTGAAGCCCGGATCAAAGGCGAACATCACCATTTTTGACCCGGAGGAAGAGTACACCCTGACAAGGAACGAGATACGTTCAAAGAGCTTCAACACCCCCTTCCTGGGCAGGAAGTTAAAGGGACGCGTGAAATTTACCATATACAGTGGTAAAATTGTTTACAAAAACGTTTAAACAGGAGAAGTAATGCACCAAGGGCCGACATTCTTCGATATTTTCTGGCTTCTCCTCATTCTTTTCTCCCTCTGGCCCATCTTCCAGCAGAAAAACCTCGAGTGGGCAAGGCTGAGGCTCATCAGAGAAATCGAAAAGAAGAGGAAATCCCGCGTAATAACGATGATTCATCGTCAGGAAAGACTTGCCTTTATGGGATTTCCCCTCGTCAGGTTCATAACCATAGAGGACTCGGAAAGGATCCTAAGGGCCATAAGGATGACCCCTGACGATATGGCGATCGACCTGATAATACATACCCCCGGAGGCCTCGCCCTTGCAGCAACTCAAATAGCCTCCGCCCTGGCAAAAAGAAAAGCCCCCGTAAGGGTAATAGTTCCTCACTACGCAATGTCGGGAGGAACCCTCATAGCCCTTGCCGCCGACGAAATAATTATGGACTCCAACGCCGTCCTCGGTCCCCTCGATCCCCAGCTGGGACAGTTTCCGGCACCGTCAATAGTAAAGGCGGTTAAGGATAAAGTCGGAAAGGGAAGGGAAGTCAAAGATGAAACGCTGATACTCGCCGACGTTGCTGAGAAAGCCCTGACGCAGATGAAGAACACCATAATCAGAATACTTACTCTAAAAGGCCACGACAGGGAAAAGGCCGAAAGGATCGCCGACCTCCTTACCTCCGGTTACTGGACTCACGACTACCCGCTAACGGTTGAAGTCGTCGAAGAACTGGGACTTAAGGTTTCAACAGATGTCCCCAAGGAGGTTTACGACTTAATGGAGCTTTACTATCAACCCACGGGACAGACCTCGGTGCAGTACATCCCGGTTCCTTACGGGGAGCCTAAAAAGGGAGAAGTACCGGTTAGAAAACCTCATTAGGAGCTGAGATGTTTGAAATAGGCGACAAAGTTGCTTACCCGCCCCACGGAGTGGGAGTTATAGAGGGAAAAGAGGAGCGGGTAATAGGGGGAAAAGTAATCGTCTACTACCGCATAAACCTCATCGGCAAGAACATGTCCATACTCGTTCCGGAACCCGGGATTGAAAGCTCCGGCATAAGGCCTGTCCTTTCGGAAGAAGAAATTGAGGAGATTTTGGAGTATCTCGGAGAAATTCCCAAAAACATAAGCGAGAAGTGGACGGTCAGGCACAGGCTCAACGTAGACAGGCTGAAGACAGGAGAGATAAAAGAACTGGCAACCGTGGTGAGGAACCTGTCCTACAGGTCAAAGGAAAAGGAGCTTTCTTACTCGGAAAAGAGAATGTTTGAGGAAGCCTTTGCAAGGCTTGCCGAAGAAATAGCTCTATCCCTTGGAGAACCGGTAAAAAAAGTCAAACAAAGGATAAGGAAAATTCTGAAAGAGGTTAAGGAGAAGTGATTTCTAAGCTTCTCGGCGGATTCTTCCTCTTCCTCATAGTAATCTCCCTTGTAATTTTCAAACACTACGGCTTCACGCTGACTCAATCCCTTATACTGGGAATTTTCATCACGGCCGCCTCTTTTCTGCTTTACCAGTTTGTTATGAGAAGAAAACTTTCAATCAAAGTCCTGCTTCTATTTTCGGCCGGCTTTTTCCTGGGACTGTACCTGGCAAAGGGAATTACGCTTTCCCTTTACTCGTTTTTCAGCCAGTTTCCTTATCTTCAGGAAATTCTCTTTATAACCCTACCTTACCTGTTTGCTTTCCTCGCAGTAGAAATCGGTAAGGACAAACCCCTATCTGACCTCCTAAAAGAGGAAAGTTCGCTGTACTGCACAACAAAGGTCGTCGACACCAGCGCTCTTATAGACGGAAGAATCTATGAAATCGCCCGGCTGGGATTCATTGAGGGGAAGATCGTAATACCGAGGTTTGTTCTGGAAGAGCTTCAAACCCTCGCCGACTCTTCCGACCACATGACAAGGACAAAAGGAAAAAAAGGACTAGAAGTAGTATCGAAAATCAGAACCCTTGAAAAGCCGCCGGTTGAGATATACGAAAGGGATTTCCCCTGGATAAAGGACGTCGACTCAAAACTCATAGAGCTTTCAAGAAAGCTACGGGCAAAGCTCATAACAACGGACTACAACCTCAACAAAGTGGCTTCCATAAAGGGAATTGAAATACTCAACATAAACGACCTGGCAAATGCCCTGAAGCCCGTCGTTGCCGTCGGAGAGGAACTCGTCATCTTCCTGGTAAAGGAAGGGAAGGAGAAGAACCAGGGCGTGGGCTACCTCGACGACGGGACGATGGTCGTCGTTGACAACGCCAAGCACCTTGTAGGCCATAAGGTTAAAGTTCTTGTAAACAACGTTCTCCAAACCTCAGCCGGGAAGATAATATTTGCAAGGCTTAAAGAGGTGGTGAAGTGAGGGTCGCCGTTGTACCGGCCGCCGGGCTCGGAAGGCGGTTCGGGGGTAAAAAACAGTTTTTCAAGCTGAAGGGAAAACCCATAGTGGAATATCCTCTTTCACTGTTTGAGAAAAGCGAACTTATATCGGCCGTGATCCTGGTCCTGCCAAAGGAAAACCTCGAGCTGGGAGAGGAGTTGAAGAGGAAGTTTTCAAAGCTCTATGCAGTAGTTCCCGGAGGAGAAGAGAGGCAGTCATCGGTCAAAAAGGGACTTGAAGCGGCGAAGGAACTTTCTCCCTCCGAGGTTGTTGTACACGACGGCGTCCGCCCCATAGTGCCTCCAACCCTGCTAAGGGAGCTGATAATAGCCCTTGCCGACTACGACGTTGACGGAGTAATTCCCGGGATAAAGCCAAAGGAAACCGTGAAAGAAATAGGCTCCCCCCTTGAGCCGGGAGACCACTTTGTAAAGAGAACACTAAACAGGGATAACCTGATACTTGTCCAAACTCCACAGGTTTTCAGCTTTCAAACCCTGCTCGAGTGCCACATTAAGGCAGAAAAGGAAGATTTTACGGCAACCGATGACTCGGCACTCCTCGAACATTACGGTTATTCCGTCGTTTCCATTCCGGGGGATTACAGGAATATAAAGATAACCACACCAGAAGACGTAAAAATTGCAGAAGTTTTCTTATTAAGCCCAATCCTGTAGTCCGGAGAAAGGAATGGAAGACCTGAGGAAAATCCCTCTACTTTCGGAACTTTCGGAAGATCAACTAAAAAAAGTTCTCTCGATAGCAACGCTTAAGAAATACCCCAAGGGCAAAGTAATATTCACCCCCTCTCAAAAGGGAGAGTTTTTTTTCATTCTGAAGAAGGGTAAAGTAAAAGTATTCAAAACGGCAAAAGGCAAAGAGCAAATACTCAAAGTCTTCTCAAAGCCTGCCATTTTTGGAGAAGCCGCAAGCTTTACCGGGAGTTATTTCCCGGCCTGGGCAGAAAGCTTGGAAGAATCCGAAGTTTTGGTAATTCCCAGAAAAGAGTTTCTCAACCTGCTGAGGGAAGATCCGGAAATAGGAATGAAGCTTCTCGCCGTTATGGCTCAAAGGCTTATGCACCTTACCGGCGTAATAGAGAACCTTTCTCTAAAAGATGCTCTCTCAAAGGTATCCTCCTACATACTGACGCTATACGGCGAAATGGGAGAGGAAATAACTTTCCGGACAAACATTGCAGCTATGGAACTCGGCCTCACAAAGGAAACAGTTTCCCGCATGCTGTCAAAGCTTAAAGAGATGGGAATAATAGAGAAGAATAGGAACTCCATAAAAATTAAAGACCTCAAAGCCCTCAAGGAACTTTCAATCTAAGAACTTTTCCCTAAGTTCGTGAACCAGCCAGCTCAAAGGGCTATAAAGAAAAAGTCTCGGCCCGCTGAAGCGCATCACCTCTTTAATCCTACTTCTCATCTCAGGAGTGTAGCAGTGAACAGGACACCTCTTACAGGTAGGCTTATCCTCGCCGAAAGGACAAACTTCAAGCCTTTCGTAAGCATACCTCAGAAGTTTTCGGCACTCGGGACAGAGTTCCCCCTTTTGCACGCCGTGCTTTTTCCAGCAGTAAATTTCAAGCATTTTCCTTATTGTTCTTTTTTCCCTTTCCAGCCTGCTCAAAAGACCTCCCCGAAATTAAGAAGTCCCCGCCGGGCGGGGACTAAGGAAGAGAGGAGTCAAGGATTATATACCAAGAAGCTCTCTCTTCTTCACTATGTGTTCTTCAATACCGTCCGCAGCCTGAACGGGATCATCCCCGACGGCAATCTTTCCGCCGGTCAGGCCTTCAACCTCTTCGGTAAGTAACTTAACGACTTTATCAGAACCGGTTACCGGAGGAACGGGAGAAACGTGGGTGTAAAGTCCCATGGCAACGGCAGAAAAACCGTCAATAACGGCCTTCTGTTCCATATACTCTGGTGCAGTAACGGCCACAGGAAGCTGGGAGGGATCAACACCCAGAGCATTGGCAATCGCCACGACGGTCATGATAATTCTTCCCGTATCGGTGCAGGTTCCGAAGGAAAGGACAGGAGGAATTCCGAGAGCCTTACAAACCCCGGCAAGCTTCGGACCCGCGTACTTATCGACAGCCTCAAGAGTCTCAAGTCCGGCTTTCTGAAGACCCGCATTTCCGCAACCGGCACCGATTACAAGGATATCTCTCTTTATAAGCTCCTTCGCTATTTGAACTGTCATGCTGTCCTGGGGACCGTTCCCGAGGGAAGTACAGTTAACGAGAGCAACAACTCCCTTAATATCTCCGGATTTAATTACTTCAAGAAGCGGGTCAAGGCTTCCGCCGAGGGCGTTAACTATCGCCTCTGCGGAAAATCCGACAATAGCCTTCTGCTTAAACCTGGAAACGTCAGCCTTCGGAGCGCTCTTTCTCTCCTTAAAGTTTTCGATTGCAAGCTTTATTATCTCCTCGGCTACCTTTGACTCATTCCCCGGCTTGTACTCAAGCCTTATTGAACCGGGAACACCTATGATGTTTGAAACGGCTATAAGCTTAAACCTGTACTTATCTGCGTACTCCTTAAGGTTGGCAAGGGAACAGTTCATATCCATAACAAAGGCATCGACTGCTCCGGTTGAGAGGAAGTACTCTATCGATATCCAGTTTGAAGTAAGACCGGCAAATACGTCGTCGCACTCAAGTCTTGCCATCATCTCCTGACCGGTTTCAATAGAACCAACGATTTTCACCCCTTTAGCACCGGCAGCCCTTGCCATCTCCTGAACTTTCGGGTCTTTAGCCAGCTTAACAAGGGCCATACCGACAAAAGGTTCGTGTCCGTTGGGCAGGATGTTAACGTAGTCGGGATCGAGAATACCGAAGTCAACCTCGCACTCGTGAGGAGTAGGCGTTCCGTAAAGGGCATCTTGAATAATCTCAAGGGGAACTAAAGCTCCGAAAGCAGAAGCAACGCCGTTTCTGAGAGCTGCCAGCGCCAGGGTAATGTAGTCCCCATCGATGTTGGTCATTGAGCGAGTTACGGAATCGACAAGCTCATTCATAGGTCCTTTGGGCATTATGCCGAGCCTTCTGAAAACCTCCTTCCTGCTTTCAGGAGCCAGTTTCTCAACAAAGATTGACGTATCGTTTTGAGACAAGCTGCTGAGAACCCCCTCCGCTACCTGTTTGGCTTTCTCCTCCAGGGGAAGGGATTTATCTACACCGAGAACATCCGCCAGCAGGTCAATCTTCGAGGGATCTTTAATCTCATAAACCGTATTTCCCTTTGCCGTTTCAAGGAGCGTTAAGGCTGCTTCCCTGCAGTGGTAGGTATAAGCGGAAAGCCCCATATTGGCCTTTATGAGGAAATTCCTCATAACAATACCGTGAGCGTCGATACCGCAAACTCCCCTGGGGGTTTTCGGAGTTATACGACAAGGGCCCATTGAACAAAGCTGACAGGAAACTCCCTCTTTACAGAACTTACACCTGACCTGTTCCATTGCCCCAAATCGATCAGCAACGTTTGAAAGCCCGGCTTCCTTTACCTGTTTGTACATGTAGTTAACGCTTTCGTGGAAACTGGGCATTTTAAGGCCGACGCCTGCCGAAAGATCCGACTCCGCGCGGAAATTCTGCTGTTCTTTCTTTTCGCTTCCGTTCCCGTCCTTTTTGAAGAATCCAAACATTTTCTCCTCCTGCATCTTGGTTTCTGATATGAATCCTAACCGGTTTCTTCGGAGAAGGCCTTGACCTAAGTCAAAAACAGGACAATATTTGAATGTACAATTTATTGGAGAATTAGAATTAAATACGGAGGTAAATGATGAAGATCGTCGTTCCGGTGCTTGAAACGGAAGTAAAGGGAAAGAAGCTCGTAAACGCCCACTTCGGCAAATCAAAGCACTTTGCCGTTGTAGATACGGAAACGGGAAACGTTGAGGTAATTGAAAATCCGGGAATTCACCTTCCAAGGAGAAGGGGAATCTACATCGCGGAGATGTTTAAAGAGAAAGGAGTTCAGGCCGTTCTGGTAAAAGAAATGGGAGCAGGCGCTTTTGATAAGATAAGGAATGTTATGGGAATCAAAGTTTACCTTATTCCCCCGGAAATTAAATTCCTGGATGAAGCAGTTGAGGCCTTTAAGGAAATGAAACTCAAAGAGCTTCCAGCCCCAAACGAAGAACCCCACGAGCATTAAGGGAGGGAACTGTGAAGTGCCACCTCTGCAGTTCTCCGGACTGCTACAGAAAGGAAAAGCGCTGCTACGGAGCGGAAAAGGAAATTGACTCCCTTACGGAATTTGAGCTGAAACTCCTGAAAGTCGCCTCCGACATAGAAAGGGAGTTCTACTGCAGGGCTACAAGAGTTCAGGAGCTTATAGAGTTCTGCAGGAGAATGAAGTTCAAGAAAATCGGAATTGCGTTCTGCATAGGACTTTTCGAAGAAGCAAGGATTCTGGCGGAGATTTTAGAATCCCACGGACTCAAAGTCTTCTCGGCCGCCTGTAAGGTCGGAGCGGTTGATAAGGAAGAACTCGGAATTGAGAAAATGAAACCCGAAAGCCCCGAATCCGTCTGCAACCCGATAGGTCAGGCAGAACTTCTCAACAGGGCGGGAACTGAACTCAACATAATAGTCGGCCTCTGCATAGGACACGATATCCTCTTTCAAATGCACTCGGAAGCTCCGGTAACGACTCTCATAGTGAAGGACAGAGTCTTGGCCCACAACCCGGCAGGAGCAATCTACTCTAAATACCACAGGAACGCCTTAAAAAAGGCCCCCGAAGGGGGCAGCCTGAGCTGTGAGGAGGGAGAGATGGAGCATCTGGGAGGGAAATAATATTCATTTTTTCTCTGATATCAAGGGCAAAGGCTTAAAGTTTTTTTAACCTCAATTTCAAGCTCCTGAGGATTGAAGCTTAATAAGAAGCCAAAGACACCAACCCCTGAGCGAACGGCCTCTTTAAGTGCTTCAGCAAAGTCCTTATCCCTCTTTTCATTGGCTTTAATACAAAAGCAGCTTTTAAAAGCTAAAAAAAGAATAGCAGCGTCAAACCCTCTCTTCTTCGCCTTTACAAGCTCTTCCAGGTGTTTTCTGCCCCTTGCAGTCGGAGCATCGGGGAAAAGGCACACCCCGCCCTCCACCAGGTTGCAGCCCTTTACCTCCACAAAGAGTTTTCCGTCAACCAAAAAGTCAATCCTGCTACTTCCAAAAGTTACTTCTCCCTTCACTTCCTTCGGAACAAAACCGAGACAACCGGACTTTATAAGACATCGGGCTATTTTGGAATGGAGAGAGGGCATAAGGAAAACCCATTCACCGCCGCTCCTGACAGCCGTCAGCTTAAAGTCCAGTTTTCCCCTCGGATTCGGTGAAAGAAGGACAGAAGCTCCGGGGACGAGAAGCTCCCGAAGCCTTCCGGTATCGGAAAGGTGGGCAGTTACTTCCCTTCCCTCAACTAAAGCCTTCACGGTAAATCTATTCAACCTTTCAACAAAAATACCCTCAGTAAGGGAAGGGACATCTTCGGCAACCGAAATATTTAAACCCTCACAGGGACTTTTGAACTTCAAAGTCTATTTCCTTACCGAGGTGTCCGGTAGCATTGGCAACGTGAACGATTACCTTCTTTGTCTCGGGCTCATACTCAAGGACAGTTATCCCGCAGTTTGCCTGCTTAAAAGCCCAGAACTTATTAAGGTCTGTTTCGAGGAGGTGGCACATAATTACCTTATTGGTAGCGTCGTGACCAACAACAACGATCAAATCCTCACTTTCGTGCTTCCTGACAACCCTTTCAAACGCCTCTACTGCCCTTTCGTAAACGTCCCTGAGGCTCTCACCACCCGGCATTTTTACCTCAGCGGGCCTCTCTCTCCAGAGCTTCAGAAGCTCAGGGTACTTTTCCTCAACTTCGGAAGCCAGCATCCCTTCCCACTCTCCGTGATCAATCTCCTTAAAGCCCTCATCGGTTACAACAGTAAGCCCGTGGTGTCTGGCTATCTCCTCCGCAGTATCCCTGCACCTTTTTAAAGGGCTTGAGTAAACAGCCTTGATCGGAAAATCCTTAAGGGCATTACCTACTTTCTTTGCCTGCTCTTTCCCCTCCTCATTCAGCGGGATATCCATCTTCCCCTGATACCTGCCTTCAGCGTTCCAGACAGTTTTACCGTGCCTAACAAGTATTACCTTCGGCATCTCCTTCTCCTTACTCGAATTTGAATTGGGAATTATAAACCGGTCAAATTTTTACATTTTTTTTACAAGTTAGTAAAATTCTTTTTTCAAGAAACGCCAGCAAATAGGAGGAACTCCAATGAAAAGGAAGCTCGACAGGTGGATGGACAGAATGCCGATGCCGATACTTCCCGCCGAAGTCAGGAAAAGGGTGTTTAATGAGTACGTACTCGGCTACGGCCACACTGCCGCCAAAGACGAGTCCATAAGGTGTCTTCTATGTAAGACTCCCACCTGCATGGACTCCTGCCCCGTTAACAGCAGAATTCCCGAGTGGATTGAGTCAATCCAGAAGGAATCAGTAATTGAAGGCTACAAGGTACTGAGAGAGAGGAACCCCTTTAGCTCTGTCTGCGGTAGAGTATGCCCTCAGGAAAGGCTCTGCGAAAGCACCTGCATTCTCCTCAGGAAAAAGGATGGAGAATCCGTTGCTATCGGAGGATTGGAAAGGTTTATAGCCGACAACATCAGGATGTCGGGCATTGACTGGAAGGACGAAAAGGAATTTGAGGATACCGGGAAAAAGGTTGCAGTCATCGGAGGAGGGCCGGCAGGTCTCGCGGCTGCTTACTTCTTAGCAAGAAAAGGGCATAAGGTTACGGTTTTTGAAGCTCTTCCCTACCTCGGCGGAGTTATGAGGTACGGCATTCCGGAGCCGAGGCTTCCCAGGGAAGCACTGGATTGGGATATAAACCTTATCGTTAACCTCGGCGTAGACGTAAAGACAAATACAGTTGTCGGAGAAGACATCTCAATAGAACAGATAATGAAAATGTACGATGCAGTATTCATCGCAGTCGGCTCCGGAAGAGGCAAGAAAATGAACATACCCGGAGCCGATCTGAAAGGCTGTTACACGGCAATAGGCTTCCTCATGAAGATAAACACGGGGGAAGTCCACCCCCTCCTTGCCCCCGACAGGGACGTTGAGATGCCCCAGAACAAGAAAATCGTCGTAGTAGGCGGCGGTTTCACCGCCGTTGACTGTGCACTCGTTGCAGTAAGGCTTGGAAACGAGGTTGAGATTGTTTACAGAAGGACAAAGGACTCCTCCTCTGCAAGGGAGGATGAGTGGGAAATGCTCGAGGAGGAAGGTGTAAAGATAAACTGGCTCACACAGCCAGTAGAAGTGATAGGGGATGAGGAAGGAAAAGTCAAAGGAATAAAGTGCGTGAAGATGAAATTGATACCGCAAGAAGGGAGAAGACCCAAGGTAGAGCCGATTTCCGATTCCGAGTTCGTTATACCCTGTGACATTGTGGTCTTTGCCGTAGGCCAGGGAGATAATCCCGTTGCTTACAAAGAACTTGAAGGCTTAAAGATTGACAAGTGGAATAATCTCTCAACCGTTGACGAGGAGTTCAGAACAAACATTGAAGGAGTTTGGGCCGGCGGTGACGTCGTAAACGGCGGCGACCTCGTAGTAACAGCAATAAGGCATGCCCAGATCGCCGCCCGATCAATCCACAAATACCTGATGACCGGCAGGTGGGAGTACAAGGGGGAAAAGTAACCTCGGGGCCTGTGCCCCTTTTTTCTCATTTATTGTGCGCAAAAACTAAATACAAAGTTTTCCCTTGAAAACTGCGGAACCGTATCAGGAGCTACTGAGGTGTCCACCATGTAGTGAACTCCAACAACCTATTGACATACAGCAACCGACTCCCTATATTTTTCCTTGCATGCCGAGGTAGCTCAGTTGGTAGAGCAGAGGACTGAAAATCCTCGTGTCGGCGGTTCGATTCCGCCCCTCGGCACCATTTTTTTATTCCCGCCAAAAAAAATCCAAATTAGAAGCCCGGGTGGCGGAATTGGCAGACGCACGGGACTTAAAATCCCGGGGCCGCAAGGCCGTGCGGGTTCGATTCCCGCCCCGGGCACCAATGGCATCCGAATTCTCCAAGCTTGACACAGCCATAAAAAGAAACATTCCCTCAATTACCAACCGCCCAAAAAGAAAAAATAAAAGCCTTTCTTCACCTCAAAGATTGTTCCATTTTGCCACGCTTTAGGTCACTAATTAAATTATTAGAATCCCCAAACAGTACCGGGAGGATCAACCTTGGAAACTTTGGTAACCGTCATCATAGCAACTTTCTTTCTTAACCTTCCCTTCGGATGGCTTAGGGAAGGCGTAAGGAAATTCTCACCAATGTGGTTTCTCTACGTTCACTTCCCCATACCTTTCATAATCGCCATGAGGATAGGACTCGGGATTCCCTGGAAATTTGCACCGCTCCTCATCTTGGTAGCAGTCTTCGGACAGTTCATCGGGGCAAGAATCAGGCGCAGACAGCTTCAGCTGGAGGGATAATGGAATTCCGCGGAACGACAATATGTGCCGTACTCAAGGACGGCAGGGTTGCTATGGCCGGAGACGGGCAGGTCACCCTCGGAAACACCGTTTTTAAAAACGGGGCAAGAAAAGTAAGGAAGATATACGGAGGCAGAGTTCTGGCAGGGTTCGCCGGCTCCGTTGCCGACGCTTTTGCCCTCCTCGAAAGGTTTGAAGACAAGCTTCAAAGCTTCAGCGGTAACTTACTAAAATCAGCAGTAGAACTTGCAAAGGACTGGAGAACCGACAGGGTGCTGAGAAGGCTTGAGGCCATGCTCTTAGTTGCAGATAAGTCAAAGATACTTCTCATTTCGGGTAACGGAGATGTAATAGAACCCGACATTCCGGTTATGGCAATAGGCTCCGGCGGAGCTTATGCCCAGGCAGCAGCAACGGCACTTTACCAGAACACCGACCTTCCGGCAGAGGAAATTGCCAGAAAATCGCTTGAAATAGCCGGAAACATATGTATCTACACAAATACCAACATCATTGTTGAAGTTCTCGATTAGGGGGCAGAATGCTGAAGCGTTTTTTCGGCAGCAACGGGAAAAAGGAAAGGCCGGGAAGTGAGAAATTCCTTACCCCGAAAGAAATAGTAAAAGAGCTTGACAAGTACGTTGTTGGGCAGCATGAGGCAAAGAAAGCCGTCGCAATAGCCCTGAGGAACAGGTGGAGGAGGCAGAAACTTCCCCCCGAAATGAGGGACGAAGTTGCCCCCAAAAACATAATAATGATCGGACCGACCGGCGTGGGGAAAACAGAAATAGCAAGGAGACTGGCTAAGTTAGTCAAAGCCCCCTTCATAAAGGTAGAAGCAACGAAGTTTACAGAAGTCGGCTACGTCGGAAGGGATGTTGAATCAATAATACGGGATCTCGTCGAGTTTGCCGTTAACATGGTAAAGGAAGAAAAGATTGCGGAAGTTGAGGAGAGAGCCAGGGAGCTTGCCTACGAAAGGCTTGCGGAAATTATGGTTCCGGAGCCGGGGCCTCAACAGCAGTCCATCCAGAGCCTCTTTGACGTATTCCTTCCATCCCCTAAAGCCCCGCAGCAAGAAGATCGGGAGAAGCTGAAAAGCAGGTTAAGGGACGAGAGAAACAGGATAAAGGAAAAGCTCAAAGCGGGGGAGCTTGACGAGGAGGTAGTTGAAATAGCCGTAACCGTGGAAACACCCGGCATCAACGTCGTCGGCATCGGTGCCGATATGTCAAACATACAGGATATTCTCTCCTCCATCCTTCCCAAGCCCAGGAAGCTGAGGAAAATGAAGGTAAAGGAAGCCCTCAGGTACTTGACTCAAGAGGAAGCACAAAAGCTCATAGACATGGACGAAGTGATAAGGGAGGCCATTGACAGGGTTGAAAACCAGGGAATCGTATTTATTGATGAAATAGATAAAGTCGCTGCAAGGAGCGGCGGGAAAGGTCCGGACGTTTCAAGAGAAGGAGTTCAGAGAGATCTCCTTCCGATAGTCGAAGGAAGCAAGGTTTCAACGAAGTACGGCCTTGTCAGAACAGACCACATACTTTTCATAGCAGCCGGTGCCTTCCACATAGCAAAACCCTCCGATCTCCTTCCCGAGCTTCAAGGTCGCTTCCCAATAAGGGTTGAGCTTAAACCTCTCACCAAAGAAGACTTCATCAGGATCCTGACGGAACCGAAAAACGCCCTTACAAAGCAGTACAAAGCCCTACTCGAAACGGAGGGAGTTGAAATCGAGTTTACACCCGACGGGATAGAGGAAATCGCGAGGATAGCGGAAGAAGCAAACTCAAAAGCAGAAAACATAGGAGCAAGGCGCCTCCACACCGTAATGGAAAAACTGCTTGAGGAAATATCCTTCAATGCTCCCGAAATGAAAGGAGAGAGGGTAGTAATAGACAGGGAATACGTAAGGAGTAAACTGGAAGGCATAATAGAGGATGAGGATCTCACGAGGTACATACTGTGAGAACCGAAAGGATAGCGAGCAAAATTAAGGCCTTTGGAGCAGACTGCTACATCACTTTAGACCAAAGTGAACGGCTCTACCTGACAAACTTCTCCTCCTCTTTCGGAATTGTTATCGTAACATCGAAGGGAGAAGGGATATTCATCACGGACGGCAGGTACATCGAGAGAGCAAAGGAAGAAGTTAAAGGTTTCAGGTTGGTACAGTGGAAAGGATGGGATAACCTGCTTTCTCTCTTGAAAGAGGAAAAGATCGAGTCGGCGGTAATCGACCCGGACAGAATCAAATTGTCAACCTACCAGAAACTAAAGGAAAGCATAGAGATCAAAAGCTATCAGGGATTTCTCTCTGAGTTCAGATCAGTCAAGGAAGAAGAAGAAATCGTTAGAATTGCCAGGGCAGTCCAAACGGCAGAACTTGCCCTGAAAAGCGTCCTTCACCTTTTAAAGCCCGGAATAACCGAACTGGAGTTCAGGAGGGAATTAATTTCAGCCTTTTTCAAGCTGGGCGGGGAAGGGGAAGCTTTCCCGACGATAGTTGCATCGGGCAAAGGATCTGCCGTTCCACACTGGGAAACTTCAAACAAAGAAATAAAGGACGGAGAAGTTGTAATCGTTGACTTCGGAACACGCTATAAAGGTTATGTGTCGGACATAACGAGAACGTTTCTCGTCGGAAAAGTACCGGAAAAAATCAGGGAGATTTACGAAGTTGTAAGGGAAGCTCAGGAACTCGGGGTAAAAGAATTAAAGGAAGGAAAGTCCTGCAGGGAAGTGGACTTGGCAGTACGGAAGTTTATAGAATCCAAGAACTTCGGGGAATTTTTCGTTCACTCTACCGGTCACGGAATAGGACTGGAAGTTCATGAAGCTCCTACCCTCTCTAAAAATTCCAATGAGATCCTGAGAAAAAACAACGTGGTAACGGTTGAACCCGGAATATATTTACCCGGCCTCGGAGGAGTCAGAATAGAAGATGACTGTTTAGTAACCGAAAGCGGCAGCTTCAGATTATCGGAACTTCCACGGTAGCATAAGGCATCGGAGAGGTAGCAGTGCTTAACTTCGAAATCTTAAAAACAGACGGCCTTGCCAGAAGGGGAAGGTTAAAGGGAACCCACGGAGAAACGGAAACGCCCTGCTTTATGCCGGTGGGGACGCTCGGGGCCGTAAAGGGAGTTACCTGGGATAAAGTAGAAGAAATGGGCTACAGCCTCGTTCTCTCTAACGTCTACCACCTGTACCTCCGGCCGGGGCTTGAAGTTTTAAAGGAAGCCGGAGGAATACATCGATTTACCGGATGGAAAAAGCTCATACTAACCGACAGCGGAGGATTTCAGGTTTTCAGCCTCGGAAAGCTTATGGAAATAAAGGAAGAAGGTATAGCTTTTAAATCACACATAGACGGTTCCAAGCACTTCTTTACCCCGGAGTTTGTAGTAAAGTTCGAGGAGGAAGCGGGCGTCGACATCGGAATGGTTCTTGACGAGTGTACCCCTTACCCCGCCACCTACGAGTACGCAAAACACTCAATGGAAAGAACTGTCAGGTGGGCCTTAAGAAGCCTTGAAGCAAGAACAACCGATGCAACGGCGCTCTTTGCAATTGTCCAAGGAGGAATCTACGAAGACTTGAGGTTAAGGTGTGTTGAGGAACTCTCCAGGCTCCCCTTTGACGGATATGCAATAGGAGGGCTGAGCGTTGGAGAGCCGAAGGATGAGATGTACAGAATAACAAGGCTTGTTGCTCCTCAACTTCCGCACGATAAACCCCGTTACCTGATGGGAGTAGGAAAGCCCGAAGACATACTGGAAGCCGTCGAGGCGGGAATCGATATGTTCGACTGCGTTATCCCGACCAGAAATGCAAGAAACGGAACCCTCTATACTTCAACCGGCAGAATCAACATCAAGTCAGCAAAGTACAAGAAAGACTTCTCCCCTCCGGATCCCGAGTGTGACTGTTTCACCTGCAGGAACTACTCCAAAGCCTACCTCAGGCACCTCTACGTAAGCGGGGAAGTTAACGCAGTAATACTGAACACAATACACAATCTCCACTTCTACGGTAAATTAATGGAGAGAATAAGGAAATCAATAGAAGAAGGGCGTTTTGCCCAGTTTAAAGAGGAATTCCTCAAAAACTACGCCGAGACAGAATAAATTTCTCTCCAGATCCAATTTAAGTTTTCTGCCTTTATCCTTTCTTACACTACAATCCACTCTAACTGCGCTCAATACTCCTCTGCCCTCCCTTTAAGTAGTCAAGGATTTTAGAATAACCTTTGGGCAGATCTACCGTGAACTCCATCCTTTTCCCGGTTCTGGGATGGTCAAAAGCAAGGTAGTAGGCGCAGAGGGCGTGCATTCCCATTTCATCTATTAGTTTTCTAAGCGTTTCGTCCTCAATTCTGCCGGATTTGTAGCCGTATGTTCTATCTCCAAGTAGCGGGTGGCCGAGGTGGGACATATGAACTCTTATCTGGTGCGTCCTTCCCGTTTCCAGCTTACACCTGATCTCCGACACGTTATGGAGGGGGAACTCCTCAATCACCTCGTAGTTTGTTATTGCCTCTTTCGGGGAAGTCGTATTGGGGGAAAACTTCTTCCTATCAAACCTGTCCCGCCCGATGGGAACAGTTATCCTGCCCCTCCTCTCCCGCGGGATTCCCATTATTAAAGCCCTGTAAAACCTTCCAACACTCCGTTTCTTAAACTGCTCAACCAGTGACTGGTGGGCAAGGTCGTTCTTCGCAACCACTATCAGGCCGGCAGTATCCTTATCAAGGCGGTGAACTATTCCCGGCCTTACCGTTCCACCGATTCCCTGAAGGTCTTTACAGCGGTAAAGGAGGGCATTTACGAGAGTCCCGGAAAGGTGTCCGGGTGCCGGGTGAACAACCAAACCGGCCGGCTTATTAACAACGATAACATCGCTATCCTCATAAACTACATCTATTGGTATCTCTTCGGGCTTAAGCTCAAGCGGTTCCGGTTCAGGAATCTCAAAGGCAATAACCTGTCCTTCCCTCACTTTATAGGAAGGCTTTTTAACTACCTCACCATCAACAGAAATCTCTCCGTCTTCTATCAAGTGCTTTGCTCTCGAACGGGAAAGCTCCGAAACGGAGGAGATAAATTGATCAAGCCTCTGCCCTGAGTGCTCACTGTCTACTTTATACTCTGCCATAATCCCGCTTGAAATCTATTTTTAAAGCCTGAAATAATTTAATCCGGGAGCAAAAGGTGAAAAGGTTAAACTGCCCTAACTGCGGGAAACCCACAAAGTGGAAAGGGAATCCCTTCCGCCCTTTCTGTTCGGAAAAGTGCAAGCTGGCCGACCTTTCAAAATGGCTGAACGAAGAGTACAAGGTAGAGGAGGAAATTGTTGTCCAAGAAGAAACTGACTCCGGCTCTTAAGCAGTACTTAAAACTAAAGGAGAAATACAGGGACTCCATCCTGATGTTCAGGATGGGGGATTTTTACGAGATGTTCTTTGAAGACGCCGAAATAGCTTCAAGGGAACTTGAAATCGCCCTCACGGCAAGGAGCTTCGGAAAGGGCGGAGAAAAAGCCCCAATGTGCGGCGTCCCTTACCACTCGGCGGAGAACTACATTGCAAAGCTCGTAAGGAAAGGCTACAAGGTTGCCATATGTGAACAGTTAGAAGAGCCAAAACCCGGCAAGAAGGTAATCGACAGAGGTGTAGTAAGAGTAATCACTCCAGGAACGTACTTTGAAGATGAGCTTGAGGACAGGTTTCTCATGACCGCCGTTCACCACAGGAACAGGTTCTCCGTAGCATGGACAGAGCTTTCCTCGGGAGATTTTTTCTTCACTACAACCGACAGCAACGGATTCAAATCACTCCTATCGAAGTTCACTCCGAAAGAGCTTTTAGTCCCGGAAGGCTTTCCGGCTTACCGGGCAGTAAAGGAGATTTCTCCGGAAACGATTGTAGAAGAAAGGGAAAAGGAATTTTTCAAAGGTGACTTCCACTCTCCGGAGGTCGAGAACGAAAAGGAAAGAGAAGCAGTTAACGGCCTACTGAACTTCATAAGGGAAACCCAGATAAACTTCATCCCGAAATTAAAACCCCCTCGAAAGTACATAGGGGAAAAATACGTTTACTTGGATCCGCAAACCCAGAGAAACCTGGAGCTTACGGAACCGGCCGACGGAAGGAGCTTCAGAGCTACACTTCTCAACGTTCTCAACAGAACACGAACGGGAATGGGAAGGAGGCTTCTAAGGTTCTGGATACTTCACCCTTTAAGGGAAAAAGGAGAAATAGAAAAAAGGCTCCTTTCCGTTGAAGAGCTGAGAGAAAAGCCTCAAGTTCTCGAGGACTTGAGGAGGCTCCTTTCCCAAATTTACGACGTTGAAAGGCTATTATCCAAGGTCACATCAGGCATAGCAACGCCGAAAGACCTTGCCGGACTGAGGAGTTCGATAAAGCACTTTCCGAAACTCAAGGAAACCCTGAGCAAATTACACTCTCCCCTGCTTAAGGAACTTCACGGGAACTTCGACGACCTGTACGACATCTACTGCGAGCTTGAAAGGGTACTTTATGAAAATCCCCCCTCAACGCTCAAGGACGGGGGCGTTATAAAAAGCGGTGTAGATAAAGAACTTGATGAACTCAGGAAACTAAAAGAGAAAAGTGAAAGTTTCATAAAAGAGATAGAGGAAAGGGAAAAGAAAAGGACAGGCATCAACAGCCTCAAGGTAGGCTTTAACAGCATCTTCGGCTACTACATCGAAGTCTCAAAGCCCAACCTCCATTTAGTTCCAAAGGAGTACATTCGAAAGCAGACCCTCGTTAACGCAGAGAGGTTCATCACCCCGGAACTTAAGGAATTCGAAGAAAAAGTCCTCTCTGCCCAGGAGAGAATAGAGCGCATAGAGTACGAAATCTTCACAAAGCTCAGGAGCTTCATAACCGAAAGATCAGACAGGATAACAAAGTCCGCCGAAATCGTTGCTGCCGTTGATGCGCTCCATTCCCTCGCAAAAGTTTCCGTAGAGAGGAATTATGTAAAGCCCAAAGTCACAAACGGCTACCGAATAGTCATTGAAGGAGGACGGCACCCGGTACTTGAGAGCCTTTTAGAAGAGGATTTCATTCCTAACGACACGCTACTCTCCGAAGACTCGTTTATCCAGATAGTCACCGGACCGAACATGGGAGGAAAGTCCGTTTACCTGCGCCAAACAGCCCTGATTGTCCTGATGGCCCAAATAGGATCATTTGTCCCTGCCGACTCCGCAGAGGTGGGAGTTGTTGACCGGATATTTACGAGGGTCGGTGCATCCGACAACCTGAGCAGGGGACTGTCTACCTTTATGATGGAAATGGTTGAGACGGCCAACATCCTTAAAAATGCAACGGAAAAGAGCCTTGTAATCCTGGACGAGATAGGCAGGGGAACGAGCACTTACGACGGAATGAGTATAGCAAGGGCGGTAGTCGAGTACATATCCCGAAAGGTAAAGGCAAAGACGCTGTTTGCCACCCACTACCACGAACTTACGGAACTTGAAGGAAAGATAAAGGGAGTAAAAAACCTCCACGTAGCCGTAGAAGAAGTGGACGGGAAAGTTGTCTTCACCCATAAAGTCCTGCCCGGAGCTTCAGAAAAATCCTACGGAATTCACGTTGCAGAATTAGCCGGCCTGCCAAAGGAAGTAATAGAAAGGGCACGGGAAATCCTTGAAGAGCTAGAAAGGAAGGGAGAGGTTAACCAACTCCCCCTCTTTTCCCAGCCCCCACCCGCAGAACGAGTATCGCCGGAAGTTGAAAGAATCATCGATGAACTGCTCAACATCGAAATATCCAACACAACGCCCCTCGAAGCCCTCGTAATACTCTCAAGGCTCAAAGAGCTTGCAAAGGGCGCAAAGCTTACTTAGAGGTTGACATAAGGTACTCGTGAATGGACTTTGCCGCCTTCCTTCCGTCTCCCATTGCCACAATCACAGTTGAACCGCCCCTTATAACATCTCCTCCGGCAAATACGCCCGGGAGGTCTGTCATTAAAGTCTCGGGATCAACGAGGATCTCTCCTTTCTTTCCCCTCCTTATCTCCTTCACACCCTCAACGACAACAGGGTTGGGACCCTGGCCTATTGCCATAACAACCGTATCAACTTCCAGGATAAACTCGGAGCCGGGAATCGGAACAGGGCGCCTCCTGCCGGACTCGTCCGGCTCTCCAAGCTCCATCTTCACGCACTCTACACCGGTTACCCAGCCGTTCTCTCCGACGAACCTCACCGGATTTGTCAGCGTCTTAAATATGACTCCTTCTTCTTTGGCGTGGTGAACCTCCTCAACCCTCGCCGGCATCTCGGACTCCGAGCGCCTGTATACGACGTAGACCTCCTCCACTCCTTCAAGCCTGACAGCAGTTCTTGCAACGTCCATAGCAGTGTTGCCGCCTCCTATTACGGCAACCCTCTTCCCAACGTAAACCGGAGTATCAACCTCGGGGAACCAGTTTGCCCCCATGAAGATTATCCTGGTGAGGAATTCGTTTGCCGAATAAACGCCGTTAAGATTAAGCCCTTCTATGTTTAGCATGTAGGGAAGTCCCGCTCCCGAACCGATAAAGACCGCGTCAAACTCCTCAAGCAATTCATAGATTGTTTTGGTTTTCCCGACTACAAAGTTAAGGACGATTTTCGCCCCCATCTCCTCAAGGAACCTCAGCTCCCTCTTCACTATCTCATTGGGAAGCCTGAACTCAGGAATGCCGTAAACGAGAACTCCTCCGGGCTCGTGAAGGGCTTCAAATATCGTTACATCGTGCCCCCACTTCAAAAGGTCTGCGGCACAGGCGATGCTTGCAGGACCGGAACCAACAATCGCAACCCTCTTCCCGCTCTTTTCCGGAATCGGGAACTTCTCGTAACCTACCGAAGCCTCATGATCCCCGGCAAACGCCTCAAGGGCACCAATGGCAACGGGATCCCCCACCTTGCCGACAACGCAAGCCCCTTCACACTGAATCTCCTGCGGGCAGACCCTTCCGCAGACAGAAGGGAGGATGTTCTCCTCCTTGATCTTCCTGGCCGCTTCCACAAATTTGCCTTCTTCAATAAGCTTTATAAACTGGGGGATAGGTACCCTGACGGGGCATGCCTCAACGCAAGGGGAGTGGGCACACTGGAGACACCTCTTCGCCTCCTCCATTGCAAGCTGGGGTGTATATCCGAGCTTTACTTCCCTAAAATCCTTCACCCTCTCCTTGGGATCCCTCTCGGGAACCGGAACTTTTTTCTTTATTATCTCCTTCCTTGCCATCACCCTCTCCTGCAGCCGCAGTGTTTTCTCTGGAACTCTTCCATCGCCTTCTTCTCAAGTTCCTTAAACATTCTGAGCCTGTTCATCAGCTCATCAAAGTCAACCTGGTGGGCGTCAAACTCAGGGCCGTCAACACAGGCAAACTTTACCTCACCTCCCACAGTCACCCTGCAGGCACCGCACATTCCCGTTCCGTCCACCATTATCGGGTTCAAGGAAGCCACGGTCGGTATACCGTAAGGCCTCGTGAGGTCAGCAACGGCCTTCATCATGGGAACGGGACCGGCGCAGATAACCATGTCAATCTTCGTTCCGCTCTCTATGAGGTTTAAAAGGGCATCGGTTACAAGTCCCTTCATGCCGTAGGAGCCGTCGTTGGTAGTAACTATCACCCTGTCGGCAAGTATCTCCATCTTCTCTTCCCAGAAAACGAGTTCTCTGCTCCTGAAACCCATTATCACAGTCAGTTCGTTTCCGTACTCCTTTACGCCCTGACATATGTGGTGAATCGGAGCAAGGCCGAGGCCGCCGCCGACGGCAACGACATGCCCCCACTTTTCCAAGTGGGTGGGCTTTCCCAGGGGTCCGACAACATCCTTCAGGGCATTCCCCTCCTCAAAACAGGACATGTGGTAAGTACTCTTACCGACCCTCTGAACCATAAGGGTTATTGTCCCCTGTTCCGGATCCTTATCCGCAATCGTAAGGGGTATCCTTTCGCCCCTCGCAGTTACCCTAACAATCACAAACTGTCCGGGCTTTGCCTTCCTCGCAATTTCCGGAGCTTCGATGACAAACTCATCAACGTTTTCGGCAAGCTCCTTCTTTCCTACTATCCGGTACATCCTTTTTCCCCTTTTTAGTTTATATTTTAATTATAAATTAAACCTTTCCTAAAAATTTTGAATAAGTCTCCTTCGCCTCCTCCACTACCAGGGATCTCTCCCTTTCAATCCTGTCCAAACATTTTTCAAGAGCTGATAACACAAATCCGTCCACCTCGCCCTTTGAGACAAGTTCCCTTAAAAGGTTTACTGCTTCCCTCGGCTTTAAAGCTTTCTTGTAGGGTCTCTCTTCCGTTAAAGCCGTATATATGTCAGCAACAGTCATTATCCTCGACCCGAGGGGGATTCTCTCCTTCGTAAGCCCAAAAGGATATCCCCTTCCGTTCAACTTCTCATGGTGCAGGGAAGCCCAGCTAAGCACTTCTTCATCAACTCTCATCTCCTTCAGGATCTGATAAGTGTAAAAGACGTGAGACTTCATGATGAAGAACTCCTCTCGCGTCAGCTTTCCAGGCTTATTCAAAATCTCATCGGGAACTTTCACCTTTCCTATATCGTGTAGGAGCCCGGCTATCTCCATCTTCTCCACTCCCTCTTCAGAATAACCCATCTCCCTCGCTATCTCCTTCGCCACCACAGCAACAGTTGAAGAGTGAGAAGCGGTGAAAGGACTCTTAAAGTCTATGAGGTATGCAAATATCTGAGAAAGATCCCTCGAGTACTCTATCGGAATTTTCTGGGAGAAGTTCTCCATAAGGAAGGATATTTCTCGCTGAAGGTACTCCTGATCCGAGTAGGTAAACCAGAATGAGTCCTTGGGATATACTTTCTTAAGGAAAATTTCGGCAACTTTAGGGTTTAACGCTTTCTCAGCCGCCGCCTCTATAAATTCGGGTAAGCTTTCCCTCTTCTTTAAAAGCTCAGAGGGAGAGCACAGTGCGTCTTTAAGGTAAACATCAATCCTATCTGCAAAGTAAACAATCTGAGACTCCAGCAGTACTTTTTCCTTTAAAGCCTGAAAGTACGGGCTGTGGTGGTACCTAACGACCTTTGCAATCTTTGAAAGGTAGGGGTAGCCTCTAAGTATCTCGTAGCCTATCTCGGCGTGGATCTGAACCAGCTTCCTCGTCTCGCTCCTGAGGGAAGGGAAGTGTTCCTCTACAAACATGTAACCCTGTTTGTCGTAGAAAAGCCCTATATCGTGCAGGAGTCCGGAAAGCAAAAGGTCATAGAGGAAACGGTTGTCAAATGTTATCGCCTCCCCGATAAGGTAAGACAGGTACGCAACTCTCAGGTTATGTCCCGCAAGGCTGTCGTTAACAGCCTTTGAGGCAAAGGAAAAGGAAGTTATGAAGTCAGAGAGGTTAAAGTAGGAGTTCATACTATCCCCTTTATCTCAAAACCTCCAGCGGATTGATGTGGTAGGTGCGCCCCTTGTAAACCTTACTGATATCAAAGTAAATCCCGCTCCTCCCCCAATCTCCCGAAGTTCCGGCGGTCCCGATAACCTCTCCGCGCTTTACAATCTGATTGGGTCTAACGAAAATCTTATCCAAGTTGCTGTAAACAGTTCTATAACCCTCCGGATGCTGGATTATCACGAGGTTTCCGAAGGCTTTAAGCATCTTATCGTTCCTTCCGGCAAACTTAACTATCCCCGTCTCTGCCGCCCTTACCGGCTCGCCCATTTTACTCAGAATGAATATACCCGGATACCCCTTTTCCCTCACAGTCGGATCCACCCTTCCGTCCAAAGGAAAGTGAAACTGTACCGGCCTGTTAAGCTTCAGGACGTCTTTGTACCCGATGAGTATCTTCAACTTCTGACCGGGCCTTATCACGTAGGGCTTTTTAAGGTGATTGTCCCTTATTATTCTCCTTGCAGAAACCTTGAAACGCTTTGCTATCTTTAAGATAGAATCGCCTTTTCTAACCCTGTAATACTTATAAACCGGAACTTTGGTAAGACCGTTAGGTACAAAGACTTTTTTACTCTTCGGATTATATTTTGAGGACTTTAAGGAATTTCTGTCTTTTAACGGCACTTTCAACCTTTGACCGACGTAAATTACAGAACCCTTCAGGTGATTGATTCTTTTAAGCTCCTTAACAGAAACCCCGAACTTTTTGGCTATTTTTTTAAGTGAATCCCCTTTTTTTACTTTGTAAATGATGTATTTACGGTTTGACCTTTCGGACTTTACCGGAATCCTAAGCTTTTGACCGACGTAAATTCTTGAACCTTTAAGTCCGCTAGCTCTCTTTATCTCCGCCACGGAAACGCCAAATTTTTTAGATATTTTCAGCAGGGAATCCCCTCTTTTTACCCTATAAATAACATCAGCGTAAGAGGAAATTGACAGAAGAAGGCAGAGGCTAATAAAGGATAACAAAATCTTCATATTTACTCTCCGGCTCTGAAAAACTGTACTCTATGCCGTCAACCCTTGCAAAGTAAGGCCCTTCCTTCAGGTAGTCGAGAAGCCTGATAAGGTCTTCCTCCCTTCCCACGGCGTAAACCTCCACCCTGCCGTCGGGGAGGTTTCTCACAAACCCGGTAAGCCCGAGATCCCTGGCCTTCCTCTTCGTAAATGCCCTGTACCCGACGCCCTGAACTCTCCCGGAGACGAAAGCGTGTAAAGCCTTTACGGCCATAGCTTCTCCCTCTCCAGAACCTCTAAGGTTACCTCGTATCCCTGGCGGTAGAAATCCTCTACGGAAGAAAAGTCAAAGGGATTTCCGGTCAGACGGTGGTTAACAATGATATCACAATACCTATAGCGCCCCTCCTGATTTTCAAGGACTCCGGCAAGGGAAACCCTAAAAGAGACGTCAAAAAGGGAATCCGGAGAGAACTTCCGGGACAGCACATTAACGTTTGAGCATATGTTAACGCTAACTCCGTAGGCCTTCGGAAGCTCTGCCGGAAGGCAGTTTCTGACCCCTCCGTCAAAGTAGTAGTTCCTACCGACCTTCCGGGGAGAAAAAAGCGGCGGAATGGAACAGGAGGCCGTAACGATGTCAACAGCCCTTCCCCGGGAAGGAAACTCCACTTTCAGCGTTTCGAGGTTAACGACGGAAGCTCTGAAAGGTATCTTTAACTCGGAGATATCCACTTCCCCCACAAGATCCAAAAGGGCAGAGTGAAGGCCATCAAGGGAAAAGAAAGCCCCCCTCAAACTGGGTTTTACCAGCTTTTTCCAGGAATACTCTCGGGACAAATTCAGGATTTCTTCCGGCCCGTAGCCGGCCGCGTAGAGAAGCCCGACAACGGCTCCGGCGCTTGAACCGGCAATAAACGAGGGCGACAGTCCTTTATACTCTAAAGCAGACAGGAAACCGCAGTGGGCGACTCCCTTTAAGAAGCCGCCCGAAAGGGTAACGCCTATTTTCATCTAAAACTCGATCTCATCTCCGGGATTGAGAAGCTGAACGTTAACTCCCCTCGCCTCGGCAAGGGCTTTAAACTCCTCGGGCTCAGCCTCTATTACGGGCCACGTCTTAAAGTGCATCGGAATGGCCACCTGAGGTCTAATCATCTCTGCGGCAATCGCGGCATCCCTCACGTCCATCGTAAAGTTACCGCCGATCGGGAGGAGGGCAATGAAAATATCCTCGTACCTTCCCAGAAGCTCCATGTCGGCAATAAGTCCCGTATCCCCTGCGTGATAAATACTCTTTCCTTCCACTTCAACGATAATCCCGCAGGGCGAACCGAGGGTTACTACCCTGTCCTCCTCTATAACGGAGCTTCCGTGGGCCGCGGGAACGAGCTTAACCCTCCCGAAGGGAAACTTATAGCTTCCGCCTATATGCATTGCGTGAACGCTGTTAACACCTTTCAAGTTACAGTACTGGCAGACCTCAAATATAGAAACAACCGTAGCACCGGTTCTCTTGGCAATCTCTACGGCATCTCCTAAGTGATCCCCGTGACCGTGCGTAACGAAGATGTAGTTAAGGTCATCGAAGTTCTCCGGCTTTGCAACGTTCCAGGGATTGCCGGTAAGAAACGGGTCAATAAGCGCCTTTATCCCCTCACCTTCCAAGTAAAAGGCGGAATGTCCGAGGTACCAAAGCTTCGCCATCTCACCCTCCTCAAAGCGCTTTCAGGATCTCCCTCATTTTTGCTCCCACTTTAAACCTTGTCCTGCCGTAAAGGGGAGATCGCTTGGAAAGAACAACCAGGTAAGTATCGTTTACCAGCGGATAGATCAGAAGAACGAAGTTCTTGGAAAAGAGGACAAGTTCTTTAAGCTCATCCCCTTCTACGGATTCTTCCTTAAAGAACTCACTTATCCTTACGACAGGTCCCACAAGGTGAACGGCAAGCTCTTCGGCATCGATGGGTAATATTTCTTTGTCGTACCTGTATACAATTATTCCTTCTTCATCAACAATCAGAAGGGAATCAACCTCCGGAACTTCATCAGCAATTTTCTTTAAAAGCTCCTCCATCTCTCCCCCTAAACGAGTCCTTTTTCAACCAGAAGTTCTGCAATTTGAACGGCGTTAAGCGCCGCCCCCTTCCTCAAATTATCTCCCACAATCCACAGGTTAAGTCCGTTTTCTATTGTATCATCTCTCCTGATTCTCCCCACAAGGACTTCGTCCTTTCCGGCAACATCAATAGGAGTCGGGTAGACAAGGTTCTCAAAATCGTCAACAACCTCAACGCCCGGAGCTTCCTCCAAAGCCTTTCTTGCCTCCTCAACCGATATAGGCCTTTCAAACTCCAGGTTAACAGCCTCTGAGTGGCCGATAAAGACCGGAACCCTTACGCACGTAGGCGAGACCTTTATCGAATCATCGTGCATTATCTTCTTCGTCTCGTTGACCATTTTAAGTTCTTCCCTCGTGTAACCGCCATCGAAGAACTTATCTATGTGGGGGACGCAGTTAAAGGCAATCTGCTTGGGAATCTTCTTCGGAGGCGGAACCGGCCTTCCCTCAAGCACCGCCCTCGTCTGCTCTTTAAGCTCTTCTATTGCTGCAGCTCCCGCTCCGGAAACAGCCTGATAAGTAGCTACCACAACCCTCCTGATCCTGGCTACATCGTGAAGTGGTTTAAGAACAACGACCATCTGAATGGTTGAACAGTTGGGATTGGCTATTATCCCCTTGTGCCACTCAACGTCCTCCGGATTAACTTCCGGGACAACCAGCGGAACGTCCGGTTCCATCCTGAAGGCGGAGCTGTTGTCTATTACTACGGCTCCCCTTTTTACCGCTTCGGGGGCAAACTGCTTGCTTCTTTCTCCGCCGGCCGAAAAGAGAGCGATATCTATCCCCTCAAAACTTTCGGGCTTCAACTCCTCAACCGTAACCTCTTCTCCCCTAAACTTCATCTTCTTCCCGGCAGAACGGCTCGAGGCCAGGAGCTTTATCTCGGACACAGGAAAATTTCTCTGTTCCAGAGTCTTTACCATTTCCCGTCCTACAGCTCCCGTTGCACCGACGACAGCTACCCTGTATCCCTTCATCTTTCCCCCTAAATCGACTTAAGTTCTTCGGCTATCAGGTCTCCCATCTCCTCGGTTGAAACAAGTTTACATCCTTCGGAATAGATATCCTTAGTCCTATAACCCTTTGCAAGGACGCTCCTCACGGCCTTATCTATGGCCTCCTCAACTTCCGGCATATCAAAGGAGTAAGTAAACATCATACCGGCAGAGTTAATCGTCGCAATCGGGTTTGCAACGTTCTGTCCCGCAATATCAGGAGCAGAACCGTGTATAGGTTCGTAAAGGCCGATCTCTCCACCTATCGACGCCGACGGCAGCATTCCGAGAGAACCGGTAAGCATTGCACAGGCATCAGAAAGTATATCTCCGAACATGTTTGTTGTAACTATGACATCAAACTGTTTAGGCCACCTGATTATCTGCATTGCCGCGTTATCAACGTACATGTGGTTAAGCTCAACGTCTTCATACTCTTTGTGAACCCTCTCTACAACCTCCCTCCACAGCACCGTTGCTTCTAAAACATTTGCCTTGTCAACGCTGGTCACCTTTTTACTTCTCTTCCTCGCAACTTCAAAGGCAACCCTTGCAATTCTCTCAACTTCATGTTCGTAGTACCTGAGGGTGTTTATTCCGACCCTCTCGTCACCGTCAACGAAGATTCCCTTCGGAATGCCGAAGTAGATACCGCTCGTAAGCTCCCTTATTACCATTATGTCAACGCCCTTAATTACTTCGGGCTTCAAAGTTGAGGCATCTATCAGCTCGTCGTAGAGCTTCGCAGGCCTTAAGTTTGCAAAAGCGTTTAACAGCTTCCTCATTCCGAGTAAAGCCCTTTCAGGCCTTATCTCAAACGGAAGGTTATCCCACTTCGGACCCCCAACCGCTCCGAGAAGAACAGCGTCTGAGGAAAGGATTACTTCCTTAGTCTCCTCCGGGAAGGGAACTCCCGTCTCATCGATTGCAGCACCACCTATCAAGGCATACTTGTAGTTAAGCTTAAAGCCGAACTTCTCGGCTGCAGCGTCCATTACCTTAACCGCCTGCTTTACTATCTCGGGACCTATCCCGTCCCCCGGCAAAACTGCAACGGTAAATTCCCTCATCTCACCTCCTACTTAAGTCCCAACTTTTGCTTTGCATACTCCATAAGACCGCCTGCCTCCATAATCCTCCTGATATCGGCAGGTATCGGATTGGCCTTATACTCCTTTCCCTTCGTTACGTTCCTGATAACTCCGGTTTCGGGGTTAATCTCAACAACGTCACCTTCCTCTATACCTTCTACTGCTTCCGGAGACTCAAAAATCGGAAGACCGATGTTTATGGCATTTCTGTAGAAAATTCTCGCAAAGGATTTCGCAATTACGGCACTCACCCCTGCCGCTTTAATTGCTATGGGAGCATGCTCCCTGGAAGAACCACAGCCGAAGTTCTTTCCGGCAACGATTACATCCCCTTCTCTAACTTTTTTCGGAAACTCGGGATCGGCATCCTCCATAACGTGCTTTGCCAGCTCCTTAGGATCCGAAGTATTCAGGTACCTTGCCGGAATGATTTCATCGGTATTGATGTCATCTCCGAACTTAAAAGCCCTTCCCCTCAAAACTTCTGACATTCTTGTCCTCCTAAAACCTTTATTTTAGGGGCGAAATTTATGCTTTGTGTATTGTAATTGGAAAGGAAGGAGTTGTGAAGGCGGGAAAGCTTGGAGGGTTAAAGTGGAGCGGGCGACGGGATTCGAACCCGCGACCCTCAGCTTGGAAGGCTGATGCTCTAGCCAGCTGAGCTACGCCCGCTCTTTGGTTGCGGGGGCGGGATTTGAACCCGCGACCTCCGGGTTATGAGCCCGGCGAGCTACCGGACTGCTCTACCCCGCGTCAGTGGTGGAGGGGGCAGGATTCGAACCTGCGTAGGCGTAAGCCGGCGGATTTACAGTCCGCTGCCTTTGACCACTCGGCCACCCCTCCACTTCTGGTGCCGGCTGAGGGAGTCGAACCCCCGACCTGGTGATTACAAGTCACCCGCTCTAGCCAGCTGAGCTAAGCCGGCTCCATCGTGGACGGTGAATAATATAGGTTCGCCTGTTTTACTGTCAAGTGGTGTTTATATAATTTCGCGCCAAAAAGGTCGAGAGGTGGGTATGGAAATTCTCATAACGGGGCCTTTAAAGGGAAACGTTGAAAGGCTGAAAGGACTGGTAGAGGTTTCAAACCCCGAAATCGTGATAGTAATAGGACCTCTGGAGCTTGAAGAACCCCTCAAGCTGGGCAGAACGTGGCTTTATACGAGGGGAGCCGGAGACGACCTAAAACTGCTTTCAAGAAGCGACGGCATCGATGTAATGTCAAGGCTTTTTAAAACAAAGGAGGGAATCTCCTTTGCCGGAATAAGCGGAATCTACCATCCCTCAACCGCCAGGTTTACAAGGCAGGAGTGGATAAAGGCGAAGGGAAAGCTAGACAGGAGGAAACAAAACTACATTTTCCGGGAAGACATAGAAAACCTGATAGCCCTTTTCCTGAGATCAGGGCTGAGCCGGATTGACTTCCTCGTTATATCCGACATCCCGACAAGGCCGGTCTTTGAAAAAGTGCTTCAGATAACAAGGCCGAAAACCGTCTTTTATCCCGCTGCTACCTACACAAAAGAAAAGGTCGGGGATACAACGTTTGTCGGACTCGAAGAGATATCCTCTCAAAAAGGAAAATACATACTGAGGGTTTGATAGAATTGATTCTCATTAAAGAAACCGAAGACAAGGAGAGACAATGAGAAAACATAAAGAATCGTGCGGTGTCGGATTTATTGCAAACATAAACGGAAAAAGAAGCCACTCAATAATAGAGAATGCCCTAAAGGCCGTCTCAAACCTGACTCACAGGGGCGCCGCCCTGGCCGACGGCAGAACAGGAGACGGCTCCGGAATCCTGTTCCAGATACCCCACAATTTCTTCATCTCCGAAGCCAGGAAAATATCACCGGATTTTAAAGCAAAAGAGGTAGCAGTCGGCTTTTTCTTCCTTAAAGGAGAAGTAGAAAAAGCCTTAACGCTTATTGAAAGGGAAGTAAAAGAAGTTTACGGCTCTGCCGTATTCAGGGAAGTTCCCGTCGACAGAAATCAGTGCGGAGAAATAGCAAGGAAATCAATGCCGGCGTTTTTCCAGGTAATAGCTCCCGCAAAGGGTAATCGGATAGAGACTTACCTTTTAAGAAGAAGGCTTGAGAAAGAACTTAAGGCCGTAAACAAAGAGAACTATGTCGTCTCATTCTCCGAAGAACTCGTGGCCTACAAAGGTATGCTCCTTGCTCCGGACTTAAAGAAATTCTACCTCGACCTTCAAAATGAAGAACTTTCCTCATCAATTGCCCTATTTCACCAGCGCTATTCAACAAACACAAATCCGGAATGGAGACTTGCCCAACCTTTAAGGTTAATAGCCCACAACGGAGAAATTAACACCATAACGGCAAACAGGAACTTTATAAGATCAATAGAACCGATACTCTCTCACGAGAAGTTCGGGGAAAGGATTAGGGAAGTTCTGCCCTTAGTAGAGTTTGACGAAAGCGACTCAGCCTCCCTTGACAAGGTTTTCGAGCTTATGGTCGTTGCCGGAATAGACCCTGCCCTGGCGATAAACATCCTCATACCTCCGGCATACGAGCTTCTCGACGAACTTACAGACGAAGTAAGGGCGTTCTTTACCTACGCCTCCCTCCTGATGAAGCCTTGGGACGGCCCGGCCGCAGTCGCCTTTACGGACGGAGTCGTTGTGGGAGGGAAACTCGACAGGAACGGCCTGAGGCCGGCAAGGTTTACCGTAACCGAAGACGGAGAGGTAATCTTCGGAAGCGAAGTGGGAATGATCGAAATCGATGAGAAGAAGGTCACCGAATTCGGAAGGCTAATGCCGGGAGAGACAATAGTTATCAACACAGCCGAAGGAAGAATCGAGAAGAACCGGGAAATCCTTGAGAGAATAGCATCAACTTTAAACGTTGAAAGAGAAGTAAGGAGAAAGATTTTCAGACTTAAGGGGCTTAACGGAGAACCCGGCATAAGCGGCGATTTAAACAGGGAACTTGTGAAGTTCTGCTACTCGACGGAAGACCTCGAAGAAGTCGTTGAATACATGGCAGAAATGGGGAAAGAACCGGTGTTCTCAATGGGGGATGATACTCCCATTCCGAATTTATTAGACAGACCTTACCTCCTTTTCAGGCACTTCAAACAAAAATTTGCCCAGGTAACAAACCCGCCCATCGACCCCATAAGGGAAAAGGCCGTAATGAGCCTGAAGCTGAAGCTCGGGGCAAAGGTTAACTTCCTTTCCCTTTCGGGACACTTGAGGAGAAGGATAGAGATAGATTCTCCCCTGCTGACCCCATCAGAAATTGAGGAGATAAGAAAGACATCCTTCGTTAACGTCAAGACATTCAAGATGGAATTCAAGGAATCCCTCAAGTCTGGGCTGAAGGAACTTTTTGAGTCGGTAAAAAAGGCTATACTGGAGGGAAACGTCGAAATAGTGATACTCTCAGACAAAAACGTAAAGTTTCCCATTCCGTCCCTCCTTGCAGTCTCGGGACTTTGTGCCTTCCTTGAGAGAGAAAAACTCCTGCACAGAGTCTCACTAATCGTAGAAACAGGAGAGGCAAGGGATACGCATCAGGTCGCAGCCCTCATCGCCTTCGGCGCATCGGGAGTTCATCCTTACCTCGTTTTTGAGTACCTGAAAAACAGGGAAATAGACCTCAACATGGACTACCGCGAGCTTGAACGGAACTACAAGGAGGCAATAAACGCCGGCCTGCTGAAGATAATGTCAAAAATGGGAATCTCTGTAATCTCGTCTTACCACAGATCCTGCCTTTTTGACGTTATCGGCATCTCGGAAGAGGTCACCAAGAAGTACTTCCCCCACGTTGAAAGCCCCGTAGGGGGGATCGGACTGGAGGAAATTGAAAGGGTCGTCAGGGAAAGGGTCAGGCTGTCCGAAGAGAACCCCGAACCTCAACACTCGGGAGAGCTTAAGTTCAGGCCGGGCGGAATCCACCACTCGTGGAGTCCCGACGTTGTCAGGGGAATTTTCAAGGCCGCCAGGAGCGGGAGTTACGAGGATTTCAAAAAGGTGGTAGAGGCAGTAGAGAAAAGACCCACCTACATAAGAGACCTCCTGAAAATAGAGTCCGACAGGGATCCCATTCCCCTCTCCGAAGTCGAGCCGGTAGAGTCGATCGTTAAGAGGCTGATGGTACCCGGCATGTCAATCGGTGCCCTATCAAAGGTAGCCCACGAGGTAATAGCAGAAGCCATGAACATCCTCGGAAGCAAAAGCTGTTCAGGGGAAGGGGGAGAGGATCCGGAGAGGTACGGAACAATCAGGAACAGCAAGATAAAACAGGTGGCATCCGGGCGATTCGGCGTCACTCCGGCTTACTTGGCGTCAGCCGAGGAAATTGAGATTAAAATAGCCCAGGGAGCAAAACCCGGAGAGGGAGGACACCTGCCGGGGCACAAGGTTACTCCCTACATAGCCTCCCTAAGGTTCTCCGTTCCCGGCGTCGCACTTATCTCGCCTCCTCCCCACCACGACATCTACTCCATAGAGGACCTAGCCCAGCTAATATACGACCTGAAGCTCTCAAACCCCAAGGCCAGGATTGCCGTAAAACTCGTTGCCGAAACCGGTGTGGGAACGGTTGCCTGCGGGGTGGCCAAGGCAAAGGCAGATATCATCCAGGTCAGCGGAGCAAGCGGGGGTACCGGAGCTTCCCCGCTATCCTCAATAAAAGGAGCCGGCCTTCCCTGGGAAATAGGTTTGAGCGAGACTCAAAGGGAGCTTATCGAGAACGGGCTCAGGGAAAACGTCACTCTGAGGGTTGACGGCGGGTTTAAAGTCGGAAGGGACGTTGTTATAGCAGCCCTCATGGGGGCAGAGGAGTTCGGTTTCGGAACTGCTGCCATGATAGCCGAAGGCTGCATCATGGACAGGGACTGCCACACCAACAGGTGTCCCGTCGGGATAGCAACGCAGGACGAAAGGAGAATCGAGAAGTTCAGGGGAGCAGTCGAAACCGTTGTCAACTATTTCAAGCTCGTTGCCGAAGACGTAAGAAGAATCCTTGCCCAAATGGGTTACAGGAGCTTGGATGAGATAATCGGCCGCTACGACCTTCTGAGGGAGAACGAAGACCTCAAAAATCGATTCCCGCTGGCAAAGGGACTTAACCTGAAAAAGCTACTAAACGCTCCCGTCCACAAGCTAAAGAGAAAAGAGCCTCCCTACAACCCCATCTCATCCCCGCTAAATGAAAGGATAGTAAAGGACGTCCTTCCCTACATCAAAGAAGGGGAAAAGGTATTCAGGGAATATGAAATCAGAAACACCGACAGGAGTATTGGGGCTTCCCTTGCCTACCATATAGCCGAGCTGTTCGGAAACGAAGGACTTCCTACAAACCTTGTCCACCTGAGGTTCAGAGGAGTTGCTGGACAGAGCTTCGGAGCCTTCCTTCCCTCCGGAGTTACAGCGGAAGTCATAGGAGAAGCCAACGACTACGTCGGAAAGGGACTCGGGGGCGGAACGATAGTTCTCCGCTTCCCCGATGAATTTAAGGGGAATCCAACCGAAAACGTCATAGCCGGAAACACCCTCCTCTACGGAGCAACGGGGGGAGCCTTGTTCGCCTCCGGAGTTGTCGGAGAAAGGTTTGCAGTCAGAAACAGCGGCGCCGTAGCCGTAGTAGAGGGAGCCGGCCAGCACGCCTGCGAGTACATGGTAAGGGGAATCGTCGTCGTCATAGGGAAAGTGGGAAAGAACTTCGGAGCAGGTATGACGGGAGGAACGGCCTTTGTCCTGGACAGGGATATCGAGGAAAAGATTAACAGGGACTACGTTGAAGTCAGGAAGCTCAACGATCAGGATTACGACGTCCTAAAATCTTTACTGTCAAAGCACTACAAGTTCACGAGAAGCCAGACCGCCGCAATGGTACTTGAAAATCGATTTCTCCTCGAGTCCTTCCGGAAGGTGGTACCGTTGGGCGTAAGGGAAATTGAGCTAAAGGTTTCCGGTTACGACAAGCTGCCCGATTAGAAGTTCTGTTGTTTAACACCGCAGCTGAAAATATAATTTTTCCTTAACATTCAAGCGGAGGAAGTTTAATGGCGCTCGTTGTCCAGAAGTTCGGTGGTACTTCTATGGGCTCAATTGACAGGATAAGGGAACACGTTGCAAAGAAAGTTCTTATGGAAAAGGAAAAAGGCAACGATGTCGTCGTTGTTGTCTCGGCAATGGCCGGAGAAACCGATAGGCTGATTAACCTGGTGAAAGAGATAACCGAAGAGCCCAACGAAAGGGACATGGACTTCGTCGTCTCAACCGGAGAGCAGGTCTCGGCCGGACTTTTATCGATAGTCCTTAATCACATGGGATTCCCTGCCGTTGCCCTTACGGGCTGGCAGGCGGGCATAAAGACCGACTCCGCTTTTACAAAGGCGAGGATACTGAACATAGAAACGGAAAGGATAAGAAAACATTTAAAAGAAGGGAAAATCGTTGTAGTTACAGGATTTCAGGGAATAACCGAAGAAGACGAAATAACCACGTTGGGAAGGGGTGGATCCGATACATCGGCCGTAGCGCTTGCCGCAGCCCTAAAGGCAGACAGGTGCGATATCTACACCGACGTTGACGGGGTTTACACGGCAGACCCGAGAATAGTTCCCGAAGCGAGGAGAATTCCCGTCCTATCCTACGAGGAGATGCTGGAGCTTGCCTCCTTAGGGGCAAAAGTTCTCCAAATCCGCTCGGTAGAATTTGCAATGAAGTACGGAGTACCGCTCAGGGTGAGGAGCACCTTCTCCGAAGACGAGGGAACCCTTATAAAGGAGGAAGATGAGACGATGGAAAGGGTTATTGTAAGGGGAATTGCCCACAACAAGAACGAAGCAAGGATAACAGTCGAGAGGGTTCCCGATAAGCCGGGAATCGCAGCGAAGCTCTTCGATGCCCTTGCAGAGGCAAACATCCCCGTTGACATGATAGTCCAAAACGTATCCGTCGACGGATATACCGACATTTCCTTCACGGTCGAAAAGAATGACGCTTCAAAAGCAGAAAGGATAACAAGACAGGTAGCAGAGGAGATAGGTGCAAGGGGAGTTATAAGGGACGACAAAATAGCAAAAGTCTCCATTGTAGGACTCGGAATGAGGAGTCACGCCGGCGTTGCCGGAAAAGTTTTCGAAACACTGGCAAAGTACGGCATCAACATAATAATGATCTCCACTTCCGAAATTAAGATATCCTGCATAATCGACGAAAAGTTCACCGAGCTTGCAGTAAGGGTTCTCCACGAAGCCTTCGGACTCGATAAGGGAGAGCAGTAGATGGTTTACATATACGACACAACGCTTCGGGACGGAGCGCAGACGAGGGGAGTCTCCTTTTCCCTGGAGGATAAGCTAAGAATAACCCAGGCCCTTGACGACCTCGGAGTTCACTACATAGAGGGGGGCTGGCCCGGCTCAAACCCCAAAGACCTTGCTTACTTTGAACTTGTCAGGGGTCTTGACCTTAAAAATTCAAAAATCGTTGCCTTCAGCTCGACAAGGAGAAAGGGCACGAAAGTAGAAGAAGATCCCAACATTCAGCAACTCATAAGAACAGAAGTCCCCGCCGTTACCGTTTTCGGAAAGTCCTGGGATCTCCATGTAACCCAGGGACTCGGGATAAGCCTTGAAGAGAACTTAGAACTTATATACGACACGATTTACTACCTGAAAAAATACTTTGACGAAGTCTTCTTTGATGCCGAGCACTTCTTCGACGGCTACAAGAACAATCCCGAGTATGCCCTAAAAACGCTGCAGGTTGCAGAAGAGGCGGGAACTGACTGCCTGGTTCTGTGCGACACGAACGGCGGAACCCTCTGGTACGAGACTGAGGAAATAATAGACGCCGTAAAGGAGAAGGTGAAAGCTCCCCTCGGAATTCACGCCCACAACGACTCCGACATGGCGGTCGTTAACTCACTAATAGCAGTCAGAAAAGGAGCAGTTCAGGTACAGGGGACGATAAACGGGCTCGGCGAGAGAACGGGCAACGCCAACCTCTGCTCGATAATTCCCAACCTCGTTCTGAAGATGGGCATCGAGGCCATTCCGAAGGAAAACTTGAAGAAGCTCTACTCCGTCTCGAGGCTCGTCTCCGAACTTTCAAATAGATCGCATCCGATCAACCTTCCCTACGTCGGGGAAAATGCCTTTGCCCACAAGGCGGGAGTGCACGTCTCTGCGGTTGAGAAAAACCCGAAGCTTTACGAACACGTTGAGCCGGAACTGGTCGGCAACAGAAGGAAAATAATGGTCTCGGAGCTTTCCGGCCGGAGTAACATAGTCTCAAAGGCAAAAGAACTGGGCATAGAGCTTGAAAAAGGTTCGCCGGAAGTTAAGAGAGTCCTCGAGAAGATAAAGGATCTTGAAGCTCAGGGTTACCACTTTGAGGGAGCCGAGGCATCTTTCGAGCTGTTGCTAAAAGAAACCCTCGGCCTGACAAAGAAGTATTTTGAACTCAAAGGGTTCAGAGTAATAACAGAAAAACGCTCGGAAAACGAAGAGGCCTACGCAGAAGCAACGATAAAGGTCGAAATCCCGGAAGAAGTGGCAAAGGAGAAAGGGATACTGGACAGGTTTGAACACACGGCCGCCGAGGGAAGGGGGCCTGTAGAAGCTCTGGACAAGGCGCTGAGAAAAGCCCTCGAGAAGTTTTACCCGGCAATAAAGGAAGTAAAACTTACTGATTATAAAGTGAGGATACTGAACGAAGCAGCCGGAACCGAGGCTTCCCCGAGAGTGCTGATAGAATCCACCGACGGCAGGAAGAAGTGGGGAACTGTCGGAGTTTCCCCCAACATTATAGAAGCCTCATGGCTTGCACTGGCCGATGCCTTCAAGTATAAACTAATGAAAGACGATGAAGAGAGGAAGGAAGATGAATAACGATTCGAGAATTTTAGGGGGAGTGGGTGCTCTCTTTATCGCTCTGAACTTCCTCCCTTACGTGGGAGCACTTCTTTCCATTGCGGGAGTCATGTTTATCCTTGTTTCCGTTAAGAAACTGGCAGAGGAGTTCAAAGAACCGGAACTTACATCCCTGTTCATAAAGGGAATCCTCATATCCATCATAGGCAGCATATTGGGCGGGGCCGTATTATCGGCCGGGGCCGTTCCCCTCGCTGCGGGAGGAGGCAATGGAATCTCGTGTATAGCCCTGATAGGGCTGGGATCAATCATAATTTGGATTGCAAATATTTTCGGGATGAAATTCCTGAAAGAACTCTTTATAAGGATAGGCGAGCTTACGAATAACGACTTATTTATCTGGGCGGGGAAGCTCTTTTACTGGGGCGCTATGGCAACAATAATCCTAATCGGCATCATCGTAATATGGGCGGGATGGGTAGTCCTATCCATTGCCTACTTCACAACTCCAGTAAAGGTACAGATAGATAGTTGAGAAAAGTTCCATCCTTTCTAAAGGAAAATTTAAGGAGAAAGGCCCTCAGCAGGGTAAAGAGAGTCAAGATATGGCTTTACAACTTGCTGGAAAGCGATACCGGGCCTTACAGGCTTCTCTACGACATTTTTGCCCTCTTCATCGTCGTTACCTCTTCAATTCCCGTCATCATAGAGCTTTGGATTAAGTTTCCACTGCCTCCCGATTTACACAAATTCTTCAACGTCTATGAGGAAATTGCCCTCTACTATTTCGTAATTGAATACCTCCTGAGGCTCTGGGTCATTTCCGACTTCAGTGACGACTTTAAAGAGGCGTTGGGCGAAACGGGGTCAATCCTAAAAGCCACTCTAAGGGCTATAAAACCCAAACTTCAGTGGATGGTAAAACCCTACTCCGTTATTGACCTGCTGGCCATACTGCCCGTCCTAAGGCCATTTAGAACTCTAAGACTTTTAAGGCTCCTGCGAATCCTGAAAATCTTCAGGTACACGTATGCCCTTAGAAGCCTTGTTATGGCAGTTAAGGAAGAAGCTCCCATAATATCCTTCATTCTCATCACCCTCGTCCTATGGATTGTAACCATCTCCGTAGTGGTTTATATCTACGAGTACAACGCAGGTAACAGTGCCTTCCACTCGGTATTTGAAGCCCTCTACTGGGGGATAGTCACAATATCAACCGTCGGTTACGGCGACATTACTCCGGTCACAAGGGAAGGGAAGTTCCTCGCTTCCCTGCTCATAAGCGGAGGAATCGTCCTCGTATCTGCCCTTACCGCAACCTTTTCGGCAACGCTCATAAACAGAATGAACATACTTAAGGGGGAAGGGTTGAAGCTGAATAACTTAAAAGACCACCTTGTAATCTGCGGATGGAGCGAGAGCGGAGAAGAGCTTGTAGAGGAAATAATCTCTAAAGGTCTCGACAAGGAAAAGCCGATAGTCCTCGTAACGGAGTACGACAGGGAAGAACTCGGAGTAGAACTCAGCAAGTACATTCTTTACAAAAAGGGAGACTTTACGAAAGAAGAAGTTCTCCTTGACGTTTCTGTCCCAAAAGCTTCGGAAGTCATAATACTCGGAGAGAGGATCAAAGCCCTATCCGACAGGAACGTTGATGCAAGAACCGCCCTCACAGCAATGCTCGTTAAGACAATGAACCCCAGGGCTAAGATATACACAGAAGTTCTCCACGATGAGAATGCAGAAGTTTTTGAAAAAAGGCTCGGCGTCGATGCCGTATTCATATACGGAAAGGTAATAGGCAGACTCCTGTTTTCAAGTATCGTAACCCCCGGAGTTGAAAAATTAATAGAGACCCTTCTTTTGAAAGAGGGGCTCGTAAAGAAAGTTAAGGTAGGGGAACTGGGAAGCTTTGAGAAGTTCTCCGAACTGATAAGTTACCTCAGGGAGTATTCCTGCCTTCCCATCGCAGTTGAGAGGGAGGGAGAAGTTATAGTAAATCCTCCGGACACCTTTAAAGTCAGTAAGGAAGACTACGTCTTTGTAGTTATTTCAAAAAGTTAAGCCCCAAAGGGGCTTAACTACTGAGCGTAACTGTGAAGCCCGGGAATGATTAAGTTAACTCCGTAGTAAGTGAAGATAACGCTGAGAAAGCCGATAATAGTGAAGTAAGCTAAAGGCTTGCCGGAAAGTCCCTTAATGTACCTGGCATGAAGGTAAGCCGCGTAAACGAGCCAGGTGATAAGCGACCAGGTCTCCTTGGGGTCCCACGACCAGTAGCCGCCCCAGGCGTACTTCGCCCATACGGCTCCGAGAATAATTCCTATCGTCAGGAAAACAAAGCCGACCGCAACGGACTGATACATTATTTGCTCCATGGCCTCTACTGAAGGGAGAATGTTGATAATTCCGGTTCTCTTAAGTAAGTAAAGAAATCCGCAAAAGAGAAGCGCTACCCCGGCAGAAACGGCAAGGAAGAACAAGACGTTTTCCCTGTAGGCCGAATAGATGATAAAGAAAAAGATAAACCACGTCGTAACAAACACCACAGCCCAATCCTTAGCCGTCGTGTCGTCCCTTCTTGCAAAGTAGGCATAAGCCACTCCCGCACTAACCGCCGCAGCAGCATAACCGATGAAAGTCGTAACCACGTGAAAGAGGAGCCAGTTACTTTGAAGGGCGGGAACGAGTGGCTGAGCTTCCGGGTTAAACCCCAAAATCTGGGTTGAAAGCTCACCTATGAGGGCAAGGGGAAGGATAAACATTCCGAAAGCCTTATTCTTATACTTCCTCTCAAACAGGAGGTAAATCAGTACGGCAGTCCAACCAAAAAGCATGAGGGATTCGTACATGTTAGTAAATGGAGCGTACTTGTAAAAAGCCATCCAATCCGAAACCATATTGATTTTTGCTTTCTCCATTCCCCTAACGATAAAAGCGGCTCCCTGGATGAAAATTCCCAGCCAAGCCGCAGCCGTAGCCAGTTTGGACGACCAGGAGCTTTTGGAGAAGGTGTAGATAGTATAGAAGAGAAAGGCAAAGAAGAAAGCCACCATCCCCGCGTTAAAGAGTGATACCGAATTAACCATAACTAATCCTCCTTAGGGGTATTGTTGCAGTATGAAGACTTAACGACCCCTAAGACCTCTTCCAGCTCTCTCGCCAGTCCTTCTGTTCCCTTGTTCGTAAGACCGCCGATAACAAGTCTCGTTTTCCCTTCTCCCCTCTTCTCAAGCCTTGCCCAAACCCTCCTGTGGGGAATGAAGAAAGCAACGATAAGCCCCAGTATCAAAACCGTACTTCCGACCCAGACTATCCACGTCCCGGGGTCTTTCGAAACTTGAAGCCCGGTGTAGAAAGTGGGTTTGACATCGACAACTGCAAAGTAGATGTCCGTTCCGGGCACCTGATAGGAGATAAAAGGCTTAATCCCGTAAGTTTTTATCTGATCCCCCTCAATCAGGTCTATACCTATCGTCATCGTTCTGCCGTCAATACTTATAACTCTCAGGTAAACGCCCTCCCCGACCTTTATAGGCTGTCCGAAGGCAACGGGAATAACTTCCTCTCCCCTCGGACTTTTCAGCTTTATAAACGCCTCTCCCTGTCCGTAACTGGCCTGGTAGAAGTATATGCCCTTATACTTCAAGGGATCGTTAACCCTTATCTCCTTTCTCAGAACTTCTCTACCGTTCTCTATGACGGAAAGGTCGGAAATGTAAGCCTTGGGCATCCCCGAAGGGTAAAAATCAATCGTAAACTTGTTGCACTTTACGTAGAAAGGCAGCTGAATGACCTTAGGACCGCTGAAGAAACTCACCAGGTTGCTCATGGTCCCTTCGGATAAGTTCATGTACCCCCTGAAACCGAAAATAGCCGTTACAAGTCCGCCTATCAGGACGATAAGAACACCGAGGTGAACGATGTAAACCCCGAAACGGGCAAACACGTTCTTATCACCGAAAACGTGAACTTCTTCCGTACCTTCCTTTGACACTTCAGTCTTATAACGCTTTTCCCTTAAGGCCTCAACAACTTTTCTCTTTACTTCCTCAAGCTGTGCAGAAAAAGTTATGGAGTGGTAAACCCTCAAGCTCTTTTCATAGCCGGAGGGGAGCGTTTTTCGAGGCTCCATGGCCACTTTCCATATCTTCGGGAGCCTCTTTATCGAACAGACTATCAGGTTAACCGCCAAGAGCGTCAGGAGGAGAATGTACCACCAGGAGTGGTAAACGTCGGTAAAGCCAAGGAACTTGAAAATCTTATAAGTTGTTTCACCGTACTCCCTCAGGTATTTCTCCGGATCCTGCTGCTGCTCGATTATCGTTCCGATGATTGAGGTAACCGCAAGGGTAAGGAGAAGGAAGATGGCAAGCTTAACGGAGCTGAAGAAGTCGTACAGTTTCCTAAACATTAGGACCTCGCTGTCTGTGTTATCGCACGTTCTTGTCCCTTAATTAAATCAGAGGGCTTTTGAGAAGTCAACGATCTCAAAAGTTAAACCGTCTCTAAGGAGGAGTGAGAAGGGATCAGCAGTTCCCCTTTCCCTAATCCCGGTAAAAATAGCTTTCTTGCCGTAATTCTTAATTCCGAGAACTTCAGCTCCACCGGAAGTTATCGTGTAGAACAGGTCTTTTACCGAAAATTTCCCTTCTAACGAATAGTAGAGGAGCTTCAACTCCTCCACAACAGAAAGATCAACGTTGCTGGAAAGTCCGTCCGTCCCGAGGGCAAGCTTCGGGTAGCCGATAATATTTTCCACCTTCGGAAAACCCGCTTTCAGGTGAAGGTTGCTCCTGGGACAAAGAACTATTGAAACTCCTGCCTCGAGGAGCTGTTCCAGCTCTCTCTCGTTGAGGTTGGTGCAGTGAACGGCTATCATGTTCTCCGAAACGGCCCCGGCTTTTTTAAGGTAATCTACAGCTCCTTCGGCACATACCCTTTCGTAGCGCTTCCTCCCGATAGCAGGATAGACTTCCTCCTCAAATCGGTTCTTTTCACACCGGGAAAACTTCACTTCCTCAAAGGTTTCGGCAAGGTGGACTTGAAACCGATATCCCCTTCTTCTCGCATCTTCTGCAATTTTCTTTACGGCTTCAAAGGAAACAGAGTAAATGGAGTGAACGGAAAGGGGAGGGTCAAGCTCTTCGGGATTAACCTCCTTCCCGATAAACTCCAGAAATACCTTAAACCTGCTGTTCTTCAACAGCTTCCTTGAAATCCCGAAAGAAGAAATATCCCCGGCGTAAACAACACCGAACCGTTCGAGTTCCCCGATCCCCCTCTTAACGGCCTCCTCAATCTCCTGCTCGGTAAACGTTCTCCTTTTCCCGATTATCCAGAAAAGCCAGTCAAAGAAATCCCTGAAGGAATCGGGATTGAAGAAAAGGTTGCTCAGCTCCAGATGGGTATGGGCGTTAACAAAGGGAGGATAGAGAACTCCGGGATACTCCTCTACTGCAAGGTTTTCTGGAGGAGCTTCTAAAATCTCACTAACTTCCCCTCCTTCAACGATTACAAACGGCCGGTAAAAAGCCCTGCCGTCGGGAGTTACGAGCCACTCAGCTCTTACCGCCTTCTTCATAGCTGTATCCCTTTACAAATTTTACGGCCTCCTCCCGGCTTCTTACCTTACCCGTTACCTGAAGCTCCAAAAGCTTCTCTTTAATCCTGCCGACGAGAGGACCGGCCTCAATTCCCTTTATCTCCATAATCTCCTTTCCGGAAAGTAAAGGTTTCAGGTTCTCCATCCTCTCCCGGTAAAAAGCAACGACCTGCTTAACGAAGGAAACAAAGTCCCTTACGCCTTTCCTCATCTCGTCCGAGGTTGCGGAAAAGTCGGCAATCGAAAGGAGAAGCGTATGGAAAGCGTAGTCACCACAGCTCCTTAAAAACCTGTAAACAGCCCTGTCCGTCAGCCTTCCCTTCAGGTAAAGGTCGTAAAGGAAGAAAGGCCTTAAGTGATTCCGTATAACAACCTCGGCAAGCCTTGCCGCCCTTTTCCCGAAGGAGAGCCTGAGAAAAGCTTCCCGGGCAATCTCTGCACCGACTTTATCGTGACCGTAAAAGGTAAGCTTCCCTTCAACCTCCTTTACCGTTAAGGGCTTACCTACATCGTGGTAGAGGGCTACAAACTTTAAGCACCGGCCTTCGGTAAATCCCCTAAACAACTCCCTACTAAGCACCCCGGAATAATCCCCCAAGACTTCCTCAGAGGAAGGCAAGACCTCCCTTTCCAAGTACTCAACACACTTCAACGTGTGCTCCTTCAGGTCAAACTGGTGAAGCCCAGAAGGAGGAATTTCCTCAATTCCCTTAAGCTCCTTAAAAACCTCAAAGAGAGCGCCCGACAAGTCCATATCCCTTAAGCAGAGGTAAAAGCTATTTTCCTTTGACATTTTCAGAAGCTCTTCCCTGATTCTCTCCACCGGGGAGGAAGGAAGAAGCTTAGAGGCTTCCCTTGCCAGATCAAGGAACGAAGGAGCGTAATGAAAGTCAAGGCTCACTTTTATCCTGATTCCCCTGAGAACTCTCACAGGATCAGCCTTCAACGCCTCATCAGTTACCGGCCTGACAATTCCCTTCTGGAGATCTTCAAAACCTCCCGAAGGATCTATGATTTCCACATCGTCGTTAAAGGGAAGGAAAAGCTCCCTTACATCAAAGGCCATGGCATTTATCGTAAAGTCCCTCTTTAATAGGTCTTCTTCTATGCTCTTCCCTTCCATTGCCGAGATGTCAAGCCTGAACCCGGGCAGGAAAAAGGAAAAAACGGGCTTCTCCCTTTCCATCTTTACCGGATTTGTGTTTAATTCTTTAGATATGCAGGAGGATACTTTTTCAGGATTAAAGGGGAGTGTGATGTCAAGGTCAACTTCTTCTTTTCTGATACCGAGGAGGCGGTCCCTTATAAATCCGCCGACCACGAAACCCTCGGGAAGGCAGTGCGAAATCCTTTCAAGCTTCGGGTGGTAAAAGGTAAGCTTATGCACCCTCTTCAAGGCAAACTCCGCGGAGTCTGAGATGGAAACAATTATAAAGGCTGAAAACCTTGTAAAGATCTACGAAACGGAAAGCGACAGGGTAGAGGCCTTAAGGGGAGTAAACATCGAGCTGAAAGAAGGGGAGTTTTCCCTCCTCATGGGAGCTTCCGGCTCGGGCAAGTCAACCCTGCTCCACATCCTCGGAACGTTAGACAAGCCCACCTCCGGGAAGGTTTTCTTTAGGGGGAAAGACCTCTTCGCACTCTCGGAAAGGGAACTTTCAAGGTTCAGAAACCAAAAGGTGGGATTTGTCTTTCAGTTTCACTACCTGATTAACGAGCTTACAGTCCTCGAAAACGTCATGGTGCCCCTCCTAATCGGCGGGAAGAAAAAGGAAGAAGCAGAAGAAAGGGCAAAAGAGCTGTTGAAATCTGTAGGGCTCGGGCATAGATTATCTCACAGACCGTTTGAGATTTCCGGAGGAGAGAAGCAGAGAGTCGCAGTAGCAAGAGCTTTGGTGAACAGCCCCGAAATCGTCTTGGCAGATGAACCCACTGGAAACCTCGACTCCAGAACCGCCCACGCCGTCATCTCATTGATGAAGGAACTGAACCGGGAGCTTGGCACGACCTTCCTCATAGCGACCCACAATGCGGAGCTGGAAAGTTACGCTGACGGCATATACTTTATTAAGGATGGTCTCATAGTCGATAAAACCCAATAGAAGGAGTCTGTATGTTTGAAAGGTTTACCACAAAAGCAAGGCAGATAATCATCAACGCCAAAGAGCAGGCGGTAGCCCTTCACTGCGAAAAGCTGGGCACCGAACATATCCTGCTTGCACTTCTCAAGAACGATGAAATTACAAACCAGATTCTCTCAAGGTACAACATCTCCAAGGCAAGAATTCAGGAGATTATCATATCCCAAGTCCAGCCCGTTCCTTACGAAGTTGACGTAAACACCATAACCTTCTCTACCGAAGCCAGAAGAGTCCTCGAACACGCCCTTGAGGAATCCAAAATCCTCGGCCACGCCAGCGTCGGGCCCGAACACCTTTTCATAGCCCTCGCCAAGGAAAGGCTGGGACTTGCCGGAAGAATACTGAGGAGCTACGGCCTCGACCACTACACCTTGAGAAGGGAGGTATCGAGCCTCCTCAAGGGCATAGCCAGGGAGAGGAAGTCGAGCAGGAAGTCCAGCACTCCGAACCTCGACAAGTTCGGAAGGGATTTAACGAAGCTGGCAGAAGAGGGTAAGCTCGACCCGGTAATCGGAAGGGATAAGGAGATAGAAAGGGTAACCCACATCCTCGCAAGGCGGAGGAAGAACAACCCCGTCCTGATAGGAGAACCGGGAGTCGGTAAAACCGCAATCGTCGAAGGACTGGCCATAAGGATAGCAAAAGGGGAAGTTCCCGAAAAGCTCAAGAACAAGAGGATAGTCTCCCTCGACATGGCCTCCCTCATTGCCGGGACTAAGTACAGGGGGCAGTTCGAGGAAAGGCTGAAAGCCATAGTTAAGGAACTCGAAAATAACGACGACGTTATCCTCTTTATCGACGAGATTCACACCCTCGTCGGCGCCGGAGCCGCAGAGGGGTCTATGGACGCTTCGAACATCCTCAAGCCTTCCCTTTCAAGGGGCGAGATTCAGGTAATAGGGGCAACCACGATTGACGAGTACAGGAAGTACATAGAGAAGGACGGCGCCCTGGAAAGGAGATTCCAGCCCGTAATGGTGGAAGAACCTTCCATCGAAGACACGATAGAAATCCTAAAGGGACTCAGGGAAAGGTTTGAGGAATTCCACAACGTCATAATAACCGACGAGGCAATAGAGAGGGCTGTCAAGCTCTCTGTCCGCTACATAAACGACAGGAAACTTCCCGACAAGGCGATAGACATTATCGACGAAGCAGGAGCAAAAGCACAGCTTCAGTCCACGAAAAAGGATGAAAAGCTCAAGGCCTTAGAAAAAGAGATTGAGAAAGTAAGGGCTATGAAAGAAGAAGCCCTCGCAATGGCGGAGTACGAAAGAGCCCACTACTACAAACAGCAGGAGATAAAGCTCCTTGCGGAGCTTGAGGAAATGAAAAGAGAGCAACAGCTCAAGAAGAAGGAAGAAAAAGTAGTTATTGACGAGACAAAGGTTGAGGAGATCGTTGCACTCTGGACGGGGATTCCCGTTCAGCAGCTCCACGAGAAGGAGGCCGAGAAGCTCTTAAAGCTCGAAGAGGAACTTCACAAACGAGTCGTCGGCCAGGAGGAAGCTGTAAAGGCTGTTGCAAAGGCCATAAAACGCTCAAGGCTCGGAATAAGGTCTAACGCCAACAGACCCATAGGCTCGTTCCTCTTCCTCGGACCCACGGGAGTCGGCAAGACGGAACTTGCCAAAGCCCTCGCCGAGTACCTCTTCGGCGACGAGAAGGCAATGGTCAGAATAGACATGTCCGAATACATGGAAAAGCACACCGTCTCCAGGCTCATCGGTGCACCTCCGGGATACGTCGGTTACGAGGAAGGGGGACAGCTGACAGAAGCCGTAAGGCGCAGGCCATACACGGTAATACTCCTCGACGAAATCGAAAAGGCACACCCCGACGTCCTCAACATACTCCTCCAGATAATGGAGGACGGAAGGCTTACCGACGGGCTGGGAAGGACGGTATCCTTTACCAACACAATCCTGATAATGACCTCGAACCTCGGAGCGAAACACCTCCTCTCGTCCCAGAAAGGAATGGGATTCGAAGTTGAAGACGGCAAAGAAGAGGAGCGTTCCTTCGAAAGGATGAAGTCCTTTGTCCTCGACGAGGTCAAGAAGTTCTTCAAGCCGGAGTTCATAAACAGGCTCGACGGAATAATTGTCTTCCATCCGCTCACCAAAGAGCACGTAAGGGAAATAGTCCTCAAGCAGGTTGAGAAGCTCAACGAGGAACTGAAGGAAAAAGGGCTGAAAGTTCACGTAACAAAAAGGTTTGTCGACTACGTCGTCGAAAGGGAGTTCAAGAAAGAATACGGTGCAAGAACCATAAGGAGAGCCATACAGACCCTTATCGAGGACAGGCTAACCGACGAACTCCTGATGGGACGCTTCACCGAGGGTGGAGACGTCCTCTTTGACGTAACGCCCAAGGGGCGCATCTCCGTCAGGGAGAAGAAGAGCAAGAAGAAGAAGGAAACGACCGGAGTCAATTAATGAGGCGCTTTAAGGTTGACAAAGTCAGGGGAGGCGTGGCCTACCTGCGGGGGCAGGAGGCCCGTCACGCCCTTAAAGTCCTCAGGCTGAGGAAAGGAGATGAGATATTTATATTTGACGGAGAGGGCAGAGAGTACCTGGCCGTCATCGACGCGGCATCTCCCACCTCAGTAAAACTTAAAGTCGTTGAGGAAATAAACGTCAACAGGGACAGCCCTCTCCACTCCACTCTTTTTATGGGAATTACCAACAAACTCCAGAAGTTTGAACTGGCAGTTCAGAAAGCAACGGAACTCGGGGTAACCGAAATTGTGCCGGTTATCTGCCAGCGCTCCTCGACAGCTCATAACGTAAAAAACTGGGAAGGAAAGCTGAAGCGCTGGAAGGAAATTATCATAAACGCCGCCAAGCAGTGCGGAAGAAACATCCTTCCTCAGCTGATGGAACCCGTTAAGCTTCCGGAAATCGAAAGCAACTCCGACCTTTCTTTCGTTCTCTGGGAAAAAGGAGGAAAGTCCTTTAAGGATTTCGCCGATTACTCGGCCTCTTCCGTCTCATTCCTCGTAGGCCCCGAGGGAGGACTCGACAGGGAAGAGATAAACATTTTGGTCGAAAAGGGATTTAAGCCGATATATCTGGGGAAAAGGATACTTCGGGCAGAGACTGCCGCAATCGCCGGAATGACCTTAATTCAGTACATCTGGGGAGACCTTTGCTGAAAGAACTCCTATCCAAAGAGTTTAAAGGCACAACCCTGAAAGTAATGCTCGGGGACATAACGGAGGAGGAAACGGAAGCCGTAGTCAATGCGGCCAACAGCTCCCTCAAACACGGCGGAGGAGTTGCCGGCGCAATAGTAAAAAGGGGAGGAAAGGTCATTCAGGAAGAGAGCGACAGGATAGTAGCGGAAAGGGGGAGAGTGCCGGCGGGAAGCGCGGTTTACACCTCTGCCGGAAAGCTAAAAGCGAAGTACGTTATCCACGCCGTCGGACCGATTTGGGGAGAAGGAGACGAAGAACGGAAGCTGAGAAGCGCCGTGAGGTCTTCACTGAAACTGGCAGACAAGCTGAAGCTGAAATCAATAGCCCTGCCGGCAATCAGTACGGGGATCTTCGGCTACCCGAAGGAAGAAGGGGTGAGGGTTATCGTCGACGAAGTCCTCCGCTACTTAAAAGAGAACCCTAAAACCAGCTTGAAAGAAATACACTTCACAAGCATCGACGAGAGGACTGCCGAGCTCTTTGCCTCAGCTCTTTCTTAATGAGAAGGAAACTTTACTAAAGAAGTTTCCTTCCAAAAAGGAAACCCGAACTTCTGTTTTAAGCTACTTTTCTTTCCGTTTTCGACCCTCTTCGTAAAATTAAAATTGTCAGGATAGATAAACCGATTAAAAGAATATTACTAATACCTCCTGATACTTTTGAACTCGAAACCTGGCATCCGCCTACACCGCCACCTCCGCCGCTTTTGACATCTCTCTCAGCCAACGTTATGGGATCGTATATCACGCCAACTGCTCCATCTTCATCAAACTCCCCATTGTCCTCAATAGACAAAGAGAGTCTGTTTCCAATAACAGTAACAGAGCCCGTTATATCAATACCATTTTTAAATACACGAATACCACTTGGTAATGGCCTATCAAACACAAAAGTTACTTTTAATACACTTGAATTAGGTACTTAAGGACTTATACCCAGGTATAGTTTCGGGCTTTGCTGAACTGAAGTAATCAACTACACCGGAACTCGATTCCAGTGTAACACCCGAAGAAATATTATCATCATAAATAGAAATAGATCGCTTCGACTTAAAGATTAGTGGAATGCCCCCCAAATTTTGGACACTCTGAACACATAAAATTGAACGCAAGGGGGCAGAGATGAAGAAGAGATTTACCATCGACCAGATTGTCCGCATCCTTGCAGAAGCAGAACTACCCGGCTCA